>Ga0123354_10006817_pt1 | contig 17039 bp, 7 predicted proteins | sample TergutLab28metaG_2_FD_97872 | JGI IMG/M metagenome (GOLD analysis project Ga0123354, IMG submission 97872) | Labiotermes labralis P4 segment gut microbial communities from Petit-Saut dam, French Guiana - Lab288 P4 | ecosystem: Host-associated > Arthropoda: Insects > Digestive system > Gut ...
GTTCTTGTTTCTTCTCCTGCAGTCCTCATATATTGTCTTTGATATCATTAACTGATCCTTGCAAACTTTACTTCCAGGGTGACATCCTTTTTGCTCTGCTGGTAGTAAGCTCAGCTCTTCCAAGTGTGTGGAGATTCTTTTAGCTATTATTCCTGTTAGGGTTTTGTACATGGTCGTTAAGCATGTGATAGGTCGGTAGTTTCTGACTTCCTTGCTGTCTCCTGATTTTGGTATCAAGTAAATTATTCCTGCGGTCAGCCAGTCAGGTGCCTTCTCCGGTTCCTCTATTATGGCATTGAAGTTTTTTGTAATATGCCTGTGAGTAGCTGGGAAAGCTTTAAGCCAGTAATTTTGTATTTGATCATTTCCAGGAGATTGCCAGTTGTGAGCTTTAGACAAATATGTAGTAATTTCCGTAATCTGTATAGGCATCCAACCCATATTATTATTATTATTATATTTTACACCACACATTGTATACCTCTTTTAAGGTGAAAAAGAAACAGATTTGATTGTGTGTGTGTGTGTGTGTGTCTGAATATGCCATTAAGAATAAACTGGGGACTTTTTGTATATATATATATATATATATACAGGTGAAGAGGTACTGGCAGCAGGTGAATGTGACATGTAAATGTTAAGTGCATAGCTTATGGTGTAATGTTCTAATGTTTTTCTATGATTGTAGTAGACTCCACTTTTAAGACTTGTCTGGCAGGCACACTTTTTGTACCTAAAAGTGGGAAAAGTCTTAAATGGGGTTGTGTCAAAATGAAACAGAAAACTACCACTGTGATTACAAAAACATTACATTCTCCCTAAATTTAAACCTCATGATATTTTTCTTCTGCTATCACTTTTATATTAATGTTTTCTTGTATTTTTATGGGACATGAAAGACAGAACTTGAACTGTAAGCTGAAATAGGTTCCACAGCGCATGACATTTCATGAGTTTATTCTTCTGTGAGCATTGTCTACGTTCGACTGGTCATAAGACAGTTTATATCGGGTGTGCACAAATCCTGTGCATTAGGTTTCCAGGGCGACTAAATTTGGTATGGTGGTGTGTATTTTTGTGGGTTCTCAGTATGGTACATCCCTTCTGGTACATAGAATTTTGAGGTGGCTGCTATATAATTGTAAAATATATGCACCCCTGGCTTACATCCATGATTTTTTAACATGGTTGTATGTAAATGGCTCCTGCTGTGGGCTTTTTGATGAATCATGCTGACACTAGCTCTTGATAATCAGTACTACTCTACTGCATTAATTTACAATTGATTTGGACATTGATTAATTTCCATTACACATAATCATGGTCTAACTTTTGCAACCCAAACTCCAGAGTCCTGACAGCTGTACTTTCACTATTCTAATTTCTCTTTAAATTCAGATTGCTGTGTAATAGAAAAAAAGTATTATTATTCTAATCCATTTAACCTTTTGGAGCCGGAATTATTTTTTTAATTTTAGCACACCTGTATATAAAATGTGAATAATACAGGAACCAAATGCGTTATTATTATGAAAAAAACTGCATTTGGAAGAGAAAAAAACGGAGAGTATACACCATGTTTAAAATATTCGGTACCTATATTTGTTTAATAAATATATAAAATGCAACTTTGGAGGTTAGCGGTGCGGTACGTCAACTAAAGTTGACGTTAGACTTCTAAAGGTTAATGTGTTGCAATGAAAGTACAGACCGTGCATAAAATATATTTGGTATTAAATAATTACTGCCGTAATTGTGCATCCGCAAGGCCAGAAATTTGTCTGTGTTTGTGGCGCATCCTACAGCATGGTGCTGCACACACACCTCACACTGCTACCTGGGCTCTCTTCTTGTTTTCTGTGCATCATGCATTGCACACTACCTTGAGAACTGTGCTCTCCTGGGTTGTTATGCAGCGAGTAGTGGTAAGAAACTACCACTACTTTCTGTGTTATAACCCAGAAGAGCTCAGTTCTCAGCTACTTCTCAGCAGAAGCCTGAAATCATTTACACTCCCTTGTTTTATTCTGTATATTTCATGTTGCCAGAACATAGACTGGCAAGTCTGCCTTTGCCAGACATGGAGGATCCTCTTCATTTAACTTAACTGCCACACTTCCCTGGTGTACGTATCAATCCTGGATGATTTGTGGCAATGATTCTTTCTGTGATACCCGTATGAACTACAAAGCATTCATTTTTTCTCCCAGTTCCAGATGCAGACCATACATTGAATGTGCACATATTTACCAGCTGGCAAAAATATCTCCTTCTACCAAACTTCTGTTGCTTCCTTTCTGTAGGGGATACTTTCATCATCTGATTACCTTGGTTTACACCTCCCTCTTTTCTATTATAATTATCAACAGCTTCTGGAAAATTTACTTCTTTCTCATGACTACTTCCGCTTCCTCTTCTCCCTTGTGAAAAGTGCTGAGGATGATAACTTATCTTCCATCTTTCCATTTCAAGAACATTGACCTACCATCTGTGTACCCAACTTTGTTTTCCGTTTTTTAATTTTAGTTCCACTGACGGTCTTAGGAAGATCTGTCACCCCCCTCGTATACTTTCCACAAATGTCAGTGTGTCTTTATGCGAATGAGCCAGTTTTGAGCTGGAGGAGAAGTTATATGCATATGTGGTGTACCCGTGGCCAAGCATTTCTTCACTGAAGGTTAGAACAACTTCACTTCCGTGTCTTGAATTTTTACTCCCCTTTAGTTGTGTTGCTGTACCCAGATTGAGATAGAATCTTTTATTATGAATTGTGCTCTTTGAATAAGTATGAACTGTGAACTGTGAAATACCTATATTCCCTCTTCACAACATTTGACCCCCATCCACAGTCCAATTTTGGGTATGTTTGTACACTTCAATAAATTTTCTGATTCTGCAATCAAATATAGGTTGCTCTTTGTATAATTTCTGTTTTTTGGATGGAGGAACATTATTATTGTCCACTAAATGTAGAGATTACAGAAATATATGTTCATTGTATGGAATGATTCTAGGGAAGCTAAATGTCGTAAATATGGTTTGCGTTGTTAATTTCCCATTTCCAAATAACCACCTGCAACAAAATTTTGGCCATAAAATTCTTATTTCATGCAAAGTTCTATCTTTCCTCATACAAAGACAGGAGAACTTCACCAAAACTGTGTTTTGATGTCGCTTTGTAGCTTATCTTTTTGTTTCTTTTGCATTGAGGTCCTTGAGTACAACAGTGATAAATAGCTCCAGTGGTTCTGGGGAATCATTTACGTTATTTGCAGTTAGTACATTTATAACTGACTGTGCAGTAAACTTATTTTAAGGTGGATTTATGTGATCTGCATAAGCATATCAGATTTTTGAGTTTTGGTCTGGCATTTGGCTGTGAAAGTGAATCAGTAGTTCCTTCATTAATACCATCAGCTTATTATTTTGTATGACAACTACTAACTGCTAAGGTCTTCCACCGCTACAGCAACTACCATGGATAAAATGGCATTTACATCACCATCAGTATTATGTTTTGTAGGCAGCCATGTTTGCTTACAGGCTACTGTCAGATCAGAGTTTGCTCTTTATAATAAAGATTTTTCAAGCAATGCTTGTTGAAAGAAGGCAGAAACTTTTCAGGTATTTTGAATACTTGTCCTAGAATGTAGCAGCTATTGAAGTTTTTTCTCACAGTGAAATCCTATGGTAGAAACACAGAATTTGAAGCCATATGTTAGAATGAAATACTGTGTTGAAGACATTATGGTATCCTTCAAGTCCTGTGTAGTATTAGTTTCAAACAGTGGGAAGGTGTTAAGTTGAATTTACTCACAGTGAGTTAAATTTGATGTCATTGGTGTTGTGAGATGTGACATGCTTTTTTCCTACTATATTTATTGCAGAGTTAATGTGTATTATATTATGAACAACAAAAGGCCCTAATGTTTTTATGATTTCAATTTTGGCTGTTCATTTTTGAACATTACTGTTTCATGTTGTTATATGTGGAAAAGTCTCTTAGTTTCAATCCATGGGTATTTCTAACTAGTTCTCCAAAACTTCCTACAATATTATGGATTTCAGCATTTCATATTCTAGCATTCAGATCTCCTGAGAGTAAGATGTAATCATATTTGTTAGTTTTGTTTAATGTTTCCTGTAATTGGTGTAAAAGTTTTTGTTTTCTTCAAATCTTCTTTCTTCTGGTGAGTAGAGTCTAAAAAATTATGACAAAAATAATGCTGTATTATAAACCAAATGGACGAAGTTGACTTGGAAGACCTTAGAAGAGACTATTAGAGAAGGCCGAAACAGGTCCATCAAGGCCTAACTCATTATGGATGATGATGATGATGATGATGATGATGATTTTTGACCATGCCAGCTTTATCTATAGACCTGTGAAACCTCATTTACATTGTGCTGAAGGCAGCCATAGGAAAGAATTCTGAATTTATTTGTGATTGATGACTGTAATATCAATTACTGTTATGGTTGATTATTGTACTTACAGATCTGTTGTCCCACTATGAACACATATTTGGGTGTTTCTTGGAGGGTCTGACAGAGTATACATTGGACAGCCGTGGTGACATTGGAGCATGGGTGAGAGAGGCAGCAATGACTGGACTTCAGGTTTGTACCTTTGTGCCACTGTAACAAGATTTTCTGTTGCTGCTTCTGCTGTTGCTGCTACTGGTTTCCTGGGTTATGACACTTTATAGTCATATCAGTGATAACCAACATTTCAGAGGGACATACTGCTTCCATTGTCAGGGTAGAAGATTGTTACGAATGTTCTGGATGAACCTGGTGCTTCTGTATGTTGAAGATGGATTAGCAGGTTACACCAAATCACTGATAATCCTGGACAGGACTACAGTATCATAACTTAGAGTACAGCAAAGTTAAAAAAAAAATAAATAAAATAAAAAATAAATAAAAATATAAAACAAGTTCCAGCAATAAAATTTTGTTCTGAAGTCCTTTTGTAGCATGCAGGTTTGTGCCATTTCTGGTGAATGTGTGCTGTTTTCAGGTGCTGACTGGCCTTGTTCTGAAATCAAACCCTTCTCTACTGACATTGGAGTTGATGACAAAGGTGATGGTGGGTGTGGTGCAACAGGCTGTGGAGAAGATTGATCGAACACGGGCTCATGCAGGCAAAGTTTTCAGGAGTCTTTTACATAGGTCAGTGATAAACTGAAATGTATACACATGTATAAGGGGGCATGTAGCATGTATGAGATAGATGAGCAATGTGTGTAGCATTTGGGCTGAAAAACCTGTAACCTAAGAATCATTCCTTTTATGTTCAAAGTGTTTACTCCATGATAAATTACATTGTACTTTTCCACAGTATGTCAGTCCTTTGAGGGAAGATCATAAATTGTTAGTGTTTGGTAGCAAAATGCTGGTGACAGTATATGGGTCTATGAAGGATAAGTAGGTGGGGATTGGAATCATGCTCTGTGTGTACACTTGCAATAATTACAGGTTTAGCATATTGAAGTCTAAGCCACTACAGTGCACAGGATTTGTTACTGGGATGGGGAGATAAGTAATACACAGTATGGGTGACGAAAATGGTTATTGGAGTCTGGTGAAGGATTAGGGAGGATGGCTGTATCTTAGGGATGTAGGTGGTAGGTTGTGTGATTTTGAGTAGCACTGGACAAGCATAATGTGCCATGATTGTGTTATTAGCATTGCTAAATATATGGTGAGAGAGTTTATCTGTTGGCCAGTATTACTTCTAAAGTCTTGTTTGTAAGCATTCTAACAAGTGCAGTGACATATGTGGTGAGGCTTTGTGTGTGTGTTCCAGTGATCCTGCAATCCCCAACATTCCACATCATGCAGAGCTGCTAGAAATCTTCCCAGTAGCAGCATGTGAACTTGAGATAAATTGGATTGCAGAATCTAACACATTCCCACGTTTTACGCAGCTGCTGGCACTTGAAACCTACACGTATTGCGTGATGCTTGGTTTCGTGGTCAGCGTGGGTGGAATTACCGAGAAACTGGTAAGGGTTTGATTCTGACATTAACTGTGTAGAATGTCTGCCAGATCAGACTGACTAGTATGTGCATGTACTTAAATATGTATTGTGACTGGACAAGAAGTAAGAAAAGAGCACCACCACAAAAATTGTAAGAACAAAAACAACAGGGTAAAATAAAGTATTGATTAACATTTACTGTGTATAAAATACATATTATATAAACACCTGCTATATTTACTGCATTTGACTGCCAAAGTATCCATTTAATATTAAATGTAGCAAAATAGAATGATTTTAAATACCTGGTTCTTTTGTCCCAGAAGATTATAAATGATGACAGAAACCAACATGATCCATACAGAACACTGTAGTTTTCATCCTAATTACATCTGGTGCAAAGTAGGATGTGTGAAGCTTCAAACTGTGTTATTTCCATACACTCCTGTTATTTCCTGTTTCTGCTGCCACTATCTGTACAGCCTCCTCTACCACCACCTGCTACCTCCTTCACCACCACCACAACAATGATGACAAGAACAATGACAACATGATGATGATGATTGTGATAATAATAATAATAGAATAATTATCATAGCAACAACAACAACAACAAAATTCATCAGTTTTCTCTGTTCTTTCCACACTGAACTCATTAGCATTTGGCAATAAAGAATGTTCTTCTTTTAGGCCATTCTGTTTAAAAAGGCAACAGACAAAATTACAGCATTTACTATAGGCTTTGTTTTAATACATTGTAATTGGCCTGTCTGGTTACATGCCTGTACCAGATTGAAAGAGAATGTGTTAGAGTGTTTCTCTTCTCAGTCATATGATTTGCAAGTATTCCTGCCCTTTATTCTCATTTTTTATTACAGTATTTGGTTTGACCCTTTGTGAATGTTTTAGATGTATGTGATGCACAGTCTACGTCTGAATGGCCAGTTAACTAACATGTGGCTTCATATGTTGGAACTCGCATCAAAACTGTAAATGACTACCATTTTCATAGTCAGGCATTCAGAATCTAGGCTGGTGATGAACCATACCTGACTACATACACTTGGCTTGCATTATAAACATTTGTTTTAATGAACTTATGCCACTAAGACTTGGTTCTTTGATTTGTACTGAATGTTTGTCCACAGGTGAAACACTCCAGTTCATCACTGTTCTCATACTTGAAGGCCCAACAGAATAACAGTCTTGAGCTGGAACGTCTTTGTCAGACCATTGTTGAAATTTTTCGGAACTACCAGTATGTTGACAGGGTCACTGTTCCTTTGTTCATATTTCTGGATCGTCTGTTTAGCTCTGGGTGTGTTTGTTCTGTTTTGAAAAACCCTCAGTCAACATTTGCATCTGATATATTTCATCATTTGAAGCTTGAGACTGGCAAGAGGCGGGAAGTGACGAAGCTGAAGGGAAGTGTTGATGTGCTCTGTCATTTGATTCAGGTTGGTAGCTTCAAACAGCCTGTTCTGGTTATGCTGTCTGTCTTTTTTTTTTTCCTGATTTTCATTTTCTGGAATGGTAAAATTAGGTGTATTTGTATGTTTATGTAAGCAATATTGGTGTTTTTTAGATTTTTTTGTGTAACATTTTGGGAATATTTATGTTCTATAACCTTGTAACTTTTTGTATGTAATCTAAATTTTTTGGGAGGATGGTACAGTCCCAGTTGTTTGATGTAAATGGGGCCAAAGGATGATTAGGTAATTGAAAATGTTGGATAGTGTGGAATAGTAATGAAAAATATGAGGGTAAATATCAGCTGAATATGCAGCTGAGTTTATTATTACATTATAAAGTATATACAATAAAGGATCACATAAAATGTCTTACATTTATAATTACAGTTTAATATAATGCAACTTTATAATTGAAGAATAAGAGACCAACTTGATGTCACTAGTTATTAAGTTTTATTTCACTTCTTCTATGCTCATCATGTTTCGGACATTAATACATCCATCATCAGGAGCTTGCAGGCTGAAGCCTGCTACATGGATACTACCCCAACCCAGCCAGACCGAAACTCCAACACACATCGAAACAAGAACACACGGCCAATGTGGTGATACAATAGAAAAACTGCAAGCTCCTGATGATGGATGTATTAATGTCCAAAACATGTTGAGCATAGAAGAAGTGAAATAAAACTTAATAACTAGTGACATCAAGTTGGTCTCTTATTCTTCAATTATCACAATGATGCACGGTTCAATATACATAAGATAATGCGGCTTTGTAGATGAAAGGTTATTTTCTGAAGCAGTAAGTAATAGTTCTTTGTTTCTGAGCCATCTCTTTTTCACCTCTGCAGCAAGATCATGCCAATGCCTGAACAGTAGTATATGTGTGGTGGTAGCCTCTCTTTGTGTTTAGTGTAAGTTGTTGCAGTCTTACACCCTTCATCCCCCACTGTCACTCATTCTGTAAAATTTTCTGTGCTCCCTTATTACCATAATCTAAATGGTCATCATCAGCATGACACAGGATCTGCCATGTTGTCAGTCAGTAGTTTCTCTTCATCTTGAGTCATCCATTCTTGAATGTGATGATTATTCACACTTGTAAGACTTGGCATAACATGCAATAAAACAAGAGAGTCTTTGTTGTTGTATCTCACCATTTTCTTTGCTGCTATATGATCAGATTGTTTTTCCTCTTCTGCAGGTTATTTTCTTGGCCATTGTGCTCACTTTGCTCCCAAGTTGGGCTGTCCAATAAACAAAATAAACAAAATCTTGTAGGTTTATTTTCTTCACATTTTCTAACATTTTGTGTCACTCAGTGACTTCTCTGAGTGATTTAAAAAATCTGTGGTGATATATTTTTTTTAGTGTTGTAATGACACCTTGGTCCATAGATGGGCATAATGAGATTACATTTGGTAGTAGAATCATCACTCTTATTTCCTTACTCTTTACTTACTTTTTGTGTGAATGAGCCAGCACATTGTTAGAGACATGAATTGTCTTCTTTCAAGGTTCTTTGTTTTGAAAACTTTCTGCAGAAAGGACAAATTCAGTAACAAACCAACTGTGGGAAGTTATTTTCTAATCTTGTGATTGTGCTATTCCAATGTCCCTTCTTATTGGGTATTATCTTAATACTGATAGTGGTAACACCGCCTTTAACAGAGCATATCTGTCATGCAAGCTCATGTGTTCTCTTAATGTTTGTCTTCCTGCATGACCATATGCTGGGGTCTGTATTTTTACTTGCTAATTTCTACACTAAGCCAGAAAACTCAGGATGTCAAGATATAAAATTGGTGTGTAAAACTGTCTTCTGAAGGTTAGTAAAATACCCATTTTATTTCAGGTGAATGGAGAGGTTTCAACACGCTGTCTGGTGCAGCTGTGTATCTTATTATGCAGTCATTTTATGTGGATTCGAAAGACAACAGCCAGCAAACTTTATGAGGCATTAATGCTGTATGGAGAGGAAAGTGTCATTCCTGCAGAAAACCTGGATGAGGTAATGGCCATTCTCAGTGATACAAACTGGGAGCAAGATGTGAACACTGTGAAACCCACGCGCAATAAGATTTGCAACCTGATGGGTGTCCCAGTACCAAAGTCTGTGTCGGTGGCAGCAGCAAAGTTGGTCAAGGTGTAGAGATCTTTGCCTTTCCTGCCTCCAAAATATCAGCGAAGGGGTTGCTTTTAACAAAGTATGTGATTTGTGAATTGTGAACAGGTTTTCACATACACACACACACACACACACACACACACACACACTGTTGAAAAGGTTCAGTGTGTTGGTTGGTAAGAATTAGGATTATCTGTCGTGAAGCTTTCATTTCCATGCATTTTTTGTGTATTAGTTGTATCTTGAATATACCAAGTAATTGCACTTAGCCCACGCGGTCGCTAACCCCCATAGGGGTGAAGTCACTAGCTGGAAATAACGGGGGCTCAGCACTATGTACTTTTCTGCTGGCTGTCTGGGTGGTCGGGTCCCGCCACAGGGAAAACGTGGGGAAGATGAACAAGGGAACACAGAACTATTACCTGGAAAACGGGCACAACACACGAAAAATCGTACAAAATGATCTATGTATATTTCTAACACTATAGTCTCTGCACAATAAGGAACAATGATGTAACACCCTAGAATTAACAAAATAAGTACAAATAACATTACAAGAAAAAAATCTAGACCTCTCGGCCTCTAGGTGCGCTGTCTGCGCACTCCAGAAAATCCAACTCTAACAATAACTGCCTTGGGGGTGACTAGCCCGTCCCCCTTCTCTCTCTGATAGCGTACAAAAAAAATATACAGAGAGACACAGCACCGACAGTATACTCGGGTCCCTCTCTCTCTCTCTCTCGCTATGACGTGCAAAATTCATGTACAAGTAAAACACTCAATACTGACAATATGTTTGGGCCTCTCTCTCTCTCTCTGTCTCTCGTTACGATGTACAAAATTTATGTACAGAACCTCAATACTGACAATATATTCGGGCCTTTCTCTCACTCTCGTTATGATGTACAAAATGTATGTACCTAAACACTTAACACAGACAATATGTTCGGGCCTCTCTCTCTCTCTCTCTCTCTCTCGTTACGACGTACAAAATTCATGTACAGAACCTCAATACTGACAATATATTTGGCCCTTTCTCTCTCTCTCTCTCGTTATGACGTACAAAATGTATGTACCTAGACACTTAACACAGACAATATGTTTGGGCCTTTCTCTCTCTCATTTTGACGTACAAAATGTATGTACCTAAACACGTAACATGTTTGGGCCTCTTTGTCTCTCTCTCTGTCTCGTTACGACATACAAAATTCATGTACAGAAACATTTGACACTGACAGTAACTTAGCAAGGGCTTGTAGTCCCTTTTCCATAGCGTACGCTGCACTGCCTGAGCATACACCAGCTCGGCTCCTCCACTAAGCGAGCTTTCTCGCTCAACGTTACGCAAGCTGTAACACGCGGCCCACTTAACAGTAGTTACTGTGTCACAACAGGCGCTTATTCACCAGCCTGGTCACAAGTCATTCCCCTTATTACTACAACAGATCAAAAACCTGGTACAGAAAACTATGCTGTGACACACACAGACATGTGACAAAGGTACGCGGCTCTGAGGGCTTGCCTCTGGCCCACCGGTCTGAAGTTTAGTATGAACTACCCAAAAGATCCAAATGTTTCATTACCAAGAAAATAAAACCCAAAACAGGAATTTAACTCAAGCTCATACCAACTGTCGGCCCCGCTGCCAACACGTACGCCTCAGCACTTTGAAACCTCCTCAGCAGGACGTCCGGCCAATCCTTGAAACATTCCAGTCGCTGGCACCGTGTTTCTGAAGCGCTGGCACCGTGTTTCCGAAGCGAAGAGCAGAGAGCAAGTCTTTTTTCTGTGTGGGGTCAGTTATTTCCCCAATTGTCTTACTGACGTAACTGCCCCTAGTCATTTCGCTCGCTTATGGCACCCAATCACCGGACGACAGTCCAAGGACGGGAATGACAGGACTCAAAGTCCGCACAGTAAAGCTTCCACATGGTAACGACCTTTGAGACGCCCTATGGGCATGGCTTGGCACACATACATTTGAATAAATATATTATTATCAAATCTCTCCTATGTTTCAGTGCGTACCTCACCATCCTCAGGGAGATCTCTTGATACTTGCTCAAAACTATATGTTTATTGTAATGTTGTTACATGTGGTACAAAGCATAAGATATGTCATATACAAAGCATAGATATATATCATATGATGTATCTTATGCTTTGTGGTGAATGTAACAGCATTACAATAAGCAGATAAGTTATGAGCAAGTAACAAGAGTTCTCCCTGAGAATGGTGCGGTATGAACTGAAATGTGTAGGAGATATTTGATAATTAATATATATATATATATATATATATATATATATTTTCAAATGTATGTGTGCATTAGGTGGTATGTTAAAGATATAATTGTTATGGGATTATCTGTATTTCATACCAAGTATCTTGGTATGGCAGTACAGACTGTACAATATTCTGAGGCTGTGCAATTGTGTGGAATTATAACAAACACTAAGATTTGTTGGAATAATTATTAACAAAGTTAGCCAGCTAATAGAGAGGATGGTTTGATTTCTTGATCTTATTTTGGTCATTGAAGTTCTGTTGGTTTAACATTTGATATTGTGCAAATGAAATATTTTGAAATTTGAAATTTTGATACTTAAAGGAATGAGTGTGAGGATTACTAACATCCATCAAACCTGCCAGTTCTAAATGCTGGAATATATCTTATATTATTTTTTTCTTACAGGAAATTATGATTATTGTCCAAATTGAGAATGTTTTTGTGGTGTAGATATTTTCAGTATGTATGTATATCAGTTTACTTAATGCTTGATGGGATGGAATGGTCAAATTTGGGCAGTGTGTGCAGTGTGCTGTGTAATGTAATTTTATTCGATTATTTTTCACCTAAACTGGAATAAAAGTAACATGGAAACGTGCTCAGTGTTAATATTTAGTTGCATCTCCAACATACTATTCAAGAAAGGCTACCGTAGAGTGCCAGAACATGGCATTTTTCTTGGAAATGTCCAGAAGGTGGGATGTGGGTATGTGGACTGGATTGGGCTGGCCCAGGATGGAGACAGGTGGCGGACACTTGTGAGTGCAGTAATGAATCTTCGGGTTCCATGAAATGCGGGGAATTTCTTGACTAGCTGCAAACCAGTTAGCTTCTCAAGAAGGACTCGGCACCATGGAGTAAGTAAGTAAGTAAGTTGGAAATGTCCATGTGGTTGAGGTAATGTTTACTTGTACGCTATACTAATCTGACTTTTGCTGTTTGTCAGCACACTTGACTCAACAAAAGAGCCCATGAGTTGTTAAAAAAAAATTTCCAAATCATACTCCTTAAAACATTATTTACACAACCAAAACCAGTTAATCTTATTCATAATATATAAGTTTTGGGATATTTTAGACCTACACATTGAATCTTAATTGATGGTTTAACTGTTTATGCTGGTTCTAACCGTGTGTGGAAGCTGCTGTAACTTTTCATAACTGTGCATTCTATCCACAGTGTATGTACATGTCTTGTACCTTTCTGACGCTCAACACTGGTTGTAACATTAACTAATTGGTCTTTGTAGTGGAGATAGAATTTGTTCTCTGTTAGGTAGGAACTGAATTTTTGCATGAAATTTACATGAATTGAAATCTTCAATCACTGAGGGTATTCTGTCAGAACTCACAGAGGCAGAAAGTACAGACGAAAGACTCCTGTAGATGCTGCCATAAAATGTTGTTGGCCAATTGAGGATTCCTTGAGAAAATGAGCAAGTGCTCAGTGATGAGGTTCACATGTGAAGACAAAAACCAGGATAAGTCTGTAGCATGTACCATAATTGCCTTGGCCTGACCATCCCCAGATAGAGTGATATGGTGTAGCTAGGGATGATGCTGTCTCTGTTTTGCTAGCTTAGTCCACAATTGTGAACTGTAGCAGTGTTTAAAGGAGTAAGGAAGGGTGGGCTTTGTCTCTCCTGAATACTGTTGCCAACACCAGGCTGTCCGCCTGTCTCCAGAATTATGCTACAGGCCTGTCCGCCACGGTTGGTTTCGGTGAGTGAACTGCAGCCTGCAGCTAAGGTCAAAATGTTAGATCCCTAAGGCAGTAAGAGGATTTTGGTTGTTTGTGTCCTCTTGGGCAAAATATCTGACACCAAGAACACTAAGTGAACTGAAAGGAAAACTACTACTGGAGCTGATTTATTTAGGGTAAGGATAAACCAAGCAATGAATGCACAATACTAAGGAAACAATCCAAGTATACCTGTTGATCTCAAGTAGGTATTGAGTCTTGGTGCTCAGATTCTGGAAGAATGTCAGTTTGTCAAGATATTAAATTTCCTCCAATTAATACAGACACTGAACAGGATTAAGTGTTCTCTATCCACCTGACTAGTTGTGTGCCCTCAGGCACTCAGGACATAGTAACACTTGCGGAGGTACACCATTAACAAGGAGGAAGGATACATGAAAGGCGTTGTGTATTGAAACCTGTGGTTTCTGCCAAAGCTTCCTTGATGAGATTGTGGAGTATGATGACTTCACTGTCATTACCTCTAAAAAGAAATTATACACCTAAAACAAATCCTAGTGTATAAGAAGCCACAACTTGTCCATCCTATATGGCACCTTGTGATACAAGACAAAGGACCAGCCAGTTATCAACCACTCAAAGATGGAAAATCCCACATGATCACACTGAAGGTAACTTGGCTAAGACTGAAATAAAGATTTTTGTGCTAAATTCCTATCTTTAGGCTTCACATCCTGCAGAATAGAGCCTGGACTATTGTGTCAACTGTCTACCTTTCATTACTCCCTTAACCTGCAAAACATTTTAAAAGAACATAACTTTTTGTTTAGTCTTGTGTGGTTTATCGTTCTTGAGGAGGTATGGCTGAATCTAGGTTTGGACTTGGGTAGGAAGAGGAACAAGAAAACAGATACTTGATGGAGGTCTAACCCCACACTCACTCACTTGATGCTGGTGACTTGGAGGCTGGGAGCCCCATTCCTAGGATAGCTGAAGATAGACAAGAAATTCACTTCATGGAGAACTGCTCAGTGTATGGGGTTGGGAGTTCGCTGCAACCTTCTGAGTGTGCAAAACTTAAGATTTACTGTCAGAGGCAATTAAAAGAATGCACTTGACCCTCTGTCTTAGTATGATTTGACAAGGGTAAACACATGTAAATTACTATGGGGTGCATACCTTAATGCGCTTAGTACTGGGAGGCAGGCCACTGATGAGACTAGACTCTGCATGGCAAACATACAGTTCTGAATCACAACTCTGCAAGATGACCTGTGAGAGGCCTAATTTCGGTACCAAGCAAGATTTGTGACATGGTCAAAGTAGTTTTGTTTTACAGAGCCTGAAGATGCTTTTGTGAAATTTGTTTTCTTATCTGATGCATACAAAATTAATGCATAAATGTACAGGGTGTAAAAGAGTGGTTTTTACAAACTCTGAGGTGTTTTAGGGGTCTGAAAGGGGAGAAATTTGAGATAGGGATCATGTGGTCAGGAATGTCTCCTTCATACCAAAATCGGCAGCAATACTGTTGCTGGGAAAGTAGGCAGCCCATATGTGTGTGCTTCCAGCATGATGTCCCTGGCTCATTTTGTGAATTCTGTGAGATATCATCTTGACACAGCATTTTGGGTCGTTGGATTGGTCATGGGGGATAAGTTCATCGCCTGGGCACTGCGATCCCCTTACCTGGTCCCGCATGACGTTTTCTTCTGGGGCCACTTCAGGAGTCCCATTTACGAGGAACCCCTGAAAACATAAGAAACTCTGGTATTCCGAATCCTAACAGAGTGTGGAACAGTTCAGAACACCACAGAGGTTTGTGAGAGGGTGCTCCAGAAGATGGTATGTCGCTGCAATTCCTGCAGTGAAGTTGGTGGCCGCCACTTCGAAGAGCTCTTATGAATTAGTTGAAAGTAATACCGTTAAAAATAAAAGAGTGTACAACCAGCATTTATGAAAAAGAAAAACTTAAAAAAAAAACGTTTATCTCCGAAGGTAGCCCTCGCGGGTTGCCTACCTCGCCAGCCGTTGTATCGAAGTCGATTAACGCATGAAGGAAACGTTTCCGAGATTGTAACCATTTGACCCCGGCCCCCCCCCCCCACAACATCTGGAAGTTTGTAACAGGGAAAACGTGGTCGGAAACGTCTACTTACCAAAATAAGATTCGTTACTACTGCTGGGGTCTCTTCCTCAGAACTGATGCAGAGGATACCGATGAAGACGGCGAGTGTCCATATCGCGAGAATTTTTTTCCACTGACATACATGGGGAAAAATTGGATTATCTGCATTAAATTTCTGCATTGGTGCCACAAACAGTGCTACAGAGTAGATAAGTATAAGAAATTCATTTGCTTATTGTACTTAGATGACTAGAAGTTGTAGGAACAGTGTCTTTGTGATTGACACTACCAAATATAATGCAAAATATAATCTGAGCCATCATTATCTACGTATCACTTTCAATAATTTTCATTTATCTAAAATACGTCAGTAAAATTCAATTGAAATATCAAAGCCATTGGCATTTCTCAGTCATTTTTAGGTGCATTCGCGAAATTGCGAAAAACGACTTAGCTTCGTCACGTTCGTCAGTCCGCATGGAACAACTCGGCTCACACTGGACGGATTTTCGCGAAATTTGATGTTTGGTTGTTTGTCGAAAACCTGTTGAGAAAATTCCAGTTTGTTGAGAATCTGACAAGAATAACGGCACTTTACTTGAAGGTAAAGGTAAATCAGTCCCACTACAGGCCCAAGGTGCCCAGAGGCTTCCAGGAAGTTAAGGTTCCCGGATTACGTGACAATGGCTCAACTTTACGTGAAGACATATGCAAATTTATGATAATGTATCGCTGAATTCTTTTTAGAATGAGAAATGTTGCAAACAAATGTAGAGAAAATCAAAACATGCCTTTTATGTTCAATAACGTTTTCCCGAAAACCGTGCCGTATATGAGATAATTTGGAAAAATACGATAGGGCCAGACAAATCACACACAATACGGCGGGGAAAAGATGCAAGAATACAGACACAATCTCATAATATTTAATAGTTATTTCTTTCCCGCGGCAGCAATGGTTACCGTGACGCGTTTCAGTGTTACGTTATACCTACATTGCCCGTCTAATTAATAATTTCCCACGTTTTCTCATTGGGCAAGTTAACGTGCCATGTTTTTTGGCTGCATGATGATTGTTCTGCCGGTTTGGTGTTTATGGTATCTGTCAGTATTTGTACGTCAGTGAAGTTTCTTCCTTGTGAAGAGTTCAGTTGGTTTTACTGGAAGAGGTTTGTATGCTAAATTAGGAACATAGTACATTTTTCTACAGAGATTAACGGCTGTGGGGACCCGTTGCGCTGACCACGTGACACCCCTCTATCCGCAAAAAGTTGGCACTAACTTCGCCGACCGGCGGCGGCCGCTCTGTCGGTATAGTTCGCGTGCGGA
>Ga0123354_10006823_pt1 | contig 17032 bp, 10 predicted proteins | sample TergutLab28metaG_2_FD_97872 | JGI IMG/M metagenome (GOLD analysis project Ga0123354, IMG submission 97872) | Labiotermes labralis P4 segment gut microbial communities from Petit-Saut dam, French Guiana - Lab288 P4 | ecosystem: Host-associated > Arthropoda: Insects > Digestive system > Gut ...
AAATACTTAGCAATTAACAACTTTTGATACTTTTATAGCAGTCATATAAAAGCGACCTTCAACGACTCTGTAAGTAAAAAAATTTCATTTTGTGCCCCCCCCCCCCGCCCCGAGATAAAGTGATTGATGGTATGTACCAACCTAAATACGCATATTTGAGCTCCTTGTATAGCAATAAAAGCCTCGCTTTTTATTTAGACCAACTGCAGCGTACACGAAACATAATCTGTTCATTTGAACGATTATAATAGTTTGTTTTTGTGTTGCATTTTGTGAAATGGGACTGACTGTACGTGTATTTACCGCAGGCCGGGTCAAGAGGCTTATGTTGCACTGTGGACTCTATACATCTCCGACAGCAATACTTCAGAACATCGTGGACATGCAACAATAGTTTATTCTTATTCTATACGCCTCCTAAAATGTTAATTACTAGGTAATAGAGTAATAAATAATTAAAACCATCAGGATCCAATATGTTTACACAAAATCCTTTGTGTTGATGAATGAAAACTCGTTATGTTTTATAGGTAAACAATTAGTAAGAACGGTCGCTGTCAAACACAACTGTAATTTATTGTAAAATCTTTTCGTTTTCACATCGCGTTACATGTACTGGCACGAAAGGACCATCATCAACACAAATATGTAATAAAACCTATTTACCTTATTTTTGTGTTTTTTATATAAGCGACACTCGACGCGAATTGTAAGCAAGACTACATTACAATATTTTCAGCTGTGCGTGTGTGTGTGTGTGTGTGTGTGTGTGTGTGTGTCTCCTTGCTAGTCAATAGAAATCACTCCTTATTTACTCCTATTCTTGCGCTTCCTTATTTATTCTTTTATGTTTCCTTACCCGTTTTTGGCTATCTTTGTTTCGTTTCTAATTTCAGGATGAGAGTCGTGATACTAATTCTTCTCCTTTTCCTTTGTTTCAGACTCTCAGTGCATTGAACAATCCGTATCAACATGACCAGCAATCTGCTGCTGTTATTGCTTGTATGTACGGCTTTTTTGGTGCACAATGTTTCTGGTCGAGGCCGTAAAGACAAAGACAGGGGAAAGAGTCCTAGCTCTAGAAACGCTGAGAATCTATGTGAAAACCAAGACCCTAATCGGACCATAGATTGCTTTTGTGACAAAATGGAATATCAGAATGCATCAGACGCAACCTGTTGGATATTCAGCGGGTTACACCAGGATGACGCGGTCTGGGATTACTTTACGACTCAGAAAAACATGGAAAGACTCAAGTTTAAAATCCGACCGGATGGTACCTTGAAGTTTGTTCCTACGAGAGCACTGTCCCACCTGAAACGTCTGCTGGAGCTTGAAATCCAGTATGCCAACATTGCAGAGTTAACACCTTACGCTTTCGCAAACCTGTCTTCTCTTCAGGAAATCACAATGACACGGAACCAAATTATTGATCTGAAACTGCATTCTTTTTCGAGACTGCCTAATCTCACACAGGTAACTCTGGATGAGAACAGAATAGCCGAGCTTCGTCGTGAGGTGTTCGTCGGTCTGCCAGAGCTGAAGAAGTTGTATGTAGATCGCAATAACTTGAGTGTGCTTCACGATCGGGCATTCTCGCACCTGCGCAGTCTAGAGGAACTAGAACTGAACGGTAATCAGCTGCAGGTCATTACTCGAGACACTTTCGCAGGGTTAAAGTCGCTGAAGATTTTAAACCTGCAAGAAAATAGGTTGCGGATGCTAGGAGATCACACATTTTTTGAGATGCCGAATCTTGTGGAGTTAAGTGTGGACCGCAATGTGCTTCAGTACATCAGGGATAGGGCTTTTGAAGGATTGTCACGCCTGAATCGCTTGACTCTCTCCGAGAACAGACTTACAACACTAGGCAACGATATCCTCTGTGGGGTACCTAACATCCATTTTTTGGATCTTCGTGACAATGCTCTCCACACACTCACCTTCGACACCGTGAACCCCATCATGGAGAACCTGAAGAATGTGACCTCCTACTTCTTCGTCGAAGGTCAGTCAGTCTTGTTTAGTATAGCTGTGTTGTTTCTTGATGTGTTAATATAATCTTGTAGTTAGTACGTGTTTGTAGCACTGCACAGTTCTATGAATAACTTAAGAATAGGGTTACTGTGACTGATGTGTTTACTGGTCCTCTACAGGATTCACACGCAACAAGAAGGGAATTTGATATATTAACTAAAAAAAAAACACTATTCGTTATCATATTTCTCCTTAATAGTTTTGAATCTGTAAAAACTTAAGTTTATAAAGCAAAGTGGTATCTGTTCGTACCGCCCTACAACTTTAAGACATTATAATTTCACGGGTGTGTGTGTTTCTATAGATAAGAAAATTTAAAATCTTTTTGGGCTTGTAAGTTAAGTGTCTGTCTCTTCCTTTCAAATTAAATCGATAAAATCTCGGTGAACAGAATGTATGTTGCTACAGTAAGGTAAAGGTAAAAGTAAAGTGTTCCCGTTACAGGCCCGGTGTGCCCCAGAGGGTGGGTAGAGGTATAGCTCTACTCTTCCGTGACCGCGACACTAGAAGGGGGTGAGTGGTCAGCGTCAAACCCCGGCCGCATTTTACCCCCGGGAAATACCAGGTACCCATGGTACAGAAGGCCGGATGGACCCCAGGGCCGGTCTGGACGGGCGAAAAATCTCGTTCCCCCCGGGATTCGATCCCGGACCGTGCAGCCCGTAGTCAGTCGCTGTACCGACTGAGCTACCGGACCCACATGTAGCTACAGTAGATTATAAAACTCAATAATAAATTAAAATATGGCCTCCTGGGTTGTGAAAGCGTGTATTCTTATCGACGAGAATCACCGTCATGAAGTAACGCGTTGCCTCTATCTTGAGTGTTGGGAGAGGAAAACTTCAGACCTGAAGATGGAGGCAGGGTGTTACTGTGACACGCTGGTAGTCAGCCGTAACACTACGCTGCTTTACAACTAGGAAGACTGTCGTGTGAATACGCACCGCCATTAACACCTTCATTCTTCGCTAAAACGCGTGAGCAAACGGGGAAAAGAAAAATTCCATCAAGCCTGTCACAACTAAGTAATTCCAGAAAATAAACACGAGAACGCTATTTGTAACGCAGGCACGTCGAATATAGCTGAATGTCGACGTATGAAATGTTTGCGTTGCTGTACTAACCGCACTATGATACTGTGTGTACAGAAACTAGCAGCAATCTTCTTCTCCAACTCGGTGTAACTCCATTTAAAGGCAATATCAGCTCAGTTCATCTAGTTAGCACAAGCGACAAATTCACACACACACACACACACACACACATTAAACGCGTTATATCTTGGTATACAGTGCGGTGTGTATTGCAACTATCAGTAATGTGATTACTCAGCAGTGTTTTGAGCAAACATGTAACGCGCAGTATTATATACTAAATCCATATACAGTATACACGTAACGCAACTTACATCATAAGTTACTCGTACTTTGGAACATACTTATCTGGAGTACCGAAAAACTTTCCTTAACTGAAACCATTTAAACCAGCTTCAAGTTATGTTCGAGACTAACAGCGCCTTGGCTTTTATCCAACGTCTGGTGTTTTAAAATTTTTTGAGCCTAATAAAAGTAAGCAGTAAATAGAGTACAACATTTCGTGGTCAGGAACGGTCTCCATCTTCAGTATGTAGTGGCACGTCACCCGTTATACACCTTGTCCAGACACGAACACTTTTATGGATGCGTGGGCCACCTCTCTGCGTCCTACACTCGTTTGGTTTTGCAAAACTGCACTCTGTGGCTATTTTCACGTGATGACTTAATCGATATGAGACATTCGATGTAGGTCTTTGTCTTTAAAATAAAAGTAAGGTAAAATGCACCCTTGTACAGGCACTGAGACTCTGTACAGGCCGTACGGCCCATAGGGGGAGTAGAGGTATAGCTCTACTCTTTCTTGACCACGGCAATAGAAGGGGTGAGGGGTCAGCGTCACGTCCCGGTCGCTCTTTACCCCGGGAAATACCCGGTACCCATTGAACAGGAGGCTGAGTGGGCCCCAGGGCCGGTCTGAACAGGTGCAGAAAATCTCGCCCCCACCGGGATTCGATCCCCGGACTGTCCAGTCCGTAGCCAGTAGCTACACCGGCCACGCTACCCGGCCCACCTTGTCGTTAAGGCCACAGTAAAATTAAGTTTTATGCAGATCTTTTCTTCTTATTTCTGGGTGGAAGGTTCCAGGCCACGCACATCCCCATTTCGATTGTGGAATGCAGTGGTCCCTGTTGTGTCACACACTACAAGCACACAACTTGCATTGCAGCGGGGTCTGGTGGACGGTGGAAAGCCTTCGCACTGAATTAGGATAACAGTGCGATTAAGGTGGAAGCAACTCTGGCTTCGAAATGATTCGTGTTGTGCGATCAGCACGTAAAGTAGACAACTGTCTCAGCTGGCTCTTCTTGTTTGTTCTGCAACCTGTTTTTAAAGGAAATGTATTCTTTCCAATGGGCTTAATCCAGTAAAACAGGAGAGTTTCTTGCAGATTGCACTCTTCTGAGACACGATGCCGTGCTGAGTGGTACCTTTTTTACCGAGGTTTCGAAGGGGGTTTCAAGTTCCTCAGAAAAGTCGGTAACAAATTCTTCATCATCAACGCTGTGAAGATTGCCAGTGACACGATGCGTTTGGTTCATCGCCGCACACGCTTCCTACTGCATCCAGCCTGTTTTATTTTGTGTGGCGCTAATCGTGTAAGTCAAGCGATTTCCGCCCGATGTGCATTGTACGGCCCGCATACATTTCTATTTTACTCTGTAATTCTGTACAACGAAGAATGTTTACCATCTAAGATTTTTTTTCATGGCTCGACAGTCCTAGTGGGCCCAGGTCGCCTCATCGTTGAGTATTCGAGATCACACTCAGATACACCACACTCGGTAGTACTGCTCTGAACAAGTGATCGGTCCGTCGCAGAGACCTCTACTTCCCAACACACAACACTCACATCCATGCCCCCGGTAGGTTTCGAACGCACAATCGTAACAAGCGAGCGGCCGCAGACCCACGCCTTAGACCGTACGGCCACTGAACTCGGTATCGTCTAAGGTTATATGTATTTAAATAATGCATAGTGTGGGTCCTTTGGTCACGCTCGGTATATCGGAAAATTGTAATTATAGAGAAATATACGCGTAAAAAAATTGTGTTAACTTTAGGAAGGAAGACTTATCAAAAAGTTTTTCTCACACGTGTGAGTTCGAGTCGATAATTTTCCACTTTTTCCCCCCATAAAATATATTTGAACCGTGACAACTGTGAGCAATGTTGCAATTACTAAGCAAGCATTTAAATGTCATCCTACGCGTAATAGCGTACTGTTGGTGTGAGTCACACCCTGGTTGCCATGGGTCCGATTTATCGTATTCTATGAGTCAGGCGTTGAGGCCGAAGAAATAGTGTAACAGAAACTATGTTCTGCGTGGAGTACGAGCTGAGTTGAAGCAAACGCTTGATCATCGAGCACATAATACACCAAAACACCATCAGATGACAGCACTCGAATGCATGATATTAAGGTTCGATATCACCTAGAAGAAAGAAACGACAACAAAAGAAGCCGTCGTTTGTCGCGTGAATACTACGTTACACATTTTACATGGCGTGCAGTTTAGATTCGCGTTGTATCGGTAGTCTTAATTTGTCTTGGGGCCTAACATACCTGCACTATTATTCACACTGTATAAGAAGTCATACATGCTTTAACGAACCGCAGTCGGAGCTAGCGAACGTGACAAGCGTGACACTAAACACGCGAAACCCAAAAGCCGTAGCCTAACACTCTTTTCCTACAATAAAATTAGTATACTCTGTGCATATGACCACCATTCTTTGTAGGTTACTGTGTGTGATTGTGCTATCAACGAGTTACGCACTGCCCTATTGGTATGTAATTAAATTCATGTTTAAATTAGAGCCGCGGACAGATTAATCGGGTCGTAAATTGTACATTAATGTCAATTTTATAGCAAAATAGGCTTCTTGTTTTGAATTGTTTGCTGAATTGATACGAACGAATGTTTAGGACCTCAACTGATTATGGTCATCTGGGCGGGAATATTTCACGCTCTTTCTAGTCCAGTAGCAAGGCAGATGTGTCCCGCTGGCTGGCCAAATATTTCTTTTTAAGCCCATTCTGGTTTTCTGTCGGAAGAACAGGAGTGGTGGAAGTGTGGGGCACTAAATCCCAGAAACGACCAATAGACAGCGAGAGGAGCGTGTAGTTGCCATTACAATGGATGAATCTGGGTGCTTCAGTTTTGGTTTCCGTAGGAGAAATAACGAGGCAGCATCTCTACCTGCACCAGGCGCCCCTAACCATTCGCCGTCTTCTCTTATTGATTACATGCTCCACATCTATTATATTATTCTCAATTTTGACTACCGCAAGCACTCAGCAAGTACAATAATTACGCCCCTAACTCATATATGTACCGTGAAGATAGAAGTAACACTTCCCTCCGAAGAGTTGGTAACTGCTTACCACAATACACGGCGCGATAACTCATAAAACCACAATATATATATTCGCCTCCGGGAAAATGTCTAGCATCAGACATATCGCCATCTGGGAGACAGCAGATGTAATTTGGAAAATTTGCTTTTACTCGAGGAGTAAACATTCGGAAGCCTTTGCATCCATTAATTTCATTACGCGAAAAGCGAAAGACTTACGGACAAAATGTACCGGACATAAAAGACATCTGTTGTTTTTCTCTTCAGCTTTTTTTTCTCGCAACAAATTGTCGTGCCAATAAATTATTAGTGAGTTTCTCTCGAGTTACATTCGAGGTGCACACAGACACACGTGGTCCTTTGCACACATTGTTAAATGTTCCTGTCCGATTTTAAAACACATTGGAATATATCAACAAATTTTACTGCAACTGTCCAGTAAAAATCTGCAGAAAATCTGTTCAGGGCTTACCCACTGTTAGAGTCGTGTAGATGGAAAGACAGAGCGAAGCTAATGGTCACATTTTCGTTGTGAAGGAGTCGCAAGTGAAGTGAAGACAGCAGTAAAACAGTACTGAACGAACTGGACACTGATCTCTAGAGAATGGGGAAAGGAAATTCATTCCATTCATTCATTCATTCATTCATTCTCAGTTAGTACTGGCACTGTGAAAGAAAAGTATTATCTGTAAGCAAATTTAAATGAGTCGCTCTCAGATACAGATCTTGTGCCATCTACACGTATTGCAGTATTATTCCACTCGTTTACTGTATTTCAGTTGGCCGAAGTGCAGGTGTTACAGTAGACCAGTCCAACGCATTCTCATGCTGAACCCGCAGCACGTTTTCCGCTGGATTAAGTGTGTTTTTAATAGATGTACATTTTTACATTTTAACGTCAAGTACGTTGTAATTTCACATGTTTCAACAAAACAAAATGCTACAGAAAAGGAAAAGAGTTTATTGCCGTCTGTATAATCTTTTCTTCTGCAAGAAGTTCATATTCAGAATTCTGGCCCTGTCTATAGCCATGAGGACATGATTTATAAATTTCAAGTAGTTATGACTTTAAGTACAAAGCGTTTGTGGGAAAAGTTTTGATGTCATGTTATGATTACACTTCTGCCATGTCAGTTAGCTATGGGCCGGGTAGCTCAGTCGGTATAGCGACTGAGCTACGGGCTGGACGGTCCGGGTTCGAATCCCGGTGGGGACGAGATCTTCCGCCCGTCCAGACCGGCCCTGGTGCCCACCCAACCTTCTGTAAAATGGGTACCGGGTCTTTCCCGGGGGTAAAGTGCGGCCGGGGCGTGGGGCTGACCACTCACCCCTTCTAGTGCCGCGGTCATGGAAGAGTAGAGCTATACCTCTACCCACCCTCTGGGCCACACCGGGCCTGTAGCGGGATCACTTTACCTTTTACCTTTTTTACCATATCAAGTAGCTGCATACCATGTATGGGCCAAATGAAGGTTAAGTCTTCCGGTTTGTTACACCGTGCACACCGGTAAATAGCTACCATTGTTTTGAATATCTTACTGCCGTCATCTTCAGGGTCACGTAGCCCAAGAACATGCACCAGAAATTTAAATGAAAAAATAAGTTTGGTGTTACGTTGAGCCACGCATGGTACATGTGTGACGTGTTGAATAAGAGTGCTATAGTCCTGAGGCGAGCACTCGACAAGACAAGACGTCGCGGTGAACACTGCTTTCCAGCTACAGTCCACCACTGTTCTGTTTGTTGCGCCTTACATGTAAATTTATGGCTGTGTTACAGCATCCTCACTGCCATTATTAGAACACTTGAATAGCGTGTCTGTGCATGAAGCTGCGCACAGGAAGTTGAACAGTTTTTGTTTTTAGATTTTTAGGTTAATTTGACATTTATCAGTTCTTGGGAGTATCACCACCTTGTTTTGTGGCCGTCTGGACATGTTTAGTTTCTGTGGTTACTCTTTGACAGTGTATCAACAGTGGTTACCGTCCCAATATACTGAATGGGGTCTTGGGTGGGGGGCGCGGAATGTGGAAGTGACACCGATTTGGACTCGAATCTCTGCACGGAACAACAAAATTAATAATTGTTTAAGTTTTCCTTCTTGAAATTACAATCCTTGTATTGAAATTCAGCTGAATTTATTTCACGTTGCTGAGGTGCAGAGCATAACGCCACTCCAATTCTTGCCTAAGGACACATTGCCGATACGCCACTGAACAACGTTGCTGGCGCCACAGTAGTACCTGAAGATTGCTCATGTCCTTATCATCATCATCTCAGAAATTGTATAGAGAAGGCCGTTCGCCCTGTGGATAGCATTTGACGCATACACAGTGGACACAATGAAGGATTCCAATACATGCCCTTACGTTACCTGGGACTTAATATGGGAGTGGATATATAGTTCCACACACCCTTAACCTCGACATTAGAGGCAGATCAGTGATCGTAATCACTCTCGGGTCGCTTAATATGGTAGAGCACCTTTAAACCTGGGATTGAACTTAATGATATTGTTACCGTCTTTCGGACATACAATATTAAGTTTTCAACCGGATTCTACTGGCTCTTAGTGGTCAGTGGCTGGCTGTTATGAACTGTGCATTCAAAGTTAAACTTAGAGTCTCTTAAAAGGCGAGGATTTGTTTGTCGGAGTGCAGTCTTTCACCTGGAAGTTAGTATCAGTAACTAAGCCCACTATATAGTCGCAAATTATTGTTTTCAGTCGCCGTAGGTGTTAGGCAGTGCTCGAATTTAGTCCTTCTTCCTAGATCATTACTGTTAACGACTTTTGAACAATGTGCAGCACCTTACGTCACTCGCCATTTGTTATTGGGATGATTACATTAAGGAGCTAGAGATGGGCGGGGGACATGTGACATGTACAGCAGAAGAGAAGTGCAGAAAATGGCAGGAAAACCCCATTGTGAAGGACGATTTGTAAAACCTAGACGTAAATTTGAAGATAATATCGAAATTGATAGTCAAGAAACAGGATGAGTGGGTGTGGATGAATTCTTCTGACTTGAAGATAGGGACCCATGGCGGGCTCTTAATAACAGGGTATTGAACTTTCGGGTTTAGTGAAATTCGGAGAATTTGTTGACTAGCCGAACAAAGATAAGAATCTGAAGGGAACTCTGCACTGTGGAATTAGTTATTATGATGATATATACGCATAACCACAAAGTTAATCTTAAGCCAGAAGGGTCTTTTATGAAATGTCTAGCTATAAAAGTGTCTTAGGCCTGTACCGTATTGTGTACCGTTCACTGAGGATGGATGGATGGATGATAGGTGGATGGCTGAATGCATAGCTGGTGTAACACAATGCTCCCTGTGGTAATGCCTTGCTAATTCACATGGATATTGGGGAATCTCAGGAATTCCATGGTTATGCCTGAGGTTCCTTTGGATACAGAATGTAAAGATGCTGGGGAGAGGGGAGTCTATCGCTTAGACAAGAGCAGCCTTGACGAAACCGACCGCTTATAAATAGATGCATTGCATGCAAGACCAGTTGTGTCCACAGTTCTCGTGTGCATCCATTTGTGCGGTTTATTTTCATGGCTTTCAGTGTCCAGACTGCAGGAGCCAGCACATAACCAGACACGAGTGCTTGTGCGCAGAGCTGGGAAGATGCACCTATTCCACAGGAATGACTCACAGCACTTTGGAATGTGCTCGAGAGGGAAGAGTGCTTGGTAATGAAAATAGGTCAGTCGATACCGCTAGTAATTAGCTGGGTATGTCAACTGCTATTGTGACTGGCCGACAAAGTCCTTAAATTGTCTTTTTTTTTTTTTGATTCAGCTGTACCGTTTCGGATTTTTTCTGTTATTTAGCTAGGCGTGTGGAGACGATTGTGGATCTGTTCGGAGAATCGTATAAAGGAAACGGAAACTGCACATTTACGGAACCGTCCCGGAATTTTCCGTACCCCGTTCCTTGGGCAGCTGATATTCGCTCAGCTGTCAATTACTTCATTTTGATTCAGTGTTTGTCGTCGTGTTCACAAAAGAACGCCGTTGGACTCTGTCCTGTAACACATCCAAATTAGGAGCGACAGGGTACCGATGATGGTGACAAAAGGCCCTATCGAAATTTGTCGCCTTACTCAAAATCTCATTAGACACCAATGAGCACAGTAAGAGTCCTGATTTGCTACCATTTAGAACATAGTGTTGGACTTAAGAGAGAAGAAATAACAGGAGGCTGGACAGAAATAAATTGTGAGGAGTTGCATGGTTCGCACTCCTTATCACATGTTGTTAGGGTAACAGAATAGAAGAGGATGAAATGAATGGGTCATGTAGCAGGAATGGGAGAGGTGAAAACTTCATAACAAATATTCGCAATTCTTATGCAGGTAAGAGACTTGTTGGGAGGACCTCAGCGTAGCTGGAATGATAATATTAAAATGGATATTAATGGGAAATGGAAATATGGGCTGGATTTGTCTGGCTTCGTGTAATTTCTATTTGTGTGTGCCTGCGCAGGCGGCAGTGAAGCTTCTGGTTCGATAAAAAAAAAGCGGAGACTATATTGAACAGTCGAATAACCATTAGCTCCCCGACAAGACCGCTGATTTATAGTGTTCCATATATGTAACTAGGGACTACTGGCGAAATCAACGGGAAAGTGAAAGTAGTAGGCCTAATACGGGAATAATGCCGGTCCCAGTGGCCGCGCGGTGTAAGGCGTAGGTCTGCGGCCGCTCCCCTGCTGAGATTGTGGGTTCGAGTCCCACCGGAATCATGGATATTTGTCTGTTGTGATTGTTGTGTGTTGTCCGGTAGAGGTCTCTGCGACGAGCTGATCACTTGTCCAGAGAAGGCCTACCGAGTGTGGTGTGTCGTTGTGTGTGATCTAGAAACCCCGTGAATGAGTAGGCCATGGCCCGCTGGGGGCTGTTGCGCCATAAGGGGGGGGGGCGGAAATAATAATTGTCATCGACAGTCTAATTTTAGTTAAATTCATTTTCTCTGTTTTGCGAAAAATATATGAATGAACTCATTACGATAAATGGATTATTCTTTCTAAGCAGCATTACCCTGCTGCTTAGAAAGAATAATCGATTTATCGTAATGAGTAAGAATCATAGGAAACATGCAAATACAGCGTGTCAGATAGTGGTGAGTATAATTAATAGTTCAGCAGGTGGTAACATTTTTTCACGGGCGTGCTTTAAGTTAGTAATTCCCGCTTGTTTAAGCAATAATATTTTTGTGACCCACGAACAAATTGAGAGCATTGCGTTACTGAACTGCGTCACGAAATGCCTGTAGCCTACGTGTAATTGGCCGTATGCGATAGCTGAACAAGTAGGCGTAATGTTTTCATACATACACATGTCGGTGAAATTCTTATGAAGATCGTACAGCGGCAATGATGAAGAGTCAAGCCTTCTGGGATGTAGACTGGCAATGGACGTTTAGAAGGTGTTCAGTGTCGTCCATCTTCTTCAGGGTCGAACCGTCCAAGATTAGTCTTATTTCATTGAACTCTGTTTAAGGACAACTTAAAATATCTGGTATAAATTCTGTGCATTACAGCAAGAAGACAAATTTTTCATTGAACCACGAGATGAATAACAATATATTCTTTAGGGACACCAAGAGTCCCTCTCATCTTGGAAACTAGAGCGGCCTCCATGTTGGTGTTAAATCAAGCATTTGCCTCCAAGTCGAAAACGCCTGCAGTGACCCGATATTCGTATAAAGTTCTTTGCATGAAAGTGTATCACTTGTTGAAGAGAAATACATTTTCATAATTAACGCCCCCATTCCGCAAAGGCAAAGGGGGTGGGGGTGGGGTTGGAGGCGTGGCCCCACACTTCTACCACGTCATTAGGTAGACGTGAGTGATGATCGTCATACGTTCCGACCACTCTGTTTCCGGTAATTCTTGGGTAGGTAGCTAAGTTGGCTTCACAGTCTTTCTGGACGGAGTGGCGAAGATAAGAATCCACTATCCCGCTTTAAAAAAAGAAGACGCGGTAATCCCTGACAGTGACTTGAATCGACCCCAGGTTATCAAATCGCACTACTGAGTAAATTACCCCGACTCGTTAATTTAAGAATTATTAGTGAAGATGATACAAGACAGACCGGCACTTTAACGTGATGATGCCACATGTGTCTCTTTCCATATAAGAGGAGGAACGTATATTGGGCTCTTCCGTTTCGTGACGTAACGTATTTCATGGCACGGCACTGTAAAATCGCCGTGAAATTGGATATGTGTTCCACAATTTTAGCAGTTTTCTTTGGCCCCTTGATAGAGTAACGTCACCGACATGCTCTCTTGCTTATCGAACTAAAATGTACTTTTTGAAAATCCGAATGTTTCTAGTCCAAGTGTACGTTTGAATCAAATGTTTGCTGGTTTTTGTAACGTGTTTCTGTTCTGCCCGGGATTAATAACGGCTATATGGAACAATAGTTGAAGTGAAAGTTTAACAGGTTGCAATACAAGCGTTTTCAGTTCATACAGCTGGCAGGTTTCTGAACCGTTTGTATAATGCCAGTTGACCCCTGAAATTGACTGTTTAGCATCAGGAAGTTGATTTCCCGCTGAACAGTGATGACACCACAACTTTTTCGCCGGCAGTCAAACGATTTTTTTCCAGTCACATCACCGCGTGAATTACAAAGTTACCATTTGAACACGAGATTTAGTATTACGGATATTTGTAATGAATCTGCAACGTTAGCATTGATAAACAGATCTCCGACGGTATGACTGATTTACACCTTTCGATACTTGCTATAACCAACATTTCTACGTTTAAATTAGGAAAAAACGTGTAAGCGTAAATCTGAAAAAAAAATTTATATAAAATGGGCTTGTGCTGGGTGCGGCAGTTGGAGGAGGCCCTTTTCAGACATCTGTTTTGGTTAAGATGTTTGAGTATGAGGAACAAACAATTAGGGAGTATCAGTAGTAAAATTCCATTTGATATGCTCCTGTTATTTTTTGCAAGACAGGCAAATGTACGTATAATTAACATTGAGATCCTCTCGCGTAATCATTGATTCCGTGGAAAAACAATATGATTTGCCTATTCTCAGTGTGTGTCTGTAGTCTTAATTGTCGACCACGCAAATCGCACGCGCCGTATTATATTGTCGTCCGAGGCCTGTACGATTTATATTTTTCCAAATTATTTAATAAACGGCGCAATTTTCGGAAAAAAAGTTATCGAACATGCAATACAGAAGAAATTGAGGATTGTGTTGTAACTTGTTCCGTGTAGACCTTACGTGTGTAGAGAGTATGGGACTGTGGGACACAGCAAATGAATTAGAAAGAGATGGTTAAATTTACGTATTTAATTATTTAAAATATATAAAAATTTTAAACATTTAAAATATCAGTTTTAGATGGTTGGTTGTCAAAAAAATTGCTCATCCGAAGTTTCACGTCGGCGATGAAACTTTGGAAACGACTTAACTGATTTGCTGACTCAGTTCTGCTATTCTTCTCAAGTGAATCAAACATATCCGCTCTTTTGCAGTCGGTCGGCTGCTTTATACCCTCCAGCAAGTATGTCTTGTGTCGGCTCTTGGCCAAGTCGCAAATTGTATGTGTGGAGCCCCCTGTAGTATGTGTGGAGCCCCCTGTAGTATGTGTGGAGCCCCCTGTAGTATGTGTGGAGCCCCCTGTAGTATGTGTGGAGCCCCCTGTAGTATGCTCGGCGTGTGATAACTACGTTAAAAAAAACCAGGCAGTCCAGCAAAACTTTTATTTATTGATAAAACATAACTCTTTATTTTTATGAGCAGAATGTATAAACTTCAGTTTAAAAGGTCACTATCAGTCTACATTCACAAAACTGAAACGTGCAGCTTTTATTGTAAAAAACAAAGAATTTTGTTTTGTCAATAAGTAGAAAATGTGTTTAACCTTTCGCCTTTAATGAAAGAATCATATTAAAAGAGACACTCTGTCACTTCTCAAGAGAGTACGTGCATAATTTTTAATGACTCATAATCAGTTCTCAACACTTTCGGCTTACTTGGCGGTTACTTCTTAGCGGAACGCTTCTATAACAGCCGTGTAAGCATACACTCAGGCCCATAATGACATGTGTTAATGCAAACTGCCAAATGCAAGTTCCGGTGTGTCACTAATTATACTGATAATTTTTATTTCGTATACACATACACTTTACAAAATGGATGCATTTTGACGTACTATGAATCGTTGCCCAATATTCTGACAAAATAAATGTGAGAAATTGCTCAACAGATTGTGATATAAAATATGAAACATGAAGTATAAAATGTTGAAAATCACTGAATACACTCAATTGCTATATATTGCGGGGGGGGGGGGCTGTGTACTTTTAAAACATGCAGAGGAACTTCGTTATTTAGAAATTACGACCAACACAGGTAACGGCGTGCGATTAGCTCTTAAGTGTTAACGGATCATAAACCACAAATTCAGAGGGATGCATTGTTAGTTACGCCTGTAGTTATACGTCAAACATGCAATTGGAATTTGCATATATTTCATGTGCACTGTGTGTATCAGGGTAACATTTGAGCCAACTTAATGAGTTCTGTTCACTTACGGACAGCCTGAGAGCCATTTGCTCCAAATCATATATTCAGTACAGAACATCTTCACCGTTTGCGTTTCTCCTTTCGTCCTTCAAATAATGAACTGTGTATTTGCATACGCTGCAGTCGCTTCGTGCAAATTACTAGCCCTAACAACAGCCCTGTTCCGAAGTACAGGACTACTTCTTGCCGTGAGCTACAGAGACCGTTGCAGTAACAGGTCGTGTCAAGCACAAACACGTAAGAATTGCACTTCTCGTTTGAGAACACAGAGGTGAGGAATGTTTTTAAACCTTCTGGAGAATAGCATGAGGATAGAGGAGAAGGCTGCATAATGAGAAATATCGTTATTGATATTGTTCACCGGCTATTATGATTTTCAGATCGCGGAGGATGAAATTTCCAGGGCGTGAGGGAGGCGACGGTTCAGTACAGTTACTTAGAGAACTTGAAGGGGAAATGTGACTTGTGGAACATGGGCGTCGATGGAAGAATATTGCTAGCACGTATCTTCAAATCGTGGTAACACTGCGTTAAGTTTAAGCACTACTACTGCCGTGTGGTGTTTTTATATTTGCAGTAAGATTTGAGTTCAACTGTGCGGTATCAAGGGCTTTGGCACATTGACTGTGGTGTATTGTTATATTAGTGTAATTGATGGAAGTGCTGTAAGAACGTTTTGTTATCTTATGAATGTACATACGTGTATTTTAGTCGACATATGCATTAACTTAGTCCTACAGATGCAATATGGACAAATTAATATAAAGATCTGATGCCTGTAACGTGTTATTTTATTGTACAAAATGTGTATACGATGCAAGATATCAGAACAAGGAGAATTATCATCAGCCTAATTATGTAATTTAATAGGCAAAAAAGAAGTTGGAAAACCTAGAATTAGATGGAAACGCCGAATAGGAAGAGTCTGGAACCTCTTATGCGAGTAACACAGAATTCGAACTTCGGAAGACCTACGTAGGTTATTCGGAAATTAAGTACCGTCTGCGCATATATCTCGCGCATCCTCAAGACTGTCTCTTTGCGCACGTGCAGTGACTTCCTCTGGCAATTGAGAAGCCACAGACTCCATTTCATGAAATTCATATTATGTTTATGTTTGTTCCTGCGCGTTAAACATGTTTAAGACAATTGAAGGTGCCGCCGACTGTGAAATACGGTCTGTAATTCGTGTTTTGAACGCTAGGAATGTGCTACCAAGTGAGATTCATCACCAGATCTGCCAAGTGTATGGTGACAATGCGATGAGTGATAGCATGATTAGGAAATGGGTTCGGATGTTCAATGAAGGACGAGAGAACGTGCACGATGAGGCTTGAAGTGGGCGTCCATCTTTGGTGAATGATGATTTGGTGCGTAAGGTCAACGAAAAGTGCGTGACGACAGACTTTTACAGTTTCTGATCTGTCCCTGCACTTTCCTCCGATTTCAAGAACTCTACTCTATGACATTGTCAGTAGTCATTTGGGGCGCAGGCGGACGCATTCTGTGAGGAGGGTACACAAAAACTTGTGCCCCGCTACGATAATTGCCTCAATAATGGCGGCGAATATGTGGAAAAATAGTTTGAAGAATGTAGAATCTGATAACAGTAACATTTTGTATGAAACATTACTCGAATTTTTTTTTACAGAGAAACGATACTTACTTTCTGAATAAGCCTCGTAAGTGTACATCAGTTTTAAACATCAAAACGTTTATAAGTTAAAATTAAGAATGTTCCTCTCCTCGACTTTCCGGTATGTTGACTGCAGTTGCGACAGAAGTGGCAGAGCACAGCCTCAAAACTCTCTATATAAGTTACGGAAATGACGATAATTGAGCCATATACTTGTGTGTGTGTGTGGGGGGGGGGGGGGGGGGTGTTGTTTCACTGTGGGTGTTGGATAGTTACTTTACAGTTATTCCCAAAAGAAGCTCATTCCATTCAACCTAGCCGCTAGGAGAGTA
>Ga0123354_10006826_pt1 | contig 17031 bp, 6 predicted proteins | sample TergutLab28metaG_2_FD_97872 | JGI IMG/M metagenome (GOLD analysis project Ga0123354, IMG submission 97872) | Labiotermes labralis P4 segment gut microbial communities from Petit-Saut dam, French Guiana - Lab288 P4 | ecosystem: Host-associated > Arthropoda: Insects > Digestive system > Gut ...
TGAGGAGAGGGGGGTGTATAGGGTGTTGGTGGGGAAACCGGAGGGAAAGAGACCGCTGGGGAGACCTAGGCGTAGATGGGTGGATAATATTAGGATGGATCTCCAGGAGGTGGGATGTGGGTATATGGACTGGTGGGCTGGCCCAGGATAGAGACAGGTGGCGGACGCTTGTGTGTGAGGTAATGAAACTTCGGGTTCCGTTAAATGCGGGTAATTTCTTGACTAGCTGCAAAACAGTTAGCTTCTCAAGAAGGACTCTGCACCATGGAGTAAGTAAGTAAGTAAGTAATAATAATAATAATAATCGTAATAAACTGCAATTGGGTTGTCATCCGGTGGCAGTGGTTATTTTACATGTATACAAAATGTGAAATTGGTTACTAATAAATTTAAGTCGGGAGGGTTGCATGAGAAGCATGTAATAGCAACTTGGAATCTTGGGAACCATCTCAGCATTTGCTTATAGACACAGGGAAACCAAGAAAACCCTATGTCGAGGTTGCCGGTCGCAGGACCTTCCGAATACTGACTTCTAACTAGCAGTCCGGCATCTAAAGTAAAATAAACTCCTCTCCTCCCATCAACGTCTACTCATTTCTAGCTGTGATTATGGCCACGTTACTGAAGAAAGACGTAAACTTCTTCTGGCTCTTTCTGATGTATGTCAGGTTTCTACTCATGAAACGTATCAATTTAAAACGCAGAGACTTTTAATTTTTAAGGCAACTTGTTTTAAAATATGTTGTCAACAGTCTCTTTTGCTGTAGGAAATTCTATACTAATGACACAAAGAAATTGTTCATTTTCAGAGTAAATATATTGTAATAACATTAAAATCATTTTATTTTGCGATATGTATATAAAAACAGTTTTTAATGACGCGCTATAGAAAAGACAACAATTTTCATCGTTGTGTGTACTTACACAGGTATCCGAGGTTTACTTCGAGTTCGAAGTTTGGGGTTTTCTTAATAAATATTTATTGATAAATCTGCTTGATTTGGAAAAGTTTATGTTTCGTGAGTTTTCATATTTAATACATACATCTAACAATTAATTCCGAGGCAATGCAGTGATGTCAGTCAGTCATTTTCTTATCTGAAACCGTCTAATGAATTTTAATGGGATATAGTGCCCTACATTAAAATTTCCAGAGTCCTTGATTTAATATAGACATTAGACTCTACTGTAACAAATGAAAATACTCTCTTCTGAGGTGCCTTAATGTTCCTCACTTGTCACACATTTTAATAAATTAACTGTGTAAATAAATTTTATGTAATTTAGTAAAAATTTACGAAAGCTGTGGATAAAATTGCTGCCTTATCTTAGGACTAAGGGAAAAAAAGAGTAAAAACTGTACACGGACCTTACAGTGACAGGGTTGGCCGGTGAAGGCGTAGCAAACTCGCACGTACGCACACCATCACAGCATGCTGAGGTCATAAGGTTAATTTGCAGAATGACACGAAGGAAGCAGCGTACCAGCAGTTGAGAAATAATGTTCTGCCTCCGTTCCAAACCTTAAGTCGAATTCAGTGTTTCCCTTAAGAAAGTTACTGCCCTTTCAACAATAGGCCAATGACAAAACTTACACATGTCAGCTGTTTCTGTTTCCAGCGAGTGTTGCATAATAGTACCAACAAACATGACGTAGATATGTGCAGTCTTGCAGAAAATTACAGGCGCTTCAGAGACTATCTGTGCATACACGGTTACATAACTTTATGTGATGAGATTGCTTCATGCTGTGATCGCCGTAAGACAATCGTTGTTAACTGGACGGTGAGAAATGTAACGTGTGAGAAACAGCATTTTGTCTTCTCACAAACCCGTTGCAGGATGTGAGAGCATGGGTATTTTATTCAAGAAGAGTGTACATGCATGTGATCCCTGAACACGTTTTATTCCGTTGTTCCTTTGGTCCACTGTCATTTATTTCGGTCCACATAGAGTTTCTGAGAACTATCAACCTACCGTCCCACACGATGCCGAAAGCCAAGACATCATCATTTCAACAAAAAACACGCCATAGAAACTAGGAAAACTATGAAGTTAAAGCCACATTTCATATTCATTTAGCTATTAAGTTGTGTCTTCTCCATGACATGGGTCAATGTCTGTTGAAAACCTGGTTCTTTGGAAGCACAGATTCATGAAGCAGGACGTACACAACTGAACTGGTCTGCACCGTCATTATACTACTTTTGCCACTACACTACAATTTCTACATTTCCATTACAATATTTATTCTCTTCTCCGCAGGTTTTCTCGGTTTCTCAATCATAGTTCTCATAGCCTGCACAAACGACGTCTTACTTGTCTGGTTGTCCAATATGCATGTATCCAGACGAGTAATCATCCGCATTTCTTTACAACTTCCTTGTTTCTTTAAGTGTCCTGGCATTTATCAACTACATCTTTTTATATAAATCAGTCACGCCTGATTAACGTGTGTGAGTGCGTGCGTGCGTGCGTGTAATTTCAGATGAACCAACATTGTCACACAACACATTAAAATAAGTTTAAATTATATTCTTGCAGTCTTCATAAATGGAAATTAACCCTTCATACTTTTTATTTTATTGTTTCTAGCTGAAGGTATAAACATCACACATTCATTTCCGTTGATGTTTTTAACCTGTTATCTACTGAACTAAAAGGTATAATATTTCTAATGGCCTGATATTTTCCCATCTTCGCTATTCATTGTTTCAGAGCTCTCGTTATGGACATTTCTGAAGAAGTCAGAGAATATAGTCAGGTATAGATCTATAAGCCATTACAAACGTTTAATGCAACTAGATGTGTGCCTTTATCTCTAACAATCGAATGGCGAGTTAATGTAATATACTTCTTCCCATTTTCAACCACCAAGAACAATATTTACCTCCCGATAATGAATGTGTTAGAAAATATTATTCAGTAAGCTAACGTACAAAACAAAATTTTACGATTTAGGTTAAAGTAACGTCGAGTTAAGGAATACTAATTATTACACAAACTTACCGAATTGCATTGGCATTTGGACAGTGGATGAATCGACTAAAAATATCAAAATACAGATTCTTTCCGAGTCATTCTACTTAAGTAGTACAAAGGGTTAATTCAGCAGAGACAAAAGAAGCCCGTTTATGTAACGTCGCCTAATGCAAGGTGCCAATTTTTCAGCTAAAGTTATTGATCGATTCTCGGGGCGTATTCACAAATGAAGCAAAGAAAGACAGTGGTGGCAATTGTTGGTTCACTATTCGTCACCTTCCGCGTTGGATGTTAAGTTGGTCGACTGTTTCTAGGCGTACACAGAAGAGTGTGTTGAGACCTACAGTTTTCCTCACGAGCTTCCTAGTGGGGAACAGAAGAGTGATGTAAGCAAGCTGTGATGTCTCGTTGCCCACACCGCCTCGGGCAATAAGAGTGGCTTTATGTCAAGGGCTGCCTACCTATTTCGGTTTTTTACTTGCGGCGGGTTCGCCCTTCAAATGACCGACCAGAGGCTTGGCTACGCGTTTCCACAAGTAACAGTTTATTCTATTCCGTAACTAAGTCCTGTAACGTCTAGTTCCACAGCCAAAGAGACTTGGACCAATGAAAGATGGCAAAGTACAAGAAAGTGACACAGTCGCTGTTCTTAATTAAGAACTATGTCTTAAATACGTATGGCGGAATGGAAATATAACTCCACGCATTCTTAACGACACTAGATTGTGGTGAGTGAGCAAGTTCACGTTCCGGCCCCTTTACCGGCAGATAAAGAGTACCGATGCCTGTTGAAGGGGGTGCTGTGTGGGCCTCATGACAGGATGGACGCGGAAGGTGGTGGGAAAATATTTAAAATAGAGTACTTGGAATTAAACGTCGCCTAGTTCCATCATGTTTTCTGTTGTTAAAAAAAGAACTGAGATATGTTTTCTAAAACGAAGACGCTGTTAATATTGATGTTAGCTTTAAGGATATTTTTCTTGACATATAATCGTTCAATTTCATATACAAGTTTTATAAGAAGGAAGTGTTAGCTAAAATTGGAACTCTCCCAAAGGACAAAAAAAAAACTGCACTCTCATTCCTATTACCTTCAAAAAGGCAATAAGACATGTTTTTCATTGCATATTCCTTTTAAATACTTAACTTTCACATAACTGCAGTTTATACGTAAACTATTTTACAAAGAACAACCATTCGAACAATCACGTGCTTTGTTCTCTGTTCGTGAAAAGAGCTATTAAAGTGTTGTATTGGAAAATGGAACTGATCTTAACCGTATCATCAACAACACACGAGCACGAAAAGTTTTCCACGTACTATATACATATATAGTGAGCATTTCACTTTAAAAGCGATTATGATATTCCACTAAATCTTAGAAATGTGTGCCCTAATAGCCCAGCAATACACATTACTAGCGCTCAATTTTCTGTTTCTGTTTAAATGACAGCCCTGCTCCGCTTCTAGAAGACCTACTTCTTTCCATTGCTAACATCATTTCCGTTTTACATATATAAGAAACATCTTCGTAATATCTCTCAATACAGCGTATCAATTTGAATCTTGGATATGACCTCTTCCATCATGAGACTCCAAGCGCTAAGTGATATGTGGTAATTATGTGTTGTTATGCCGTGGATTTAAATCAAAACGGGTTCATAGCCTCGTTAGTACAGGGAAGCGAGTAGTAACAATTACCATCGAGTCCCTGAGTCACTAGAGTTAAGAATTCCAGTACTGATTAGAGAGATGCAGAGGTCCCGAAAACGGTCTGGAAGTAAAGACGGTGAAAATAGCCACGCCAAGTTATCGCAGCTTTTGTAATGAGCTTAAAAGATTCAGCGTCTTCCACATTATGTTTCCTGGAACGGTGAAAATAAATTCAGACCACCTGTGTACGGATTTGAATATTCGCAGCCGAAGTAAAAATTTTCCACTCTTCATGTGACGTAAACAGCAAAACCCCCTAAAATACAATTCCGAGGAAAAATATTAAATTTTAATCATACTGCCATCTTGACAGAGAATAAAATAGACGGCTTAGTCATCTGTATTTGCGTAGCTAAGTTACTCTATTGGACTAAAAATTGTCATTCCCTGACGTTTAAAGATCTCAAATTGTACGGCTGTTTCTATATTCTTAAGATTCAGTATATACGGCGAAAAGGAATGTTTCTCTTTTACATTCAGCTAACAAATTTTAAAGACGTAAGGACACAAATTTCAGTTGGTCATAAAATTTTCTGTCATTTCTCAAGATGGCATGCTCTCCACAGATTTTGTTTCGTAATGACGCAAGGAAGAGTACAAGTAAGAATATTAAGTTATTAAAATGTGTTATTTTTAGTATTCGATAGGCCTAGAGTAAAATAAAGATTACAGATAAAGCCAATCATGTCCAAACCAAATTATCCACAGAAAACAACAGTACAATCAAGATGTCATTCTTTCACGTGAGTCATCTTAATTATTTGCTCTTTGTTGCTAGCGACAGGAGATTTCCGGCTGCTAACAGGCATTCCATTTAAACAACATAACATATGGCTGTCTTGGTACATTACAGCTACGGAACATTAGACAATAAGAAAGAGATGTCTCTCAGTTTGACAAATCATCACCAAAGCTCCAACCTCGTGTTTCAGCTTCATGTAAAGAGGGAATGATAGCTTAGACTCCAGTTTATGCTGAAATTCTTTGTGGAACGTGACAAGCGCTTAAAAGCATCAAGTTAGTGAATCTGGTATGGGCGACGGTTGCTAACAACGTTATCTGTTTGCGTAAAAGTTCTACAGTTGCAATTATTTCCTTTTGGAAGTTGAATACATAAAACTGATTATCGTACAACTGACAGCAGAGGCACAGCGGCAGCTCGTTCAGGGAAGCCGGCTCCCTTTCAGCTAATATTCTTCAAGAGAGTGTTACTTGCTTTTGTTTAGAGATACTCCACAGCACTTAACGTGCGTCATCTATCTAAGCAAATTTGACAATCCAGTAACCAGCGAGATGCTTCCTCAACATTTACGTTACGGCACCAACATACCCGTGAACAAGTGCCTCCACACAAAATTTTGATACACTTCACGGCAAAGTCAGCATTCCGCAAGCAGACGGTCATGCATGCCATGAACTCCATCTTAAAATTCAATACGACGACATATTTAACTTCAGCGCTCCCACAAACCTCGTTCTTTTTCGGTATATTGTTCGTGTGGACGACGTTACATTTCTTACGACTATCACGACCAACCGAGTAAACTTACTTACTTACTCCACGGAGTAGAGACTTTCTTGAGACACCCACCGGTTCTCAGCTAGTCAAGAAATTTCCTGCATTTTGTGGAACCCGAAATTTCATTACAGCATTCATAACAGCCTGTTCCTATTTTCAGCCAGATAAATCCAGTCCATACCCCATCCCACTTCTTGAAGATCCATTTTAACATTATCCTCTCATCTATACCTGGGTCTTCCAAGTGTTCTCTTTCCCTCAGGTCTCTCCACCAAAACCCCGTATGCAACTCTCCTCTCTCCCTTACTTGCTGCATGTCCTACTCATCTCATTCTCGATGTGATCACCTGAAGAATATTTAGTGAGGAGTACAGATCATTAAGTTCTTCATTTTGTATTTTTCTCCACTCCCCTGTTACCTCGTCCCTCTTGGCCTAAATATTCTCCTCATCACCCTATTCTCAAACATCCTCAGCCTATGTTCCTCCCTCAATGTGAAATACCAAGTTTCACACCCATACAAAATTACAACAGTGTCAACCATAGTAGTAAAGCGGCAGAGTAATAATTGCGAGAAATTGGTTTAAAATGTTAAGAACTTGTTCCTTTGTAAAGGACATACTTGTTATCGCACTGTTCAGAGTAACAAACAGGTTTCCTAAAAAATTCTATGAAAAAATACTTTTTTCCGAATGAAAGGAAAGTGAAAAACGTAGAAGAACCACTGTAAGAAGAAACAATTGTAGCAATAGGAGTATACAGGTAGTTCTATTGCATAGGATGTACACAAAAAAATGTGTCTGGGTAAATGGCTGTATCTCGCAAAAGAATTGCTATATTCTTATAATTCAAGCGACATTTTAAGGATCTTACACTGCCAAGTAGTGTAGGACCTCAAAATGGGCTCACATAACTGCATACTCAAAGATTCAGATTCAACATTTTTCCTTACGGTGTCAAGATAAACAGCGTCAGCAGCGTCGCAAAATTTTCTATTTCACCCTCATTTCTTTACTTTGTCACAGACTTCAACTATACACACTTGACTAAATGTTTCTCCTTTATTCACTGTAGAACACAACACAAATAAAAGCAGTAACTAGCACAGAAATTCGCCCTGCCGTCCTAATTTTCTCACGGAGGACAAATGGAAAAAGGTGAGTCCACAGGAGGTGTGGCAGGTCAGGCACAATAGGTGAGCACACACACCCACAGTGTGAGTGCATTCCAGACCTGTACGCACCTGAACATAAACAAACCCACGAAATTGTTCTGAATAAGGCTGCAGCGCGAAGGGAGAAGACGAAGACAGCCACAATCAAACGGACATTAATTTATTCTAAACAAAGGTTCGAGTGTGAGGAACAAGACACTCGTACACTTTTCCCTGCTCTCGCCGCGAAGGCTTATAGCAGGAGTACAGATCACTCATTCTTAACCTCGGCACTACACGGAGGTCAACGGTTAATATCACTGCCCCGACCGCTTTACCCCCGAGAAAGAAACCCAGTACCCATTGAATAGGAGGTTGGGTGGGCCACAGTGCCGGTTAGGACGTCTTGGACAGAAGAAAATTCCTTGCCACTGCTGGATTTCTAACCCCGGCTCTTTACGGCCCTTAATGACCCTTTACATAGTTGCTATACAGTCTAAACTTTTCCGACCGCAGGAAACACATAAAATTTGAAGGTGGAGATAGTGTTCTAAGATATACGTATACATGAAGGGTAATGTACAAGATATGAGTGAATTTTAAGAAAATATGTTTTGGTACTGATAACCGCAGAGCAGTGATAGTGTACTGTTAAAACTGCAGGTTCTATATCAGGACCGTGACAATTCTGATCGATTTTAGCAGAGAAACTGAATAAGGTCGCTTACTAAACCGATCATTGCAACACAAGAGTGACGACGGTCTGTGGTCAATGCTCGTGTTATTACATTTATTTAAAACTGTTTTAAGAAGCTGTCGGTAGCTCAGGGCATGTAGCGTCGAAATATATTGTGTTTGGTTAAGTTGAAACGATGTGGGCAAAAGCTACAATTGTATTATTTCACTTACGTTTGTTATCAAGGCATTTGGCGAAAGGGACTAAAGAAGATCACAAACATTTTAGGATAATCTGCCCTTGGGACCAGATTTGAATCTGAGACCTTCCCAGAAAGAAGCAGAAATATTAACCACTCGGGCCCGAAGTTTCAGAAACATCTGAAGAATATTCTTACAGGTATTGTTTTGTGAGAAGGGTGTTAGGTAGTCAAAATTCTGTGTTAATTTTGCATAAAACTGATTTTATAACAACATTGCAGAGGAATTTCCTTGAACTTAATTCATAATGTCGTTAGTCACTGCACCACTTATTTAGCATGTAACGGTTTCTTACAGGATTTAGGTGCGTTTAACTGCTGAAGTTTGGGAAAACGGTTAGAAGTATGTTGAGGAATTTTACTGGAAGAATATGACTGTAAAGGACTTAGACTTTCACTGAAGTTTAAGCGGGCAAATAATTTTAGGCTTCTTACATTCTTTAAATTTGCAAAATGTGTAACATATATGAGGCTGAAGACTAAAAAATTTGCCCTGAAATACACGCGTATATATATATATATAATTCAGTGATCCCTATTAAAGTCACGTTGCTTCAATGCGATACTACTTCTAGTCAGCGCCAGAAAAAAAGAAATGAGACTGAACGGTGTCGAAATGCTATTCAGGGCTAAAGAACTCTTTATTGCAGACGAAAGCGCAAAGCTACCAGAGTGGAGGATCAGAGCTGTGACCGTAAGTCTGTTCCAGATGATGCCTGTCAGTTGAAACCAAACAAGCTTTGTCTTGTAATGCAGACATCACAGTTCGCTGACAGTTACTACGAGGCTTCATATGAGCAATACAATAAACGAATTATTTCCCGTTAACGATTTTCACGGATATTACAGTGGTTACTACTACCGTTGCCATTTGAAAGCCCTACCATGCAGAAATTACTGATTTCTGAACATTCTTGTCATTACGTTCTTCATCAACTTCGTCCCCTTACTTTTAAAATTGTACGTAAATATCGACTCGACTGTCGACAAGTAAACGGCCCTCATGTAGGAGCTACAGACTGATTGTGGCTATCTTCGCTATAGTTTAAAGTTAAAGAAGCCCCTGGTCTCCTCATAGAAGCACATAGGGAGGTTAGATATATCGAACCGTCATTCTTAACCTTGGCACAAGATGGATATGAGTGGTCAAATTCACGCTCCAGCCGCTCTACTTCGGGAACGAAATCCGGTACCCATTGAATAGGTGGGTGAGTGGGTCTCAGAGACAGCCAGAATGATTTTGGAAAAACATATATATATATATATATCTTGCCTGTGCCGGTAATCGAACCCTGGACAATCCAGCCCGTAACTAGTCGCTATATAGGCTACTCTATCCCAGCCCTTCTCTATAGAACGATTTCCCGAACTCTTACTGAGAGAAGTTGTAGGGATTGTTGGATGACTGGACCAGGATAGTTGTGAGCCACGAAAATTTGTTTTATGGCCTGTTGAGGTTTCTATCAAGACAATTTACAAGATCAGTATTTTTTATTTTCGTATATTCAAACACCGTACGAGTGGCATAAAAATATGGATAAACAACTGTCAATTGCCAGGAGGAAACCTATTTTTGAGTCTCAAAATGCCATCTAGTGTATTTACTTACAGTTTACAGACAATTTTAAACTTATTATTACATATCATTTTACAAAAATATTTCTATTTCTGGAGGTGTGTATAGACAATGAACCGATTTGTGGATGTTCGGCGGAAATCAGAGAGTTTGGCAAAGCTAAAGAAGATATCGCATATATGTGTATATATATACATATATATATATATATATGTATATATATATATATATTGACAGTAAAGTTTGGAAGAGTTGGTACGATAGCACAGAGTGATTGATTATTAGGTCCTTTTAATGAAACTGTTTTAAACACACAAGTTGTGAAGCTATGAATAAAAATAAAAATATCCATAAAATTTGACGTTATTTTGTCTTGGCTCCTTAACGAAATGTCTTCAGAAACCTAGACTATGAAGAGTCTAAATGCAGCGTGTTCTTGACAGTTGTGGTCAGAAAAATCTGCGATAGTCTAGTTTAAGTCATGTTTCTATCCTGTTCAGGCACAGAATGTGAGAAACGTCAGATACTTGAATTAGGATAGCAGGCCTTCGGGCTGAGAATAGAAACCAGAAGGTCGCGAATATGAAGCAGGGCTGCTAACGATAAGCACCCGTTCAGTGAATTAACGGGAAGTAAATGTTTCGAAAAATCAAGTAATTTTCCTGGGAAGACTGAAGATAAACTTCTGTTTATGTAACGGGGCAGCGACGCAGAGATTCGAAAGGCCTAAATAGTCTATCAAATAAAAAATGTTGAGGTTTTACTGTTATTTCTCTGACCCAACAGACACTGTGCACAAAATAAAGGCGAATTTCAAAGGCTCCTAATAACGTCAGTTCCATTGCACAAGGAAGACTGATAGTTATGAATTCTGGGTACACAGCGTATAAATAAACAAATACAAATATCGTGTGAAACTACTTCAGGCAAATTACCACTTTCGCATTTTATGCTTGGTGCCCAACTATTCTGTTCCCCTGCTGTCATCATAATTCACGCTGCCTTAAGCTGAAGGCAATGTTGTCATTGCTGCATGAGCTAGCAATACGACAGGAATCTGTGTCAAGTAAGCAGGTTCATGCTCTTTATTGTCAGACTACGCAATAGCCTGGCGAACATTCCAGGTCATTAACATGAAGCAATCAACCGTAAACATACATCTCTTAATGGCCAACCTATAGACTGGGAGGTCGGAGATCGACTCGAAGTAAGGACAGGACTGCTCTTTTAGCCGTCGCGCCCAAACCATCTCTGGGCACCCTGAAGTCAAATATTCAAAGATTATAGGGGATTCCTTCAATGTGGGTAAAGTGGACGGGGTATCAACCTAGCCACTATCCACGCCCATTAACTCAACACGATAACGCCTCTCCCCCATCCCTCAACCCCTTATCGTTCCCAGGTCAAGAACGAGTGGATGTATACCTCCACTCTCCGTATAAGCCTTCATTGCGTATACAAGGGCAAGTTCACCGCCACTCTCCCATATTTACGCATGGTGCAGTGCTTAAACAATCACTTGGAGATGTGTTCATAGTGATCCTTAGTTGAACACGTGATAACTTTACCTTTACTCTAGGCTAGGGACGGGGCGTGCAGGTGGGAGGGGGAGAATCTTGGTGATGGAAAGACATTTACCAATTTTTCAGGGAATCTCCTGTCCTTATCGTCAGACTAGAAGAGTGGTACCTGCCACCTTCCTCGCATCCGCAAACTCACGAATTACGTAGTGTAAGCACTTGGTTTGAAGCACGTTTGCTAGAACAGTTCAAAACAACTCTGTTAGAAAGCGTCCCTTGCGTTATCAGCAGGTTGCAGAATGTCTCTATACATGTCACAAACTTCCTGAATTTCTAGCAGCTTATGTTGCCCCTTAGTCTCTGTATTGCTTAGGACAAGGTTGCATTCATGGACGATTGCCAGCAGTAACAGATTCGGCGCCGAGTGACCTTCAGTATATCAATGGTCCTTTGTCTCATAACTACTTCTGCTAAAACACTCTCAACATTTCCTTGTCTCTCGGTTTTGGCGACCTGTGTGTAACTTGTAGCTTTGGCTACCAAAGTTTAGTCACGTATATACCTTTCAGTTCGAAATTTACAGCGTTCCTCACTGTCGCCTTATTCATTGCCAGCGTGAGGCAGAAGAAAGAATTGAGCTAATATATAAAGGAAGCAGAGCTGCCTACCGCGGGAGAACATGTCATAACAGTATATCTCCACATTCCGCTTAATTTTTACCATGAAGATGGCCCCTACAACGTAAGCCGAAACTTTGGAACAATTTCAACATTCTACGTAGCCAAACCTCAAAGCTGAACATAGGGTACACATTGTAAAGATTTATTAAATAAAATACAAATAAAATATAAGTAAATATAGACATATTAATTTTGAAAATGAACACGGAAACAAATTTAAATTACATTAAACTGGACACATTATTTATATGGGATCCAAGGAAGTAACTACCAACATGACTGTAATTTTATAATAAACCCAAAGAACAGAGACACGCGGGAAGGCCCCAAAACGTCCAGAAAGTTTAGCTTTAAGCCTTCTGAATACCTAAGTGGAACATCAACACCATATCATTGATTTGGAGGGAGAATACGAAGAAGAATTCTTAGTCTGAAAAACATGACGGTGAAAGAATCCAGCAACTAGATGCCAACGTCATTTCATCACCAGTATTTCAACAAGACATATTTGTATCGCAATGAAGTACCTAAACGGAGAAAACAAAACAACACTTGTTTGGTAATCGCAGTTCTAACAGATTCCGAAGCTTAATGTCAAATGTTTTGTATCTCTAATCATTTCAGGCATTTTAACTTCAAGTGTATGTAGGTATGTATGTATGTCAAAGTACGCATTCTATCCTTATTACTCGAATCAATGAACTTTATTTTGGTATCGGTGTTTCAATTCAAGGCAACATGAAAAATAGTCACGTGCTTTTGAAAAACTAACGAGTGCCTGGAAGACTTAAAAAGAAGCCTCGATTCGTTGACAAATGTTATGCTTCAAAATGGTGTTAGTTGTTCACTCTTGCTCGCAGACATGGCACACAACATTTCAGCTGCAGGTGATAGCTCCCTTAACAACTTTTGTAGGAATTTTACCTCAATTTACTTAAGGACATCTCTATAGATATTCGTTGTTTCTTACCTTCACACACGTCAAGGAAATCCACGCAGTTTCTTCTGTTGGTATACAACGGAATACACGCAGGTTTATTTCCGAAAATACAATGACTCACACCTTAATATTTCTTAGTTTTATAGCTTCCACAAAAACAGTTTCCCTACCTGTAACGGACACGACTACTCATCTATCAACAAAATAAAATAAACTCTTAATTAAATAAAAAAAATTGTGTTAAGAAAGATGAATCAGTAGAAATTCTGTCAAAGTTCCAATATCTGTAATCTGCGGTAAGAAATAAAACGGTATTCACGAAGCTTAAAGTATATAACATAACATTTCTCTTCTATGTTTTATTGTATGTTTGTGAAAACTGGCTTCTCAAATTAAAGGAAGAATGTATATCCAGGAATTACCGCTAAATTACCGCTACAAGAAAAATATAATTTGGAGGAATTTTAAAAGAAGTAGCTGGGCTAATTACTGGAACTTAAGAGGAACAAGTGATAGGTGTGAGTATGTAGGAAGTTAATACATTTGTATTGCACATGTATGAACAGGCTGATAAAAAGCATGACATACAGGCGTCAGATACGAGACGCGCGGAGGATATTAGAAGGTATTCCTGATTTTTGTAGGAAATCCTGAAGGAGAAATTCAACTTGGGAAACAAGACTAGATGGAAACATAATAATAAGGCAGATACAAAGTCGTGATAATGTGCGCTGGATACGAGAGGTTTTGGGTTGGGCCCATTCTACAGATATTTTGAGATGTTTCACTATCTTATTGTTGCGTATACTGAGGGGGATATTTATGCGTTTGCTGAGAGATTATCAGCATCACAGAAAGGTTCTTTCTCCATGGAGTGGGTCACTTAGTTATAAAACTAAACTCTTGCAGCACAACAGATATTACTGCAGGTACTTCAGCATTAAAATATGGCGCAGAGTGTCCACACAGTGTCTTGATGCTTTTCGTATTATTTCTACTATCAGGCCTATTTTTCCATTTTTAAATTTTTTCAGACTCATCATTTTCGGTCTATTGAAGAAGAATAACCGGTTGCATTTTAAAGGATGGTCGGAGTGCTTTCTTTAAGGAAGAAGTGAAATTTGTAAACCAGGTAGATACAGTACTTACAGGCAGTTAAAAAAATTGAAAAGCCTACGTCATCAATTTAATATTTATTCCCATATCCACATTTAATTTGAATATCATGGTTATGGTTTTTATCAATATTGAGTTACATAGAAATGAAAATTTATGAAGGGTTTTTTTGATTCTTTAGTTGTATATGTGTAGCTTAGTCACTAAGACCTCGAAATTTAAAATTATACAGAACTGTCATAAGACCAATAGTGACATACGCCTCAGAAACATGGGTGCTGAAAGAAACTACAATTCAGAAATTTCTGGTCATTGAGAGAAAAATTTTGAGAAGAATATTTGGGCCTACGAAAGAAAATCAAATATGGAGGATTAAAACTAACGAAGAATTAGACAAACTGATAAAACATAAAAATATAGTCAATTACATTAAAGCTCAAAGAGTAAGCTGGTTTAGTCACGTACAAAGAATGACAGATACCAGAACAGCCAAGAAGATATTTAAATGGAATCCTCTAACCAACAGTTCACAAGGAAGACCAAGCACCGATGGGAGGACAACGTCAAACAGGACATTTGCCAAATGAAAGTTAAAAATTGGATAACCTGCGTCCAGGATCGAGGGAAATGGAAAGATGTCGTTGAGATGGCCATAACTTTCAAACACTAAAGTAAGTTCAGTAAGAAGAAGAAGAAGAAGAAGAAGTTGTTGTTGTATACGTCATTTACGTTCAGTAGCAAATACGTGAAGCTGAAAGAGACTTGAAGTATATATGATTTTGAAAGGAGGTTGTAGAATCTTATATTAGGAAATTAATGTACCAATATTCGTAAGAAGAAGCTAAGAAAAATTATTAAAATCCAGCTGATATTCGAAACAATTCCCTTCCACGTATTACTACACCAACCCACTAGCTTGGTGGGGGCACTTTATCCACTCAACATATGTTTAGGGTCTTTCATACATATCTTAAATTTTGGTAAAAAAAAAAGCACGTTTCCTCCTGACACACATGATTATCCTCAACATATTCCACGTTAGATAATATCTCCACTTGATGCAAAGTCGTTATATCCGACAAATACCAATGCAAATAAAAATATTTGTCGTTGAACGTGAGGGAAATACTAGTATGACAGAGTGGCAATGTCTTTAAATTACTTTAAGTAACACGCCAACAAATGCGCATATATAGTGTGTAATAATCTAAAATTTACATTAAAACACTTAAAACGCTCCTACATGTTTCGATCATACGATCATCCTCAGGGAGCATACTTTATTACTTGCTAAAGTTGCTGTTTAAAACGTTCAGTGATCCCCTTTTTATGTTAATTTTAAACAGCAACTTTAGCAGGTAATAAAGTATGCTCCCTGAGGATGATCGTATGATCGAAACATGTAGGATCGTTTTAAGTGTTTTAATGTAAATTTTAGATTATTAAACACTATATATGCGCATTTGTTGGCGTGTTACTTAAATAAACTACAAAATGCACTGTGCAACGATAAAGATGGTCTTTAAGTTACTTTACTGAAGACGATATAGTGACAAATCGAGTACTCATAAAATGTGCAAGCGTCGTTCCAAATTTAAGAGTGAACTAGTTTTGAATGACTATCCTGCAGGATCTGGAAAGTGGGACGAACTTGCTGCTTGCTGCCAGGCATGCTTTTCAATAAGGAAACAGATCGAAACCGAAGCAAAACTTGTTCTGCTCAAAATCGCGGTCAAGGCATGTGCATCATCAATCCTATTTGATGCAGGGTAAAATATATCTGGCACAAGAAACAGGTAATTAAATATACAAAACATCAACATGCAGGGTGATAAAGGTAGAAAACGTGACACCCACCGACTACAGCGTTTTATGCAACATCGTGTTAACAATTCCATCTGGGCTAACAGCCCACCAACATGTAACATATAATGCTTGTCTGCAAATGCGATGACAGCGCTAATTTTGTAATGCTGATGATGCTGTACTCTCAATAAAATTATAACTAAACAGGTGTCAATAGTCCGAAATTTGGCAGCTTTTATTTTCAGACGGAAGCATCATAGAAAGATCAGCATAAATGAAAGGTCGTGTAACTTGCTGTATAATTATAACATCGAAGTGTTTAAGTTGTGTCTGAACTAGTTTATAGCACAGGCAGGGGTGAACAAATTTTCTAAAAATCTAGGAGCCACTCCGAAATTCTAGGCACTAGAAGGTTGTCACGAAGCGAGGACCCATGAGTTCTAAGCGCCACCTAAAAATTCTTGTAGACCGGGCGACCTAGAACCTTGTAATTGTGCAAACCTGTACCGAGAAAATAAGGAATTCTATGAGACTTATAAAATATGTGTCTTCTTTGATATTCCATATATTTTGACTGCAATTTACTCACAGAAATAAAGTCTAGTGTACTTTGTTACTCTTGATAATTTAGGAAGTGCTGGAACTCCACGTTTGAACGCAGCAGTATAACTCATACTTCTAAGAGAGGTCAGAAAGTACGGCTACTGGAACCCGCCCTCTTTTGCATAAATTGAATTTACGACAAGCTTTTCCGTCTCATAGTTACATGACGACACGAAATACATATGCCCGTTTCTTGGCGAAATTCGCTTTCGTCTAAGGCTGTGTAATGTGGGACATGTTACTTTACTTTGCGACCTTCGTTGTAAAAACCAGATGTGAAGTTCCTCTGTCAGTGAATTGTTCGACTTAACACTATAACACGCTCAGCTTGTCCGTCCACTGCTTTGTCAACCACGTTTGCGATTTACATACAGGGTGTCCCAGGAGGAATGTGCCAGACTTCGGGAGAGTGTTCCTTATGTTAAAGTATACCGATATAACCCAAAACACCTATATCCAAAGTTGAACGGTTACGGAGATAATGGCCA
>Ga0123354_10006827_pt1 | contig 17030 bp, 12 predicted proteins | sample TergutLab28metaG_2_FD_97872 | JGI IMG/M metagenome (GOLD analysis project Ga0123354, IMG submission 97872) | Labiotermes labralis P4 segment gut microbial communities from Petit-Saut dam, French Guiana - Lab288 P4 | ecosystem: Host-associated > Arthropoda: Insects > Digestive system > Gut ...
GGGGGGGGGGGGGGGGGGGGGGGGGGGGGGGGGGGGGGACAGGAGGTTCAGCGTTTCGGTTTCTCAGCAGGTGTGTGGCGGTCAGGTCTGTCAAATTCACTTGAGGACGAAGGGCGTCGGCATCTCATACCTTTCACCTTCAGGGGATGTAACCACCACCGCGACTGATGCTACCACACCACCATAAAGATCGTGACGCCGTGCATTCTGGTAGGTTTTACCGCTGCTTTGTAGGAACGTACTGCCTTTGTCTTTAGGGTGAAGGCGAAGGCAGCGGGTTCCTACAAAAGTCGGCGTATTTCTACCAGACCGCACGACGTCATATTCCAGAAGTCAGTAATATTTACCTGATCACTACCCATGAACTTGTGTTGAAACTTATAATTAATACAGAAACTGCGGGGAACTGGCAAATAATGTAATGGATTTGAGTATCAAGAATGACGTCCTCAGCATGCTAGCAAGTCGAGAACAGCTTATTCATAAATAATTTCAGATTATACGCTTCCTTTATTAATTTGGGCCGTTAACCTTCCAACGAGTTCTTAACCTCCTCAAAAACCGCGGTATCGTAGTGCGGCGCATTTCAGTAGCCAGGCGTCTCTCTGTTTCTCTACAGAATACTTTAGTACATATCGGGATCGATTAAAGGAACGTCGGGAATTCAAGGATATGCTGTTGTTATGTGCATGACAGTTCTTAATACAAGTCTTTTGTGCTTTGGGGCGGAGTTTTGTAACTTACATGATTAAACAGTATGGAGAATCATAAGTGGGGAAACTGATTAGCGCAAGTACTCCTAATACGTGTGGAAAACACACCTGTTCTTTGGCATCAGCGCTGTAAGGTAATGCAGTGCGCCTGAGGACACACAGACAAGGCAGGCACTCAGTAACCAGTTTCGTTTTTGACTAGGCTACGGGCTGTACGATTCGGGGCTCGAGTTCGAGAGGGTCAAGAGATTTTTCTCATCTACAGAACGTCCAAACTGGCTGCGGGGCCCAATCAGCCTCATGTGTGCAGGGCCGGGGCGTGAGGGTGACCAGTTGCCTGCGTCTAGTGACGAGGTTACGAATGAATGCAGCTACACGTGTCCTTACCTATATGCCTTCATGGTGTGGACAGAAACAACTTTACTTTTTTATGTAGACCTATAGCAGCGTGGCTATGGGTCCACAATAAACAGGTGCTGAGAACGGAAGAACATGCGTGAGACATTCTGGGTAAAAGGAATGCAGTGTCTTTGGCACTGGTGTAATGTGTATCTCTGTGGAATGATAAAGTGTCATTTAATAGGCACAACGTACCAGCGTAGGCTCGAACATCGTAGCTAGTTCCGATGGGGGCGCCGCTGTACTCCTTGGCGGGAACTAGCTGGACACTGGGTGGGGCCAGGGGTGTCACTTCCATCGTGAAGGGATGCGCATTTGGCCCCAATCTCTTGATTAAAGCGTCCTGTGAAAACAGATCAAATACTGTAGGCTCCTGTTACTTGGTTAACTGCAAGACTATTTTTTTTTTTTAATTTTGGTGTTTGATTAAGGCAAATGTAAGGGCTTCACAACTGGCACATATGTTGGATACCGCCATCGTTTCATTCGTTGGTTAAAAAAAGTTTCAAAAGCCGGTTGTGCGTCCGTCATCAGGAAAAACTGGGCCATTTAGACGCAGCTGATCTCTGTGCGTTTATTGTAAATGCAGTGCTATGCGAAGGCGTGCACATACCTTCCCGCCACCATCCACAACGGCAGCAGTTGCAGCATTTTGCCACTAGGGGCTGTAGTATCGCTATCTGCTGAGTCAGGATTGTGAGTTTTGCAGCCACAAACCTCTGCTTAACTTCTGAACGGGTTTTGATTGTTTTGACGGATTTGCGTTACGTTTGTTTCAAACTCGGGGAACTGCAGGGGAAACGCATGAAATGCTCAGAACAGTTTTCGGTGATAGTGCCATGCGGCGAAGACACTTTTGAGTGGTTTTCTTGATTCAGGCGTGTGGCGACTTCGGTGGAAGATAGTGATAGTTCCTGCCATCCTACTACACGGCGCTCAGTCATAAAAGGTGCTGGAAGTTCGCAGTGTTCCACGAAGATTGACGAAGTACCTTTCTGGAGATGGCTGAAAGGTTAGGCTTCTCGTTTGGAACCGGCCAGCGAATTCTGATGGATCTGCAGGATGATGTGGATCGGTGCACACCGAAGAGCAGTGCAGTGGCCTATGTTTGTGTGCCAGAAATTGCTGGATGACGCCAGAAACGACCATAACTTGCTTCGAGGGTATCGCAGTAGGCGAAGTTTACTACTACGACCCAGACACCAACAGCAGTCCTCTCAGTAGGAAAGCCCGTCCTCTCCACCGCGAAGAAAGCGAGGCTAGTTATGTCGAATATCACGAGACTGTTGGCAACCTTTGTGACTGTGAGGGTGCTTTTCGTCATTAATTTGTTCCGGTTAACCAGCATTACCACCGGGACGTGTTGCGACGCCTGAAGGAGGCCATTGCCCCGAAAACATTTGGAATGATGGCGGAACCAGGACTGGTTGATCCATCATGACCACGCTCCAATCAGTGCAACAGTTTTTGGCCCCTAAAAACATAGCTGCCCCTCCCCTCCTTCCTTCCTCGCCTCAAGCGGTTCGTTATGATTTCCCTTGTTTCCGAGAACTAAATCGCGCCTCGAGGGCGTCGTTTCCAAGATGTCCCCGAAATTCAAGCGGTGCTGAGAGCAGTGGCAGCAACGCTGCACCCGCTGCATAATTCGGAAGGGGACGACAACGACCAGTATCGAAGGGAAGCTTGCGTTTCGTTATCGGCTTGCTTCGGGAAATATGGATTAGCCCTTTTTAATGTTAGCCAACTTTCGGTTCTAAATAAGGAGAAAGCAGGTTACGCTGTCACCATGCTGTTTGTTCGTGCCTCCCCGATACACCTTCTGAACCAGCTCACCGACTTTCATTGAATTTGGCACGACGGTATGCCATTGGAGGAAACCTAAACACTGTAGGCCTATGTGCTGTCAGTAATAACACCATGGCGAACGTGCTAACGTTTGAAGCCGAAGCGACATTACCGCCCCTCACATTCCGATCCCGAAGTGATGTACAGTAACAGAGCTTAGAAAGACACGCAACTTTTCGTGAGGTTATTTGTGTGGAGTATAAATTTGCGAAATAATTTAGTGCAAATATTACTTTTAGTTGTCGGTAGGTAATTAAGTACTGGAGCTAGGAGCGTGGAATTTTAAATGGAGTATTTTATAAACGTTCCTGCATATTTTGTATATACGCTTTAAACACACGCACACGTTGTTACAGATAGACCTCAAACACACATACACATTTTATAGAACTTAAAACACGTACGCATTTTACAGATAGACCTTAAACACACGTATATATTTTGTAGACAAACCTTAAACGCGCATACACATTTTGTAGACAGACCTTTATGCGCATACACATTTTATAGATACACCTTAAACGCGTGTAGACGTTTTGTAGACAGACCTTAAACGCGCATACACATTTTATAGACAGACCTTAAACGAGCGTAGACGTTTTGTAGACAGACCTTAAACGCACGGTAGATGTTATAGATAGATTTTAAACGCGCGTAGACTTTTGTAGACAGACCTTAAACGCGCATTCACATTTTGTAGACAGACGTTACACTCGTGTGTGTAGTCCATAAACGTGGTTGCTCAGTATAGAGATGGCCCACAATTCACACCCCATCGGAACGCTATTTTTAGTGGTAGGTAAGGTTGGCCATGAAAGGAAAAGAGGATGAATGAATGAACGTGTGTCTCGCATTTCATGTTTTTTGCAGCCTTTCCTTTGGGGCTCTCTGAAGTCTTGTTGACACCGTCGAACAATGTTAGGGAACAGGACTACGAGGAGGTGCTGATAAGTCCTTAGCCCGACCAGGAAGGAAACAAGCTACAGCGACCAAACTCGGGATTTATTCAACATACTCCCCACGAAGCTCAATACACTTCTTAGCCCGGTTGCTCTAACTTTTGTAAGCCACTCAAAAAAAAAATCAGAAGTTTGTCCGTCCAACCAGGTCTCCGCGGCAGGAATGACCTCCGCGTCGGACGAAAATGGCGACATTTCAATTGTTTTTTTCAGTCCAGGGAAAAGGTGGTAGTCCGACGGGGCCAGATCCGGAGAATAGGATGGTGATCAAGACATTGAAAGCCCAGGTAGGCCAGTTTCTTCTGGGTTGCAAGTGTCCGGTGAGCCGGGGAAATGTGCAAGAACAAGAACCCCTTGGTGATCTTCCAGCGGCGGTTTTCCTTCAAAATGTCCTTCGTTTGCACAGGCAGAAATGAGTAACACTCCGCGTTGATAGTTTGGCCCTTTGGAAGGTAACCAATGAGGAGGATGCCGTCTAGATCCCAAAATATTGAGGCGAGAACCTTTCCAGCGGATTTTTACAATCGGAATTTTTTGGGGCCGGGTGAGCCGCTATGCCGCCACGCATTTGATAGTTGCTTTGTCTCCAGGTCATAGTGATATAACCAGGTTTCGTCCATGGTCACCAATCGCGACAGGAAATCATTTGGATCGCGCCGGCCGAAAAAAATTCCAAAAGTTTCTCAGACGACTGACACCGTTGGCGTTTTTGATCCGCGTACAGGCATTTCGGGATCCACTTCGCGGATTGCTACCGCATGTCTAAATCTTCATGAATGATGGACCCAACCCGCTCACGTGAGATGCCCAGTTGCTAAGCTATCGATTTAGCCGAAATACGGCGGTCTTCTAAGATTAGCTCGTGAATTTTATCAATAATCTCCGTGGTGGTCACTGTTTTGGGTCGTCCAAGACGAGGCGCATCACAGGTGGAAAAATCACCACGTTTAAACTGGCCACTCAGTTTTTTTACGGTGGCATACGATGGTGCATGTTCCCTTAATGTTTCTGTCAGACGGCGTGAATTTCCTTCGGCGCTTTGCCTTGCAGGGGAAAAAAAAATTTCGACAGCTCGCGTCTCCATGTTGCTGAAATCGCGCGCGTCGCCTGACATTCTTCCTTTCAGCCTCTGTAACAAGAAAATACTTGCAATTCGACACATGAAGGGATCCCTCTTTCCAACGACACTATCGATGCCGTCCTATCGGGAAGTAGGTCGGGCTAAGGACTCATTAGCAGCCGCTCGTAGATATACCCAGTGTTGGCTGTAGCTGTTGGGGCAGTGTGTTAAATGAGAACGTAAAGGTACAGGATTATACTGCGACTAGCGGCATAGCTCCACTCATTCTTAGCCTGGGCACTAGGCTGACTAAGAGGTTAACTTCAAGACCCGGCCGCTTTACACCCGGGAAAGAATCAGCGATACCCATTAAGCTGGAGGCTGGGTGGTCCCCAGAATCGGTATGTACGTTCGACGAAGATAACATTTTCTTCTCTTGCCTGGATTCGAACACCGGGTAGTCAAGGCCGTTGCCTTGTCACTATGCCGACTGAGATATCCCGGTTCATTTCTAGTCCGGACTTTATTTTATTACGTTTTGACGTGACTGACCAGATTTGGAACCCTTCTGCACAGTCTCCACGATACTACTTCACATCGCCCAGTGTGAAATCTTTGTTCACGCTGGGCAGGGATTGCGAAATTTTAATTAGGCTCCTAGTGTCTTTGCACTTGACGAGAGAAACATCTAACCATAGAAACACAATTCGATTCATTATACGTATTAATGTATTATTACTATTGTTATAGTCATCATTATTATAACTAAATTTAAATTCCATTGTCGTTAGCGAGTTCCTTGAAACATTCCTTCTGGAGGAGCTGATAGTTGCTTAGCTTACTAAGAAATTGTCCACAGACGTACAATTTCTCGAGGTGGTTTTATGTATACGGACCTAAAGATGACCTCATACGAAAGGCCGAAACATGACAACTCTTTATGAAATATACCGAAATACGGTAAGGAAGTCACGTGACTGAACGAAGCGTGCTGTTCGTTGTGTGTTGCAGTTCATTACTGTCATGAAGCCCCCCCCCCCCTTTGTTACTTGTCATGAGCCCTACTAATTCCGGCCTATGCATACACGTCCTGTTTTTTTTTTTTAATATTGTCTTTCTCTGTACACCTTACTTTGTCTTCAATTCACGTGTTCCTCATTCTTCGTGCCCGATTCTATTCTCATTTCCTCCTTGATTTAATCTTCCTACAAAACAACCTATCAGAATGTTAATTAAAATAAAATACGTTTTGTGGCACATCATACACATTATTACAAGCCGTGCTGTCAAGCAGTTCATACAAAAATAGGAAACTAAACTATGTACGCCAAAGTAAGGTTGTTGTCACGTAATTTATTTTCTCACCATTCTTCCGACTGGATGGGTCCTTTCGTTATAAAAAGCTATAGATTTCCCTAGCGTCTGGAGACATACAAAAGGACGGTGTTTGTTCTTGAGAGCTTGGAACGTTCAGGCACAGCTTGTCAAGCTGTTACAGCAAGCAAGAGTGACGTCACAGTAGTAAATGGGTCTGTACTTGCTTTACTTATGTGCCTCTGCACGCACGCACACACGCACAAAATGATTCGCACCGAAGTACTGTCGCAAGTACAAATGGCGTTGAGACCGTCAGACAGCAGTCATGTCGTACTCACAGCAAGTATTCTCTAGAGTCTATTGTGATTTACGTTTGTGTTTGCTGTCCCGATAATGTCAGTTCTCTGGCCGACAGTGTACGCACTTCTTCATCTTTACCCCGTATTGTTACTGCACAGTATTCAGAGGCGCAAAGCTTCTTAACAGCCATTAACCGCTCCATAACGTCCGGATCGTTGTAGACTCTCCCTCTATTGGCACCAGACTCGCACTTTGGCTGCAGACGCTGGATATTGTCACCGTAGCCCACATTAAAATTGCTTTCCTTAACTGAACATTCTATCTGCTGACAAAATCGCTCTCTCGGCACGCCGAGCGCCTAGTCGTGCCGGTTAAACGATTTTTTTTACTGTATTTGGAATTACATTACAATGTCTTTAGTATTTCTACCTGCCTTACAGCCAGCTGAAACAGTGGCGTTTCCTGTAGACGATGCAGACCGTTTGTTTTCATTCTGCTTCGCAGATAGTGACGAACGACAGCCCAAAGCAGAGCCTTAGTGACCTCATAAAGGGCGGGTATCTTTACTACGTCGTAAATCAAGATCTGAGGTGATTCTGCTTGTAATTCTGAAAAGCGAGGACGTTGAGGTAAGACCGGACACTAGCTACACGGCGCTGGAAGATATGAGTAATCTGTGACCGGCGGTGTGTTGCTGCGTGTGATGTGACACGACATATTGTGGAAGGAAGGGATCCACCCATTTACATTTTTCATCCAGACTGTCGCTTCTGTTTTCCAGGAAATGTGAACAGTCTCAGTGTGAACGTACTTACAAAGTGCTTCACAGTGCTCAGGTCAAAACTCTGCCTAAGTACTTTGACAGTAAATATACGAAAGTCCTAAGTTTATCTGAATTGTTTTAATAGTCATTGTACGCTGAATGTGGAGCCATTTGGGTTTTTTTTGTGCCAAGGCAGTCATCAAGACCGGACAACGAAACTGCCTGCAGCTACATGGGACGTGACCTTCGCTATTAGTCTTATGCCACACATAATCGACAGTTCATGTCACCAAAACCAGCTCAGGTCTCTCACTAACAAAGGGGAGGCATGAGGACCTTTTAGTCGTATTCCTGTTCTTATTGATAATTTTGTTTTAATACCGTATTACTGCGTTATCGTGTTTTACAAGCAATGTTAACTACCTACAGAAGTAGACGATATGGGTTATTAATATTTTCGTTATCTTCTTGTACGCGTGTATGTGTTGGTTGTACTTGTACGTGGGCAACAAGGTTGACAAGCACTGTCCAGAGACTCGGTGATCCCACGTGTCGTGATCATCTATAGCATTGGTTCCCAAAGTGTTCCCCCCGGATCGCAAGGGATCCGCGACAAATTTCCAAGGATCCGTGGATACATTTCTGTAAGTGACTACTTTGAATTTTACTTATTTTTTAATTCAAGTAATAATGTTTTGTTAAAATGTCGTTGAATATACTTAACTGGCGATGTGTTTATGTCGTATGACCGTTAGAATATCTTTTTAAGAAACCCTCTGTACCCACAAAGCGAGCGACAGTCAGTTTAATTAAGGTCAAATCATTCAATGAATTGTTACGTATGCTATTGATATGTATTAGTATCTATCTAAAAGCAATTCTGAGATATAAATTTAAAATTTTTGATACCTATCCTCCGAACACACTGTATTTACGAGAGCAAGCTTGTGAGGATCCGTTGTTATTTTTCGAAGACAAAAGGCGTCTGCGAGCAAAAACGTTTGGGAAACACAGATCTACAGCATTGACTGCGGTGTGTGTGTTTTTTTTTTAAACGAATGTCGCCTGTTCTCTTTCCGATTATGGTTTCTTTTAACATATAGAATGTTCGTGGATTAGGAAGTCTTTGTCCCCTAGCATGGGGATGACCGTTTAGTGACATTTTTGGCTCCAGATGTCGTGCATATTTATTTTTATTATACTGCTGAGTTCACGTTGCAGGTGAGATAGTCCGGTTAATTCTGTGAAGACTGGCGTCCGTATGATTACATACAAACCTACATTTCCTCCTTCGCAGAGAACACAGCCCATGTCCACCATAGAGCTCAATCGCTTATTGGTATTTAGGATAACAGATCGCTGTTTACGTTAAGAATCGTGAGTTCCTTAATGTTTCAGGAGTGGTACAAGTAGTGAAAGAATCATAATGTAACTTCAGGACAAGTCTTATGTTTAGGAGGTTGGTGACCCCGACATCACCTCGGAGATCCGGGTTTAATATCAGGCCAGTCTTTTTAGTATTTCCAGTGTACAAAGTACTGGGAGAGATGTTCCTTCCAGTACTTTGATCACCCCTATCAGTATCATTCCACCCTTGTCCTACATACTCATTTATCTATCAGCAACTTGACAGCGTAGTTAAATAAAACAATTAAAAAATTGACATTACTTAAAAGACTAAGCGACGATGAGATTTGTGGTTGCAGCCGGAGTAAGTTGCATGATACAGAGGAAAGACTGAATATGTAGAAAATGTTGTAAGATTGCTGAAGTGACAGGTATTATCAAGGGATATCAAAGAAATGGGGAATTCGAGTTCTTTTTATCCCAAGGGGCAGATTATGAAATGTACTTTATACGTACAGACGAGAGGAAGACAGGAACAGAACGAATGAGATGGAAATAACTTTTTTGTAGTGTTGAATGGGGTCAGGAGGAGGATGAAGCGAGATGGTGTTTTATAATACAATTGGTTATTTGAAGGTTTAATCGATTCACCATTCAGGGACTAAACATTTGATTCCCTCGTGCTGGCGAAGTTTCTGTCTCGTGTACAGCCACACGTTGACAGTACGGGCAGAATTGGTGTCAACGTACCTGCAGTGCGTACCTTGCAGTTCTGTTGCTATAGTAACGGCTGTATTTCGAAGTAATGAAATCCGGCAGAGTTTCACATCGTTCCCATTACAGGAATACATAAATGTCACCAGGTGGGGTGTAAGTACTGACTTCCACTTTCTCAGAAACAGAAAATCGAATGAACTAATGTGCACAGAACAAAGAAAAATCTGTTATTGTGACGTACGCAGTTTGTCCGAAAGCTTTACTTCTGTGTGTGGATATCGAAAAACATGTCTGTTTTTTTAATCAGTCGGTACTTTCACGATTACCAGTGAAACTCTGATAAGCCAGGATTATATAAAAAAAAACCATGATACTGGAGTTACATCTGCAAAATGCAGACTGATGGTACGGCATGAAAACTCGAAGCACTATACGGTGTATGTGCTCATCCTCAGCTGATTAAGCGCCTAAGACCAGCGGCGGTATCATGCATGACATAGCTTCCTGCCCTCCAGCAACCAGTTAGTGCTGTTTATTATGACAATTATACGAACCTCATAAATATCCACTGTAGGCTGAGTGCAGTTTCGAATTGTGTAGTGTATCGTTACTACTCCCCTCTATTTGATTAACAGTGCGCTAGATTGAGACAAAAGGAACAGAGGACCTAGCGTAGTTTGCTGGTATCAAAGTTGCTCCATATTGCTCGTTGTGCCGTCGTTGTTTTGAAACGAATGATGTGGTTTATAAGCGCTGTTAACTTAATGATATCGTTTAGGTAATGCGCCCTGGGTTCATTGCGCTGTGACGTTGCGTACTGCGGGCTACAGAAGTTTTTTTTTTAATTGGAATTGACAAAGCCAGCATTTATTCTCCTTCATTACCAAATGGAAGTCTTCTCTTATCATACACTCATTCCAAACCGCCGCCTCTTCAGATAGACTGAAGTAATATGCATAAAATAACACCAATAAACTGCTTATAGGGAGGCGTATCCAAACGTTTCCGGTCTGAGTGCATAATGAACGATATCCTTATCTTTGTTACCGGTCCTTGTTGTTCCCATCCGATTTTATGCAACGGGTCCAGCGTTGCTGCCACTGCTGGAAGCACCGCTGGAACTGGCTTCTTGGTATCGGGTGTAGGAGGGTCGATGGTTGGTCCTGAATGTCAGAGACATCGTCGAAACGACGCTATTGCAGCTACGACATTCGTGAAAAAAGGAAGATATCACAAGGTGCTAATGTGTATGAAGGGGGGAGGGGCCAGATCCCTGCTTTCAGCACTCAAAAATCACCATTGCTTCTGCTCGTCGATGAGCAATTGAGGCACAGACTTCGCAGAGTACGGCATATTCCAAACGAGAAGTCAAATCTTCAGGGACCTCCGAAATGACACTTCGTCAGACTTCGTTGAGTGACTTTGCGAAGTTACAACACGCTTTCATCTGTGCGCCCTGTGGAAATACGACCTGAACGGCCACAATATTCAGTCGAAGTTGCCTTGCAGCTTGTACTTAAAATACTAAAAAACCTGTCGAGAAGCCACGCAGAAGTTTTTGACTGCTAAATTCACTCGACTGACGCAGCAGGTAGTGATAATATGGTGCGTAGTGGTAGAATGCTGTACTAATTTTCGACCTCGGTCTTATCGGTGATTTCGAGAAGGTTTCTGCACTCATTCTCGTAACAAATCTCCGACATGCTTTTGTCAACAAATCATCAGCAGAGAGACATTTATGGGTCCAGTGTCACTGACAAGGCTACATGCTTCTGTAGTTTTATTAGTATGGGAAGTACTAGGTGATACATCAGTTTAAGATGTTGGAACAGTGTTACATCTGGTCCACGGAGTTAAAAACATATTTTGACACACAAATTATAGCTGAAGTATTATTTGGGTTATGTCGTAAAGTTTTACAGATCTTGCGGTAGATATGTTACTGAAATGAACGCGAGAAGCACTGTACAGTGATGTTCTGAGTCGCCCGATTGTTCGAAAAATAGTGTACAGAGATGTTCGGAGTCACCCAATTGGTCGAGAAGTAGTGTACAGACATGTCCCGAGTCCCCGATTTGTCGGGAAATTGTTCGACGTACCTTGAACCCCCAAGTTCCGTGACTGTGTTTATTGAAATGTCATTGCCTGCTTGTTTATTCAGTACATTCCAATGAACGAATGAATGAGTGAATCACCTCATTACGTATTCGTATCTGGATACCTACCATATTTTGTGTAACCTGTATGCGTTACAACAAACCTTGGTCATCTTCAGTACATCTGCGTATTTTAAACGGCAAGCGCTATATTTTACACAGAAATTTTTGCGTCATTTCACTTTTGTCTTTTGAACAAAGATTAGTCAAATGATGCTAAATGTTTATGTAAGCTTCAGCAGTTCCTTTTAAAAATATATGCAGTCCCTGATAATGATCAGGCTTGGTTCAAACATACCATATAATATTTTGACGATTGTTTAACACGTGAAATGTCCCCAGTATGTACCAAGACTCTTTCCACTGTCCCTCAACACGAACAACATGTTTTCACCTGAAGAAGAAAGCAGTTGTGAGTATTTGTGTTCAGTGACAACGCGAAGAGGCCTGGTAAATATTAGTGATGTTTCACATTTCTCGATACTTTTTGGAATAGTATCAATTGAATGTCTATTACCATAGATGAATGTATATTTAGATGGTTTAATATTGATTCAGTTCGTTATTTGCCACTGGTTCCTACCCTAAGCCACACCTTACACTTTACTCCTTTAGGAGACACTATAGTAGTATCCTCCCATCTATGTCCAGATCATCTCAATGATATTTTTATGAACATTACTTGTCTCTTGGAAGTCACTTCGTGTGCACGCAGTTCCGTAAATAGGTACCACCTGCTGCCTCCATCTTCTCCTCTTAAAGCTTGAAGGTGGAGGCGTTGTTGGTGCCTCTTTGTCACACTGCCTGACGTCAAGTCACGGAAAGCGGCAAGCTGCATAATTACTGTCACAAAGACCTCCAAACTTCCATCAGTGTTTTCCGACCAAAGTGCCGTTTTCACGTTGCCTGACTGGTAATACTTATACATGTCTGCAATGAAAACAGCCTGGTGGTGAATTTTACTGTTATGTGCTCCGAAAAAAAAGAGAGAGAGAGAGAGAAACTAATGCACAAGGAAACACACACCTAGTTATTAGTGTATGTATGTTATGAGCGGGGCATAGCAATTCAACAGAAAAGAGCTCACAGCCTGAAATGAACAGAGTTGTGGGATTTCATCTGTCGAACAATCCTTCATTTACTGTGCATGATGTTCCACATTTATCCATTTGGTTGAGTTCAGCGGGCTCGCGCAGCATTGCCTGAATTCAAACATGGACGTCTGTTGGTGCGGAACTGATTGTCCCGGAAGGAACCTTGTTCTAATGACCGCCGAAACTTCTTAAGTAATTGCACCATACAAGCGATCTACTACAGCTAGAATCTGCTGATTATGGTAAACAGACCGAGCAAGGGCTTATGTTCACATACCGCAAGCTGCTAGAAACTGGATTAAGTCAATAGCAACGGGTGCCGTATGTAATGGAATTGTTAAAGTTCCTTGCATTCGCAGAAGACGAAGGGAGGCCACGTCCGTTGTTCCATAATTTACCTTACGCTCTCTGTCGTCGCTTTCGGAACTTGATATAGCTTCTTAATGTGCACGAAGTGTGTCAGTTAGTGGTTTCGTTGAGTGATGTTTCACTCAGTGTTAAGCCAGACAGGCAATATACATACAAACGCAACACAGACGCACGTTCGCGTTACCATTGTTATTAATAAAAACAATAATTATTACACATTGTGAGTGCGTATCTGTAGCCTTAGTTATCCTGCATGGAACGCGCATGCGTCGTATCATATTTTCATCTGTGACCTGTCTGGCTCTACCATATTTTTCCACATTATCTAAAAAACGACACGGTTTTCGGAAAAAAAATATTAAACATAAAATGTGTGCTTTGATTTTCTCTACAACTTTTTCTAAAACAATTCTCATTCTAAGAAGAACTGAGCGAGATATTATCATAAATGTGCATAATTATTCTTGTAAAGTACCCGTTATTCTTGTCAGATTTGAATGAAACTTGAATTTCCTCGACAGATTTTCGAAAAATCACGAAATATCAAATTTCATGAAAATCCGACCAGCGGTAGCCGAGCTTCTCCATGCAGACGGACGAACAGGCAGACGGATAGACATGACAACGCTGATAGTCGCGTTTCACAATTGTGTGAACGCGCCAAAAAATGTAAGACCAACTGGAAGGTTCGGCGACATAGTGCCTCAAATACCGGTGAAGGCGGCCTCATTTGCACTGTACTGTACGACCCACTACGGTAAAAAAATTCTGCAACGGCCGATGTCTTGGGTCACAATCGTTAGGTCCTACTATGTGGGGCTGAAGAACTGTATATCGGTCTGTCCGTCCGTCACTGTGTTTAAACTAAGAACCTCTAGGCGAGATTCTTTGGAGACTTCCTACCTTGTTTTCTAATTTTCTACATTTGGACTCACGAACATGTAATAAGGGAGCGATATAGCGTCGCTGTCGAACTGCAGCAACCATAATGACCAATATTAATTATAATTCGACACTAATCGATATTAATTACAGTAGCCAAAGCTGTACTTCATATTTTTAATGTTGCTACAGAACTTACTCAGTAGTTAAGAGAATTCAGAATGCTAAAGTGCAAATAATGCACGCCCGGAAGCTTCGTACTCCTCTGCACGACCTGCACGTTTCCTACAGTGGGCAAGATTTAGTGCGATTTGTTTAGTGTGTTTGACAGTCGCGACTAATCAGTGCAGTCGAGTCGACTTTAATAAATAAAAGTTGGCTGGCCAGCCGATCAGTCAGCCGTGATTCTAGCTGCACTGGTGTAATGCCAGCTCAAATCATAATTTACTTCTTCCTGGGCAATTAATTATGAAACCCGTGTGTTGGCAGTATAAGGCGCAGTAATAAACAGCTGCTGTGTGCACACTAGACGGTGATTCCCTGATGTGAACTTGGGCACATTGTTACAGTCAGGTAATTAAAGGTTGACACAGCAAGAAAACCCTACATACTTGTATGCCTGCTGAAATGACCTTTGCCCCCTTCAGTAAAGTTACGAAATGACATAATGGTCTTCGCCCTCGTCGTAACTGCTCTGCTGGCAACCAGTATTGAGGGTTCTACCCAGCTATGTGTTTGGCTTAGGCCATTGTGAGAGGCGCTGTCAGAGGTCAAATGGGTTACGATGACGGAACGTGACCAGAATGCTGCAGTCAGTGACTTAACTGTACTACTGCACAGGAAGCGTGACCAGCTGTCTCGCGATCCAATGTCGAGTCCAAGCGTCAGAAACCATTAGCCTTAGACGGTGTAGCAGTAGCAGTGGATGGCGCTAATGTTCATATAGTTGGTCCGCCCACTCTGAACTCTTGATGCCGTCAGATGACGGAGTAACGGACTACAACCATCCTCCCTGGTCTGAAAATGTCATTAGTACAACTGTGGTGATTCTTCAATTGACGCTAAATTAAATTCTTTGGAGTACGGACAGGCGACTAGATAAGTGAATGATGTATGGGCCTTGAAGTCTTCTTGGGTGCTGCGCTGTGGCTTGGGGCGTTTCGAGGGATCGTAGTGCCTTTATCTTCATTGTCAAGCGGGTCTGCATTTTCAGGATCAGGACGGGTCATTGTGATTCGTCTTGACGCAGGACTCAGTACGGTGTTTCGAAATGTCGGAACTGCGATCCCAGTGACACAGCACAACATCCCAAAAACACGTTTGTGTTGAGCCCAGGTCTCGAACGAAACAGCATGTAACAGTGCAGCTGCTGTCTGTGTATTCGCGAGCAATCTGCTGGGCTGCATTGAATAATGATTCTGAAGACCGCGCTAAATGTTCATCGCCTTGATTACCTCAAGTCTCATACAGATGTTTATTTTTTCACATCTGCTCGCCATGAGGGACTTGTTTTGGGCATTTTTTTTTAATTTTGTTATTGTGCAGTTACTTCAGACACCCTGCTGAGTGGTCCTGTACATGAAATAAAGTGAAGTGCCAACTTGATGCAAGTAGGTAATTTTATTGATGTATTCTTAGTTCGACATGTTTCGGGTACATACGCCCATCATCAGGAGCATTAAATGTTGAGTTGCAGCATATGGTTTTCTGCACCGACGTTTTGGATGGGTGTTGGTCTTGAGAGCTAAGAATACATCAATAAAATTACCTTGTTGCATCAAGTTGGCGTTTCACATTATTTCATGAGGAAGATGCACGGTCAAACAACCCTCAAGTGGTCCTGTACCTTTGTATTATTTTGTTCCTACAGTCTTCCTTTCTATGACTCAATACAGCATGTTGTTGTAATCCTCTCTCAGCTTCTTTTCTTTCTTGCTTTATTACCAGCAGTTCCATAAAGTCACTGAAGTTAATTATACTTTATTAACGAAGCTCTGAATGACATCCTGGAGAGGAACGTTATTTTCCATCCTCCTCCTTCTCTGTCTATAAAAATACGCATGTTTAATGAGTGTTTCACCTACAGCTCTTTGTATTTTATTTGCTGAAAGATACTGCCTGCTCTCCTGAACAAACAAGAGGTCCTTTGAAGTCACAAACACGTGACAGAGGTTAGTCATTTGTTTTTACATAGTCTGTAAAATTCGGAAGTTGCCTGTAAGTACCATAACGTAGCTTACATATTCCAAATCAACAAGCCCAAACCGGAAATATGTTTCATTATTTAATTGTATTTTCTCAGTTGACATGTCGTTGATACGGCATCCAATGAGATGATAGAAATGTTTGAGATGTGGTCAATATTTAAGTTCCTGTTAACCCCGCATTCTATTTTTCGGTAAGAGTCAACAATTGCAGTTCGGATAACATACGAGGGGGTGCTGATAAGTCCTTAGCCCGTCCTATTTCCCGATGTCGTAGGACGGAAACGATAGTGTCGTTGGAAAGAGGTGTCTGTCCATGTGCCGAATTGCAAGTATTTTCTTGTTACAGAGGCTGAAAGGAAGCATGTCAGGCGACGCGCGCGATTTCAACAACATGGAGGCGCTGGCTGTCATCGAGGTTTTTTTTCTGCAAGGCAAGGCACCGAAAGAAATTCACGCCATTCTGACAGAAACTTTAGGGGTACATGCACCATCGTATGCCACCGTCAAAAACTGAGTGGCCCAGTCTAAACGTGGTGATTTTTCCACCTGTGATGAGCCTCGTCCTGGACGACCCAAAACAGTGACCACCCCAGAGATTATTGATCAAATTCACGAGCTAATCTTGGAAAACCGCCGGATTTCGGCTAAATCAATAGCTGAGCAACTGGGCATCTCGCGTGAGTGGGGTGGGTCCACCATTCATGAAGATTTGGACATGCGAAAGCTCTCCGCGAAGTGGGTCCAGAAATGCCTGAACGCGGATCAAAAACGTCAACGGTGCCAGTCGTCTGAGAAACTTTTGGAATTTTTTCGGCCGGCGCGATCCAAATGATTTCCTGTCGCGATTGGTGACCATGGACGAAACCTGGTTATATCACTATGACCCGGAGAAAAAACAACAA
>Ga0123354_10006828_pt1 | contig 17030 bp, 11 predicted proteins | sample TergutLab28metaG_2_FD_97872 | JGI IMG/M metagenome (GOLD analysis project Ga0123354, IMG submission 97872) | Labiotermes labralis P4 segment gut microbial communities from Petit-Saut dam, French Guiana - Lab288 P4 | ecosystem: Host-associated > Arthropoda: Insects > Digestive system > Gut ...
TCAGTGTGCATGTTTTCTCTTTTTTGTTTTTAATTATTATATCTGGCCTATTTGCTGTAACTTCTCTGTCTGTGTGTACTGCTTGATTCCACAACACTGTGACATCTCCCTCTTCATACATTGGCTTGGGCATGTGTGTGTAACATTTGTCTGTGGTTTCAATGACTAAGGCTTTGCATATTGAGTAATGCAAATGCGTCCAAACCTTATCGTGTCTCATTAAATATTCGTTCTTCGCCAAAATGGGGCATCCCGAGGTTAAGTGGTCAATAGTTTCTTCGTGTTGTTTACATAACAGGCATTTACTCTCAATTTCTTCCTTCAAAATTTTATTTTAAAAATAGTTTGTACCAACAGCTTCGTCTTGAGTAATTATTATTATTATTATTATTATTATTATTATTATGTCGCTCTCGCGGATGTTCATTTACCTCAAGACATGCTACAGTACATAACTTTCATCATCAGTTTCTACCTTCTAATCTATCCGCACGTTCCTTAACTTTCCTGTGGCTCACACAATTACTACCACATTGAACCGTCCACTCTTCCCTAAACAGCAACTGTCTACACCCTCTGACCACATAATCGGATCACAGACTGCTGACCTTCGATGACGTCAACAGGCAACGACACAAAAAGATTTTAAATGTGCTACATCACACCTACGAAGAACGCAGAAGACGACAGACAACTTACTAAGAATACATTTGTATTTAAAAGGAGAGTGGGTGAGAAGGACGGGCAACATTACTCTATTTTGGGATTTGACGCCATGCAGTTCCGTACTGAGTACTAATATATTGCAGAAATCTGCTGCTTCCATCGTCACTCTTGTACCCTTACGGACTTTGCAGCCTAATGGTAACTGTATGTAACAGCTGCTGTAAATTTTCAAAACTCTACATTTTCCCCACCGTGTATTTATTTTTTTTCGTACGATTCTCAGAACAAACTACGATTATTTACTCACGCAACACTGACTGACTGGTCTCACATCATTTAGAACATTTCGTTTAAAAATCAGTTGATATGATTCCTAATGAACGATATTCCAAAAACACACCCATCGCAGTAACATCACCCATTACATCTGCATTCCAAGAAAAGATCGGGTGAAGAAATTGCACTTTCGCTAGCTGAACTACAACAAAATACTAATAACGAGGGCACTTGACTGTTGTTAAGTTCTGGTTTTCACCGCTAAGCAAGTGACGTTCGGGTGTCCAACAATAAAATGGCAATTGCAGTTAAACCTAAATAATATACAAGGCGCGTGTTCTGGGTATGCCAGCAGAGAACTGGCCAGATGCAGCAGTAAGCCTGGTTCCAAAATTAAACGGCCGTCTGTTCGATGCTATTTTTAAACCCCAGCAACAGAAGAATAGAAAGCAGTACACCGAAGAGAAAAAGACTTTTACACAACACAGCCCCACAATAAAAGCGATTCATGTAAACTTTGCTACATAAAACAACACTCTCTCCTTCTCTGTGGATGCCTTGGGTTGATCTATTGTGCGATTACATATTTCAAGGCATCTGGAATATTTTTATAAAAGTTAAATTTCAATATCTGTCTGGTCCTACGTGCTAATTTTAACGGTGTATCTACTGAATTCTCTTATCAATGTCTTCAATTTTCCTGCTCCCTCTCATTCATGGATGTCACTTTCCACTGTAACGTAAATAATGGAGACACACTGACAGAATCTTTCGAAGGCGCTGCTACAAAGCGTGCTGTCTCAAGACAGTAACACGTTTTACGTCATTTAAAACCGATTTTTAAATAATTACTGAGACCTGCGAATTCACTGCAACGATATCAATAGACCGACTTCAAGATGATGACTGATAATCATCTACGTAGTCACTAGGGTGATCAAATCAAAGAGAATGTAATGGGGAAGGCATGTGGCATGCATGGTAGGGAATAAAAATGCTTAAGTGGTTTTTTGCTGGAAAACCTGAAAGAAAGGATTCGCTCGGAAGCCATGGGCGTACATGGAAGGATAATATTAAAACAAATCGTACAGAAATAGGGCCGGAGGATGTGGAATGGAGTCACGTGGCTCAATGGAGGGGCCAGTGGCGGACTCTTGCACACAAGGTTCCATAAAGTGCGGAGAATTTCCTGCCTACCGGGGGAAATATTAACTTCTCAAGAAGGACCCTGCTCTACGGAGTTAAACAGCCTCCACACGCATGCGCACAAACACAATTTTATAATTCACTACCAATGCAGCTATCTTGCGGCACGTTTTGACCTCATGGCCTAGCGTAAGTGAAAATTACTTATGCTCGGTTATAGCCATACGATTTGTTGCTAAGAGTCTCTTACATAAATATTTAACTTACTCAACGGAGCAGTCCTTCTTGAGAAGCTACAACCGGTCTTCAGCTAGTCAAGAAATTCCCCTCATTTTATGGAACCCGAAGGTTCATTTCCGCATTCACAAGTGCCTGCCAACTGTCCTTGAAACAGTCCAGGTCCGAGGCTTTGTGTGTGAACACTTCGCAACATGATACGTTTTATGGTGAGGAGTTTTAAGCACCTCGCCCAAACCCCAAGCTAAAGGACCACCTCTTGTCGTCTGTCCGTGACTGCTTACTCAATATATTCGCAGCTAACCTCCATCGAAGGTCGTTCCTCCATCCGCAACGAAAGGACGCGCCATGCCGTGGTGACAGGGACCCCGGGACCCACTTATCACGGCTCACATTAATACACACGTCACAAATGTCTCTCAGGAATTCCTATTCAACAGCGAAACCAATAAATCTAATTGTATTTTAACGTCAATAAACTACATTTACTGTACACACGCCGGAACATGTAGCAAACATGTAAAGGTACATTTTGAATTAAAATAAACCCGTGTTGTGTTCGAATGAAAAAGCGTGGTTTATTTATTAATAAACACAACGGGGTGGAAACCATAAAGACTGCACATAACGTTTTCGTTTCCAAAATATCTTCTCACTATAATCGCCACTTACTACATGTTATTTAATTTAATTGTAATTCTAAGCCTGTATATTCTGCAAGCCTTCATGCAACAACCATAATTTTTGTGTTGTCTTTTATCTTCAAATTACTAACAAAATTTGACGTTCATAGGGCTGTGCCTCGCAACATATTTCTGTAGTAAAACCAACTAGATGCATCAATGTCTCAAATTTATTGTATTGGAGTAACACTCTACACGTTTCGGACGGTCTTTCCGTGTATCATCAGGAGTTCAAAACTGTACATACTGTTTGACATATGCCTGTTGCAGTATGCGCAGTTTTGAACTCCTGATGATGGACGGAAAGACCGTCCGAAACACGTAGAGTGTTACTCCAATAAAATAAATTTGAGACATTGATGCATCTAGTTAGTTTTACTATAGAAAATTACTAGCAAAATGTGGTCAATTATGAGTTCTATTAGACGCAGCAGTGTAGTATTTGACTCTAGTATGGTATGCTATTTGTCTCTGGACAGATATAAATGTGCGTATGTGTACAGACGGTTACCACACAACTGGATACTCATACACAAACCACTCAGAGCTATATGTTTTCTTTTATGTTTTGATCAACAGAAAAAGAAAACCCAGTCACAAAATAACAAGCAGGTAGAAGTAATTAAACGCAATTAATAAAACTATGCCAAGTGACACGCCACTGAATAAAAGGAGGACGCACTACGATCTTGACCGACATTTCGAGTTATTTTTAGAACCAACGTCTCGATGCGGTGACAACGAAAAAAACACTCTTGCACCCGAACGAAATCAAGCATCCGTCGTTCAGTCAGTCGATGCACCCCATAAACATACGAACAGAGGCACCGCCAATCACAACTATATCTTCAGACAATGTCTTTTGGCTTTTTTTTCCGAAAGCCGAAACACGCAGCACTTTTGGACAATGAAAGAACTGTCTGGAAATACACTTGTGACAGACGGCTGTGTGCCGTTTAGGCACCACAACTAGTCTTACCCGCGCCCTACAAAGGTGCACGAATTACAGAAACTTCGCAGACATTGAGGAGGGCGTGGAGTGGACTGACGTGGCTCAGGACAGTGTGTGGTCGTGAGCAATTTCGTGTTTCATCCCGCCATAATTCAGGCACTTCTGACATCACGGGACCATCTTATTCGTGTTTAACCAGCCGTCGTGACACACCTGCTGTTTTACCTTGCGGTCATCTTTAACCTGTCGGTCGCCATGGTTTTGAATCAGCACTGCCAACATGATAATTGCTCGGCGATAAATTCCCCTGATATGATCACGATCCGTGTACGTACCGTAACGAATTACACGCCACGCAAACTTATTTTCCGACCGACAGTCGCATAATTGGAATTTTATGAACTTGGCGTATGGTTGTCCCGCGTACACACTATTTTCTTCCATGCATCCTTACGGACAAATGCTTCAAACAAATGTCAAGCGCTATATCCGTCTTGCAGAAGGTGTACTTTATAAGATGGAACTTACCCGAACGGGATACGCACAGTTCTTTCAGATCATTACTAAGTGACGTCACAACAAGTCCATGCCTTTCACATTCGTAGATATTGACAGGAACTACACGAAGAGGAAATAACCTTTAACGTGGAATAAACCCAACAAGTGCAAATACAGATGCGCAAATTTATTTTATTATAAACAGCGTAGCCTGCTACATGTTTCGGCCACCTATTGTGGCCATCTTCAGGGATGCGTGCTTGGAGGAATGTAGTGCATAGAAGGTCAAAACAATTTACAAATATAAAATGTTATTATTTGACATTTTAACAAAGATTTTAAATATTTTATTTAAAAATTAAGATTTTATATTTGTAAATTATTTTGACGTTCTGTGTAATCATACATCATTCAATAAACCCCTCCCTGAAGACGGCCACGGTAGGTGGCCGAAACATGTAGCGGGCTACACTATTTATAATACAATAAATATGAACATGTGTATATGCAGTTGTTTGTTTAACATTCCATAATGAATTATCAGCGCATGGTCATGAATCATTTAAAATTACCTTTACATTGTAACAGACCGTCAAATGCACTTCACTGGTATTCGAAACAAGTTGATCAAGTGCACTGGCTTTGAGTGTCGCGGACGAAGGAACTTCAGTGTATGGTGCGAAGTTTTGAAACGACGAGAGGCAAATTTCTGTCGAATACGTTTACTGACAAGAATAAACTTAAAATATTGGCAGGATATTTTGGTAATACAGGGCCATAAGCGTTTGGTGCGTATCTGAGGCGTCAGAAATATTTTTTTTTTACCCTAAACTCGCCCTGTTTTCTTCAAGCCTTAATACACAGCCCTTTGTTGGTAACGACTGATCCGACGTGTGGAGGCAACTCCGCAAAAAATCTGGATATTTCACTGCATGCCCTCAAATCAGTCACAGCTACGTTGCTGACTATATTTACCGACAATAGAAGATGAAGTGTTTCAATCACGACACAGCCTGATTCATACACATGGAAAGCTACGTGGCTTCAAAGAACACGCCATGAGGCGGAACACATCGCCACGCGACTAAAACAACCCAAATTGTGTTTGCGTGCGGAAGCCGGTTGCTGCGTGGATGACGACCTAATGGCCGTGACCTACTCTGTTCCCTTTCTCAGGCATCATGTCGGTCCGTGAGATGCACCGATCATTTAACACTCAAAACGACTGGGCATATAACAGCATTACATTATCTCGCCAATTTCGAATTAAGCTCTCAATCAAATTATTGCACGGGAGTTTCAGTGACTGGAGAAAGGCAAATTCAGGCTAAAAGATCTATTTCTAACCCGTCATAAAAGCATCAAGCACTTCTGGCGTTCCACTGCCAAAAGCATCTGCCAAATATTTCAAGTTTCTTTCTTTCAGGAAACTTTTTCGACTGAAATTTACCTCCCGTGGTTTCAATCTTCCCAACGACAAAATCATGTTGCTGCTGCGTCCATGATGCCCAAGGGCAGTGTACTTGATACATTTCTTCCGAACACAAGTGAATTACATTGTACCGAGTCTCTTCCAGTGTAAAGGCAATGTCCTTTTCATACATTTCCTGTACATGTCAACCGAAATGAAAGGCTGCGATGCATTAGATCAAGTGACGCAGAACTGTAGCACCGTTCAACTACGGTCCTAATTATGAAAGTACAGGGGTACCGTCTACATGACAGACATGATTTTATATTCCTTTCAAGCATTTGCCACGAATAATGCATGGAAGAAAATACATGAACATGGGGCAACAATAAGACAAGTTCGTCACCTTTACCCTAACCAAATTCGTACAACTTCCCACCGCTATAGGGAAGAATTCCTACACTGCGTAATATGGGAATCGGACAACGGCATACTTCAGTTTGTATCCCAACAAAATGTTTATGGATTTCTAACGAAAAAATGCCAGCAGCACTCGAAGGTTCGGCATCGCCAATATTACAGCCCGACAATGGACATAATCACAAAGCAGTTGTATCCACCTTCCATCGTCACAACCATTCTTGACGGCCTGTTCTGTTCTGCTCAACGGCGTTCAACGCCTCGAGTCGTTCGAATTCCTGCAACTTAATACACAGGGTAGGACTTCTCGGAATGGGATATCGCAAGGCCTCTTAGCTACGAAGAACAACACAAATGCAGAAAAACAGCAACATCCATCCATTGCTTGATTGGAATTCGAAATCAAGATCCCAGTACGCAAAGGGAGGAATGGCTTCCGCGAAAACCCGAACCTGCTCCATGTGATTTAGTAATGTGCGGTTCGGCCAATCAAAAAGTCTACCCAAGAAGACCCAAGAACACAAGATGAACTGCAACATCTGATTGGAGATATTTTTGTGCTGTTCCTTTTGGCTTCTAAAGCAAAGTGTTCAACCAGCAGACTGCAGAAGTTTGTGCAGAATTATGGAGCCTGTGTTGAAATCTGACATGTAAGGACGTTGTGCTTACATACGGTGCAAGAATTGTCAGCATATCGCATTCCGTTCTGGGCACTCGGCCACATAACGCCATGTATTTAACGTTCCCATCATCCTTTATATTGCCAAGTGGTGTTTATTTGTTGTCTAGTAACTTACAAAACTTATCTACTTGCATAAACGAATATTTATTTCTATGGTCACAATACTAACATGCATTCTGCAGTACATTAGGAGGCAAGGAATTAACCATCTGACCTTGAAATACAATAGAGTTAACCGAATGACCTTGGAACACAAAAATAAAAGTTTAAAGTTTGACATGACCTGTGACTCCCATTAATCGTCATGATTTTAAAAAACAGCCAACAAAAAGACAAGACGTCATGGGCATATGAATGCAGTACTGAGACATTTGTTAATGCGCAGTATGCCGTTTAATAAGATGACAGAGAACACAGAGCCCTGACACACAAACGTCTTGAGCAGACAAGACTCTTCATGAAGTAAGTTATGTATGTTACACACCAACTGATAATCCAACGCTAATTGTACAGCTGACACACATTCTGACAGAAATTAACCTTTTGGCGCCGGAATTTTTTTTTATTTTAGCACACCCTGTATATAAAATGTGAATAATACAGGAACCATATATGTTAGAATTATGAAACAAACTGCATTTTGAAGGAAAAAAAACGGAGAGTATATACCATGTTTAAAATAGTCAGTACCTATATTTGTTGAATAAATATATAAAATGCAATTTCAGAGGTTAGTGGTGCGGTACGACCACTATAGCTGACATAGGCGTCAAAAGGTTAAACACCGACTTGTTCCCTGCCACAATATGCAGACCTCAAGCATGTACATACTGTATAAATACTGCCGAAAATGTTTCTTCACAAAAACCAACAACCCTTCCATAAAAGGTGATTATTGTGGGAAAGTAGTCTCCTTCACTAGGAGGAAAGTCAGTAACTATCATTTCTACAATGCTGTCGTTACAAGTCCATCATTCGGAGTAAGTGGCACCGCCCCCCAGCACGGTGGTGGTGCAGGTACACTGCCATAATCTTGCATTCATTAGGTGCACCGTTCGAATCTCCGCCGTGACACAGGGTTACCTTGAGAGAAGCTTTTTCGTGTTACCCTCCATCCCTCCAGCCGAATAAAAAAACACCTCAATTAGGCCACGACCATTTCCTTCCACATCCTTTCCAATTCATCATTCACTAAACAACCTATCAACATTACACAGTCTGAGATACCAAGAGCTTCGTTACACAAACCACCAAGATTTATGCATGCGTGTATACACACACACACAGCGTTTTCATTATGTACGCTCGGCCTAAGCGCTGAACTGGGATAGGCTGGCTCACTTTTACAAATAAGTTCGCAGTGTTAAAATATGAAAACCCCATGCAAACATACATATAACAGCCAGGGTTGCATGTGTTACGACACACAGTGTGTCATCCGAATACTTTATACCGTATATTAAGAATTTTGTAAGAGTGTCATAAACTAAAATGTAAAACAAATTATAGAAATAAATTCTATTATAAAATCTCCTGTCAATGCCCATGGTCATATTTTTTAGGGCACACGTGACCTTAGATATAAGTACTTCTAGGGTCATTGGTTGCAATATGTATTATCACCAACTACAAGCATCTTATTAATAAAAGCTTGGATTATAGTAAAAAAAGAGACTAATTTAGGCCCAACTGTACTGTTCAGGCATAGAAAACTGCACAGGTTTCCATTCTGTGAAGAGGTCACCAACTATATTATGAACTGCTGCTAACAGCAAAACTGATGAACATGAAGTCTAATTCATGTTCTCCAGCAATGTGTAATGCATGGCATCATAACCTGAACGCTGGCCTGACATGCAGCATGCAAATGGGACACTGGACCTGTAAGCCTCATCACTGCACCATGATTACCATATCAGAGTGTACCAGTTATTTGTGAACTTCATAGAACTGGGCTGAAAGTAATTATGGGCTATTTCATGGTGCGATCATGTAATTCACGTGGAAGAAACAGGCTGACATGAGACTTCGGTAACGTCAATATCCCAGACAAGATCTGTGCATAAATATATGTCAGGAGCAGCTTGTTCAGCTTTTGAACTGAACAGTACTACACAAGCTTCATGTCTCTACGCATATGGGGGCATGGGTGATGCCACAGTCGGTTGAGGCACTGCGTCATAAGACGGGAGGTTCCGGGTTCGATTTCCGGCGGTACTTGGAAATTTTGAAGTGAGCTATTCCATCGGTCCGCATTCAGTAGCCCTAGAGTCCACTCAGCCTCAAACAGAAATGAGTACCGGCCAGCACGTAAAGCTGACAAATTCGCCATCCTAGTTGTGCCGAATGTCAAAGTTAGGACAGAAGCCAAATATTCCATCCCCTCTCTGAGCCTTCATAACTTGTAGTGGGAGAGCTTTACCTTTACCTATTATACATATGAGATATTATCCTAAATTTTAAAGTGAAATGTACTGTCAGACCTTAATTAGTCAGCTAAAATGTTGAAGACACGTACTGGCCAAAGGTAAACATGCAGAATTTGCATCAAAATTAGTAAATTCTTATCATACTCCCAAATGGCCATAGAATAAACATCAAAACATTTCATTCTTTCTCTATCTTATCTTAAATAACTTCCCATTTGTTTAACAACTGTATGGAATCACATCTTGGTCACACACACAGTCATTCAGACTTGTACAGAAGTGATCACTTTCAACAAAGGAGACATCTAACATACCTCCAGCGTGCACACACATCTCAGAGATATGTACTATATGTACAAAGAATAGGATTCATCATGTTCCCTGACCTCCAGGTCCAAATAATGACATATGACTTAACACTCCAGAGTGAAGAATAACTTTAACTGTTCATTTAAAATGGAGACAAACCAAACACATGAAATATTGTACTTGATGTTCTGATTAAAATTTTCAGTGTTATGGGGCAGTATAACTTTAAACAAAGTGTCTGATTTTGATTCACATAAAATATAACTTCACCTCAGTCTGGGCCTGACTGTTGGTCTCATAACATGAGATCATGCTCCTCGGCCAAAAAAAAAACAGCCTGAGGTTTCACACTTGCCTTTCAAGAGCCCACATGATTTACTTCCATAAAATTAGTTACTGGAAGAAAAGTTACAAACAAACCAGGTCTCTACTGAAGTTCACAACCATTACTATTAAACGTGCAAAAGACAATTTCCAAAATGCCACCATGTCATTACAGATATCAGCAATTAGCTAAACTGTATCACTTAAAAGTACAGGGGAATACTGAATGTAACCACCATGTTTCATTAAGAACATCTACATACAAGCCCTAAATACAATCCTTTCTTCAAGATGGATAAATGTGCACCAGTCTATTCAAACAATGTTCACCTTTCTTATTACAGTGACCAAGAAACTACGAAATAAACAACACCTCCATCAACCAGTAATATATGTTCCCATACAATCCCTTGAACTGCATGTTTTAATACATTTAAAATAACTGTACTCAGATGTTAATAAAAACAGAAATACAAGTACTGACTGTGATCCATTATCCACATACAGATAAACATTTTAATTGCCACACTTTTGGTGCAAGAAAATGTGGTACTGAAATGGAAATTACATACAATATCTTTACACAGCAGCTTGTTTCACCACAAATTAACAAACTGTTCCATCTCCTCACCTGAATCCTGAACTACATCAAGAAGCATTACGGACATCCAGTGCAAAGTGTGCGAAGTGCCAAGTGGTATACTAATCTATAAGATGCAAGACAAAACACACTACCATCTAAAGGAAAGCAAAGAGAATGTGCGCGGTGAGAAGGGTGCAAACATCAACTACTCAGACAGACACTAACACTACAACAGACGATGGGCACAGCTATCATCTAAATCTGCACTAACTCTCTAGCTAGGACAGTAACGTGGTGCGAGTAATTCCACAGTCCTGGAAAGTGACCCTGAATCTTATGTATAAAAATATGGATACAAAGTAGTGTGTTTCAATGTGTCTGTTGGTCAAAATGGGGAGATGGGGATAATGTAGTCAGAATAGTGACTGGGCTACAGCAGGGGAAAGAGATTTCTCTCTACTACAAAGTCCACAGCCCAGCACTGGGGTCCAGTGAATACCAGAGGTTACTTAACCGGGGGTAAAGTGGCTGGAGCGTGAAGTTGACCACTCACCTCCATCTAGTATTGTGATAAGGTAAAGAATTTGTGAATCTACATCTCTGCTCTCCCTCCATGCCTTCATGGCATGGAAAGGGACAACCTCTACATTATTGGTTCAAATGCAACTGGTTAATACTTTGATCAAATTATGCTTCTGGATCATCCAGTGCTCAACAGTAATGCAGGATCACACTGCTTGGGAACACAGGAACTGCCACACTAAAGTTCACTTTTTGTCTTCCAAACCTCAGTGCAGTACATTACTAGCACACTTGTTTTTAGTGACAATGTATAAAAACACTTTCCAACACACAATATGAAAACATCTTTTCTTCATTATTTGCAGTATTTCTAAGATTCACAAAATTGCTGCTTGCTTGATCTTATTGTCCACCAGTGAACAGAAGGCTATATAAATTTGTTAATTACACACCACTATCAAAGACATTATGTAGATGTATTAAAGCAGAGTTAACCTCAGCACTAGAAGGGGGTGAGCAATCAACTTCATACCACCCACTTCCACCCACGTGAAAGAGTTCCTAGTACTCAGTGGACAGGACAGTAGTTGGGATCCAGGGCCAGTGCAGCTGCAGTGGTGAGAGAAAAACCTCTGTCCCTGTAAGGAAGTAAGCCCCGGTCACCAAGCCCACAGCCAACCACTATGACTGAGGTATCTCGTGATTTAAATTTGTTACCCTAAAATGTTCATATAAAAGAACTTCATAACAGAAGAAATCACGGTGTTTTTAAACAGAACTTCAGAGTGAAGAAATGAGAATATTTCATACAACTCGAAGTGCTATAATAAACAAGAGAATATTACATTGCAGTTCAAATTATTACTAAAAGGTTCATGACAAAAGTTCATAACTAACAAGATTTCACAAATTTGTATGTGGTAAGATGCTGTAACTTCAAATCTCTTTTTAAACACTGTGTACCCAACAGAATGTATGAAGTTTAAAACCCTAAGTACTCTGAATCCGAAATTTCTCTTACTAAAAGATATGAACTACCCTAAGAATAATGCTGCACAATTAACATGACATGAGATGCAGAAATGGATGTCATAGAGTAAAATAATTTGTTGTTAATTAGTAACTGTAAAATATGCATTTATCAAGTATTAAAAAACTCAAGTTTTATCTAACACTCAAAGCAGCTACAATACAGACCAAGAAATTATGAACTTTTTTCAAAATTAAATGGAAACCTAACACAGGATAGAGACTTAATTTCATCCTTGGAAAATTATAAAGTCATGGTCACATGCAGTTCACTTCACACTGGTCACTTTCTCAGGTTCAGTATGAATACTCATCACCACAAACCAACTAATCAACAGTGCCCACCTCCTCACCCACTGGCTCGCTCTCAGACTCGGACATAGTTTGGGTCTTCAAAATAGTGTACAGCTTAGCATAGGGGGCCTTGATCACCTTCAGGACGCGTATGCACCAACAGAAAAACAAGAAAAATAGGCAGCATTAAGCCAACCTGGCTTGTAACTCCTCATTCTCTTTCACTTATCACGATTCATTAGGATACCAAGAAACTCTATAGAGTAATTCAGCTTGTTTTCATCATATAATTTGAGTGGTACAATTTCATGGCTACACAGTGTCTTATGAACTAAAAGTATAAAACTAAAGAAATATATACTGCAGAGAATATCTGGAACTAAGGGAAAATATCAGAAGCATTGAAAGAGCTGTACAATGAGTGCACCACCAATTATTATGAAGTAATACATTTGAGGAGGACAAGATGAGTAAAGCATGAAGTCTGCATAAGAGAAATGTCAACTAATTATAATATTTTTACAAGAAAATATGAGGAAGGAAAAGACCACTTGCTAGACACAAGTACAGATGGGAAAAACATTCAGTCTGCTTAAGGGAACAGGCTGAGAGGGTGTGGACAGGAATAAACTTGCATGTTGGTGGCAGCTGTGTTTACTAAGATTACTTTACGATGCTGCAGTTATAAGCATTCTGTAATGATCAGGACTTAGAAGTTTAAAGGTACATGAAAGGTACCTGCTGAAGGGATGGTACTGGTGACAGTGATATGACATGACAAAAAGCAATCACCATCAGAACTACACATTTTAAGTCAGTTTCACTGTTGCAATCCCAGTAATGATACCACTATTCATCATCATCATCAAAAGCAGCAGCAATATTAGAGTTAATGAAGAATAAGAAACTGAAACAGGACAAGTTTTCATTGTCATCATCAGTGTCACCACTACCACCACAACACACTGGAACACCCGTCACATAGTTTGAGCTTTGGACCTACATTGACTACAGGATCAATCTGGTACTATTACAGAAAGATCACAGCTTTAATGGTAAAAATTACCATCAATAACTGTACACAAAATTCTTACATGATGAAAACAATTTCAATTACTGTCCAGAGACCTTCATCCTCTATACTGCAACCAATATATAGCAGTACAACTTTTGCAGCAGAACTAAGATGGCAGCCAAATTAACTACACACAGCAATAACATCACAATCTTCTATTCAAATGTGTCCTGAAGAGTCACATATGTTATCACAAACTTTAAAACTAGCACTGAAGACTGCACTCAGCAATTCTCAACACTGAACTCAATAGACAGTAAGACTCTATTTCAACTCATAAACAACATAATGCATATCAGGACACAATACTGCCCATACAGGAAATTATAACTGGCTAAACAAATCAACCGTAACATGAAATGTTATTTGTAATATGTCTTTACTTGTGCACAGAAGATCCATGTCTGAACTTCCAACTTAACATCTTGCCTACTGTACTCATAAAATTACTAGATTAGCATTCTACATAAAGTTTTAATTCATACGACATAAACCCAAATTAAATTCAATTTGCAAAACAATTTTTAGTGTGCACCCTTCATAAGTAAATTTGTAAATCCATCATATAGTTTCACAGATCAAACATGCAGATGACCACAACTTCCCCTACGCATTCCTTTCATGCTCCTTATTCAAAGAGTAAATTAGCAAGAGGGATACAAAGGCAAGGAAAGGGAAAGAAGAGGAAGGAAAAAACAGGAAAAGGAAAAAAGGAAAGGAAAAAAAGTAAAGAAAAAGGAAACAAAGGAAAGAAAAAGGGAGATGCACTCTACACCCAGTCATCAAAACTATGCCTAAATTCAAAGTTGACAGTTAACTTCAAAAGAAATAGCTAGTGTACTCTTTCTTCTCCATTAAGGAGCTTATCATATGAGCAACCTAGCTGCTGGATATAATAGCATGTCTGGGCCCTTATGTTGTTATTCTACAACCTCTTCCTCCCTCCCTTTACTATAAACTTTGTGCATGGGCATTCACTTTTAATTGTGGGTGATATGTTGTTGGGAAGTCCACAAGTAGAAAAATTCAAGAATAAGATCATGCATTCTGAAAAAATATGCATCTACTCCTTTAATAAATTATGTATTTCTTTCAACTCTCTTCACAGAGTTCATGTTTTCACTCACACTGTTCACATTGTTTGTACTTCTCTGGGGAGGCAAGGTATTACATTAAACAAAAAATCCTTAATTTGTGACATGTTAGTATATAGGGAAGACGCAAATATAAGGTAGTGCATGGTGGTAAGATGCTGAGATGGTTCTGATATTTCACCACGGTAACATTTGGAAACATTTTTTTCTAAAAGTTCAAACAAATAAACAAAACTGCAAATAGCAAATATGCAAAAACTGTCAACTGCAATCTTACCTTCTGAAATTTCCAGACACACACTTGCATTAAATTTACATAAGCTGCAACTTCAAGTATGACTAAATCATGAATATAAATGCATACAATCAGAAGGCTACAAGACCTTAATTTAAACTGAATAAGAATAAATCTGACAAGCATAAGATGGCCACTATACTTTAGCTTCTTAAAATGTAATCCATTAATCAACTTACCATAAGCCTCTATGAGTTTAAAATACACTTTGCTTAAATCAAAGAAGTCAAATATGATTAACCAAAACCACAGCCCAGAATCAAAACATGCAAAGTAACAAAATGTGAAATTCCAAAAACAATCAATTACAAGAGAAGCAGTATTTCCATTATATCAAACAATTCTGTACAAATACAGACAAACTTTCGTGACTCTTTTTGACTGTAGGTGCAAGAGCAATAGTTCTTTTTTTTTAATCAGATAATGCACCATTCACTGTAATCCTGTGCCAGAAAGAAGTACATCAACAAGCAGAGACTTCTGGAACATTCCAGTAAAAATGAAACAAGAATAGTGGCATTCCTTACCTCCCATGAGTCACGTTTAAGTTCTGTAAGGTCTGTCTCATCTGAAGCCCGACGTTCACCTTTCCCACCTGGACCAGACTCGCCTGATTCATCATCCCACAGTTCTGTGTCTGATTCCACAAGCTCATAACCTCGTGACTTAGGGTCCATTTCCTCCAGCTCACCATATAGATGTGGCACCCACAGAAGCAGGAAATTATACAAGTCATCCACCCTGAAAATGACATTGTTAATGCTCAAATATTACATCAAAGCAAAAAACTAAATCAGATCTAAGTTTATGGGATACGTTTTCACCTGGCCACTTTTTCATACAATGAACATTCTTTTAAATGAACATTCTTTTAACATCTCAATCACTAAATTCTCATCTATTCCTTACACAAATATTTACTACCTTTAAGAATAAAATGCATGATTAGATTAATATCACAATAAACAAATATATCTGAAATCTGTGCTATCTCTGAGAACCAGCAGCTTGATTAGATTATTCTTTATTCTTTATTCCTTAAGTGTATTGGACCATGCATCATCTTGATATTTGAATAAAGGTTGACCAACTTGATGACACTTTCGACATCCGAAACATGTTGAGCAGTAAACTGACATAATAAAGCAAGTGTCATCAAGTTGGTCTACCTTTATTCAAGTATCTTTATTCCTTATTGTCATTCAGTCCACCCAGTCACAAATCTGACATAAGACACATCAAGCTGTTTCAGAATTCTTCTATTTACACTAGCATGGTTTTTACGCAGCTCAGGCAACACTTGGGCTTGGTGGTCTGATAAACCTAATTCTATTACTGTTGTAGGTTCCATAAAATTCTTCTTGTTTATTATAATTACATCTATCAAAGTGTTTGTGTTTTTCGTTATTCTAGTAAGGGATTTGACAGTATTTACTAGATTATACCTCAACAGTAAGTATGTTAGGTCTTTTTAGTTGCCATCTTCATGAAGGAAATCTATATTCCACTCACTACAAAGTATCAGAATTTTATCTTTCGTAAGTACTTTCTGAATAACTTACTCTAACTTACTTAGAAATTTGTCAAACTGTCCATCTGGTGATCTACAGACACACAATATACATAGTTTATATCCAGGCAGTTCTATTAATGACATTTCAAAAATGTTTTCTTCACCTATACCTGCAAAATAACCTATTTCTTTAGTTTCGAGACCATCTTCTACATAGATACCAGATCCACCACGTTCACTACTACTGCAAAAGGTGCTTACTAAATTAAAATCAACAATATTAGTACAATTTAGTTTCTGATAACTCTGCCAGTGTTCTGTAAGGCATATTACTAGCACATTAAATAACTTTATCTGCCCCTTTCAACATTCACTAAACTCAACACCCCAACATGAAATTCATTCCTCTCCTTCACATATTAGTGTTATATAATGCTACTAAATTCTGCAATTTATCACTTAAAAATAAGGAAACCACTGAAAATAGGATGAGGAAGAGGAGGGGGGGGGGGGGGGAAAAAAAACCAAAAACGGCAAAAAAAAAAAAAAAAGGGAAAAAAAAAAAAAAAAAAAAAAAAAAAAAAAAACAAAA
>Ga0123354_10006831_pt1 | contig 17027 bp, 12 predicted proteins | sample TergutLab28metaG_2_FD_97872 | JGI IMG/M metagenome (GOLD analysis project Ga0123354, IMG submission 97872) | Labiotermes labralis P4 segment gut microbial communities from Petit-Saut dam, French Guiana - Lab288 P4 | ecosystem: Host-associated > Arthropoda: Insects > Digestive system > Gut ...
TCATTATAATTGTTCCAAAATAATTACCAACAAGATGACACTTATGGACTATCCTTTATTTCGGGGTTAGTCGTCCTTCACTCTACATGTTTCGAGCTTCAGGAAGCTCAATCATCAGGAGTAAAAAAGTGAACTCCTGATGATGAGCTCCCTGAAGCTCGAAACATGTAGAGTGAAGGACGACTAACCCTGAAATAAAGGATAGTCCATAAGTGTCACCTTGTTGGTAATTATTTTGGAACAGTTTTGGATGAACCTGTTGCCTACATCTTTAAGGTAGGAGGAAGCGAGTTCAGACGACATTTCTACCAGATGACACGTTGCCACAACCCCGAAGAAGACAGCTGACTTATCGGCACATTCACCGCAGTGAGGATGTCAGATCTCACACACTGATATATGTTTCAAAGAACTGTATGTCTTAAAGTCACGTAAAATTTTCTTTTTATCACTACTGGTATTCTGAAGGAAATATATAATACGTTTATATTTCAGGTGCATTCGAAGGAGAGCTTATATTAGACATATTACATAGCCGACGCATTTTGATGTAGATTTAAAGACTTTCCCGCGTTTAAATAACCACCAAGAGAAAGTACATGTACCAAGGAGTGAATAGGAAGTTCAGTGGTTTAAATTCCAGCTGCCCTACCCCGTAGAATGATTACCCGGTGACCACTGATAAATGATGAAGATTACATATTCACGTCTCATAAGTTAAATATCCTTTGTTGTTCGCCTTTTGTTTTCGGAGTCGCACTCGGTTTTTCGTACTTACTACCAGAATGGTACGAGAAGTAAGTACACTGACTCTAACTTTGAACTGTTCCAGAGCTGTTGCCTTATTTGATTTGTAATACAAACGTAGCAGACTTGCGGTTTGATACATTCATCTGCAAGGATTATAATTATGAATTTGGAAGGGGAAAACTGTCATTCAGAATACAGGGTTCATCTTCACCTCACACAGTGGTTCTAGACGAATGTACTCTCTTCCTCTTTTTTCATTAAAATTACCCCTTAAAATGTTAAATTATGAGAATGCCACTGAGCGATGCAGTGTGTGTCTCACATTAAACACACATCCTCTCACTCCTAAAGACCAACCGGTTTATGCTGTTTGGGCAATAATCGATGTTATTGTAAACATTATGAAAAGAAATAAGTAAGTTATGTGGAAAAATGCATTGTTTTCTTTGTTAATTCATGCGGTAAAATGTGGTAGCCACTGTACTTTAAAAAGCACAAAAAGGAAGACGTACTAAATTCATGAGTAATAAAATTCGACTTCCTGCTGAGGTATTACCGAAACAGTTTGCAGCTTGCACTCATCAAATGAGACTGTTCGCCGGACTGTGCTTTTTCCGGAAGTGTTAACTAATTCATGGGTTATTTAAAGACGCTATTTGAACCATATAACTTCAATAAAAATACTGATGTTGCAACAGTATGACGACAGAAAAAGAAGTTTTTAATTCCAGGCAGGAAGAAGGAGATTTTATCTTCTCCACAGCGTAAAGACGGACATTGCCTCCTACCCAGTACGCATCAAAGTGTCTTGTCCTAGTGGGAAGTTGTCAGTGACCGTGCAGCTCAACTTAACCGCTCCATCGAGCACTGAGATTCAGGAAACATGGATCTGTAACTCATCCACACACGTTTCAACGACATCGAGTTTAATAAAATACGGGAACAGCCTTCTTAGGACATAAACAGATATATAGCAAGAGAGGCTAACTACGTCTAACGTAACAATGAGGGGCGTTTCTACAACCATTGTTGCTGTGGAAAATAATACTATTGCATATTATGATTGTGCGTTTGCAGCCTCAGTTATTCTGCATAAAAACCGCTTGCGCCTTATTTTATTGCCATCTGTGGCCTCACTGGCTCTGCCATATTTTTTCACATTATCTCTTAAACGGCACGCTTTTCGAAAAAAAAGTTATTCAGCATAAAATGTGTTTTGATTTTCTCTACAACTTTGTCTGAAACACTTCTCACTCTAAGAATAATTCAGCGAAATACTACCATATAGGAACATAGGACTTCATATAAGGTATCGACTGTTCTTGTCAGATTGTAATGACATTTGAATTTTCTTGACACGAATTTAAAAAAATACCAAAATATCGAATTTTATTGAAAATACGTCCAGTGGGGGTTGAAATGTTCCATGCGGATGGAGGACGGACATGCGGACAGATGTAAAGACAGATATGATGAAGCTAACAGGCGCTTTTCCCAATTCTGCGAACGCGCCAAAAATGGCTGTGAATAAAAGGTTAAGAGGATCCACAAAGAGCGAACAAGGCCATTTCAAGACACTTTCATAATTCGCCTGGATAAACTGAAAAATTGCGACAAACTGCGGCACGGCTTTGCTTTTACTCTCTACTCAAAATCCAGATCTCCTCTGTAATAATCACTGGTTCTGATCAGTATTTGTCAACTACACTGAAAGTTTTCGCTAAGTGGTGTTGGGGCCTCGTAATTTTAAGTCCTGTTAGACAGAAATCACTATGATCTGCTCATAAAATGCAGGGTTGTTTTAATTTTGACCTGAGGGATTGCCGCTGCATGAGCGGTTATAGGACACTTGCTCTGTTTCATTAGCCCTGTTGCATTGCATTTAGTGGCATATTGGGAATGTATCGTGATCATGATGTAATTACGGATATCAAGAGGGAGCGACAGCAGATCCAATAAAACCCATGTGTTCCAATAGAGTAAAGAAAATATTTCAAAGTCATGAGACGCTTGGATACACTTGCTTTTCTCGCCGAGGTTTTTCATGGAATTCTTCAGAATATTCAGCTATCAGAATACACACTTCAATGGGCTAAAAGCTCTTGTTTCTTGATGTGAAACCACCTTTCTCAATTAATTTTAGGTATTAAAGATACAGTAAGCAGTATGTCGATTTTACAGCCGATACTCCTGAATGATTTCAAGGACCAGATTTTTTTCTTTCTAAAATAATATTTTCACTTCGTTAAGAAATTTCCTACATTTACAGAGCCCTCATTTGCAAGAGCCCACCAGTTGTATCCTGAACCGGATGAATCAAGACCATCACATCCATTCCCATTACTTGACTATACATTTAGCGTTATCGTCCCATTTTCGCCGAGTTAATCCAAGCTGTCCCCTTCCTAAAGTGTCTCCAACTTTAAAAGCCTATCAGTTTGTCTTCTCCCCATAAACGCTAAACACCGACACCGCCAGTGTCACTAAATAATCTACAAAATATATTTCACTTATGATTGAAATATTTTTCAGTGTGGTATCTTTATTTGTAGGTTTGTATTATTTTTAAAAAGTGAGCCTCCCTTCAGAGAGAACACATTTCTTGTCCATTACAAAGACCAGACTGGGGAAGTAACCTGTAAGCGTCCTACAAACCATAAAAAGCACACAAATCAGCTCGTGGGAAAAGTGCAGAGCCTTTAATCTTAAGACAGCTGTTAAGTGTATTAAAAAGCATCAGATTCACGCTTGAAGGATTCATATCACAACTCACATACCAAAATCTTTTTATGGTACTCTTTTTCCATCCCAGCATAATGATGAAGTAATTTGTTCAAATATATTTAACCTATATTGCGTTTCAAGAACCAACAAAATGCACTTAATTCCATTGGTGTATTTTTATTGTGATATCTTCACCCACACACATTTCAGCCGGTAAAACGGCCATCTTCAGGGTGGTGTTTCTGTTACAAGAATACAGTGTGAGCAAATGCGTCAAATTACTCCACAGTACTAGAATTCATAAGTTTGTTGGTTAGGATTTTTATGTAGGATGATAGTAAATAAAAATAAAGTAAAACATAGATTATAAATGTCCGAAGTTAAAATTATATAAATTTTGGAGTGATGCGCACAATCGGTAAGTGTAGTGGGTTAGTGTCCAGAGTATGTGATGCTGTGTTGTGCGGCCGGTGCACTAACCGGAAATGAATCGCAGGTATTTTAATATTGTGGAGTAATTTGACACATTTGATCACACTGTATTATTGTAACGGAAATGCCACCTCGAAAATGGCCGGATTACCAGCCAGAACATGTACTTGAAAATATCACAATAAAAATACCTCAGTGGAACTGAGTGAAATTTATCGGTTCTTGATACACATTATACAAATTAATGCAAGGATAATGGGGCGTATTAAAATTTAACTTAATTTATTATTCGTTATCATATTTTTATTAGGCGTTACATGAAGTGTGATTGAAAAATTTAATCTTTGCTAGACACTGTGTAGAAGAAATTCCTGATTCCTATTCCCTCCACCCTTTTACATTTCAAAGGCATTTAATTTCTTCCACTCGAGACCTTTTCTTTAAAATCTTGTAAGAACATTTAAATAAAACTCCTCACATTTAACTAAATACAGAAAGAAGTCCATCACTCCTGTTTCGTACATCAAAAAACACATACAGAAAGAATAACCTAAATTACAAAATCGATTAAAGGAGCAAAGTTTAATCGGTACTTGTAGCGATAAAATTTCTATCCGAGCTTGACAAATGAACATTTCTTTGCTTGTGTTCACGTATATAATCGCATGCACATAAAACATTAGCACAAGTTGCGAGGAGAATTCACTCAGCTTGATGATAATTAATGTCGCTGCTGTATTATGTTCTTACAAGTTACTAGCAACTTTAACTTACACAACTCTAAACTTTTTCCCAGAGAAGTAGGCTCCTATGTTCCAGAAATGAGATTAATAACTGAATGTTACTGCAATTTCTAAGTAAACTATGAGAATTCTCCAAACTTGTATGTACATTTCGCAATCAAATATACAAAGTACAGTCTGATACACAAAACTTTGGTGTATCTTCCTTTTCTCTTACATGGTGAATGACTCAGACCACAACAAATATGCGTGTAATGCCTTTGTACAGTGTGATAACTTACATAACTTTCTAGCAATAAAACTCATAGTTTCAACAGCGAAGAAACTGAACTGAATCATAGTGCACGATTTTGGTGAAGCTAAATCGTCTTACGTCCTCACAGCTTATATTCTTAACAGTCCACGTTCTAACATTTTTGTATATTTATCGGTGTTCCAAGTTTCCGATGTAACATATGTTTCTGTTTCAAAATATCGCATGTAGTATATGTAACCAGGTAAAAGTAAAGCTTTCCTTCTGCATGCTACGACGGCGAAGGTGGGAGGGAAGTTATAACTCCACGCATTCTCTGCCTCGTTATTTGATATGGGTGACTGTTCAAATTCATGCTACAGTTGTTTTATGCAAGAGGGAAGAATCCCCGATACCCGTCGAGTAGGGACTGGCTGAGTTCCATACCCGGGACTGAGGCTGTGTTATTAGAAGTGTTGAAGATGTGCCCCTTCATCAATGACAACACGTGCGGTTGATGTATGATGGGTTATCACCTAATTTTTTCCCCATTTTCACATAGCAACTGAACCAGACTTGCGGTCGAAACTAGATAGGACGTGGAGGCCCAGTCAACTGGCCTGTACGATCCTCTGGATTCTTGGCTGTGAGAACACCTAAAGGCTTTGGTGTATTCAAAGCCGATCAGCGGCTTAGAGATTTTACAGCAGCGAGTAGATAATGTCTGTTGGGAGTTTCGAAAGAAACCAGACATCCTAGCAAGTTTTCTTTCGAACCCAGGCACTCGATCTCTATACAAACACATAGCTTAATCCAAAACTGTCAGCATAGCAGCTGTGCTTGGAATTTACCTGCATATTTTGAGGTAACGAATGTGGCCGTTCTCAAGGCCAAGTCTGATGACGCACAAGGAAACACGTGTTTTTACAGCGTTCCTGAGGGTTCCATGCTAAATACTTTGCGGATTTGGTGATTGACTTATCACGCCTGACAAAAGTCTGATATAAAGTTGAGAGTTTAAGCATCAATATGCGAGTACAAAAGGGGCCGGATTTATCTTCCGCCTAGTCTAAAAGTTAGGAAAACTCGGGCCTCTATTAAGGAGAACTGTCTAACAACGACGAACTCTCGAACCGAACTTCCGATATTATCACCAATGGCAGGGGTAAATCTCCCTTAGCCCAACAGTTTTGTTAAAACTGAATTGTTTGCGTAGTTTCGGGCAACTAGTAAAATTTTATCACTTTCTTTTGGACATTGCATTGAGCCTGGCTCACAGAAATCTGAAGACGCTCGGCTGCCATTTGTAGAGTAAGCCTACGGAAACGACGGATTGCTGCTCCGCACCCAATCATAAATCAGAGGACATCAAACAACTAAAACAAGAACTTTCGAGAATACCATACAAAATTAGCAAGGGATATCATGGAGACTCGCAATTCAATAATAACAATAAGAAAGGAACTGATGGATGGAAGACACTGGATGCTGGGCAATTTGACACAATAACAAAATTACCTCAAGGAAAAAGGCAACAACATTCTACAGAGAACTATACTCACGCAACATGAAGAAAACCATACAAATGTACGTAGACTCCATAAGCGGGTAAGATATCCACGAGGAACAAATATCTCAACTTTGCATAGGGAAGTGAGAAGTGCCAAAATAGAGCTCAAGCACGGAGAGAGTGCAAGAGACGACGGAATATTAAACGAGTATCTTAGACTGGGCGTGTAGGAACTAGTCCCAACTCTCACTATCTATTTAACACCACTCTTCTTCCAAACCTATAAAAGCTCTTTTTAAAAATCCAAACAAGAGGACTCACTAGAATTCTTGATGAGAATCAGCCACCAGGGCAGGCCGGTTTCCGTTCCGGCTTTAGTGCTAATGACCACTTACAGGCCACAAACCAAGTAGCGGAAAAAGCACACGAGTTTAATTTGAAGATTTACATGGATGTCATAGACTACAGAAAGGCTGTTGACTATGGGGAGCAGAAATTTGTTCTACAAGCACTAAAAATCAAGGGATACAAGATAAATATAGTAGAATAATAAAGATTGTATACAACCACAGCTACGAAAAAATGAAAATGGACTCTGAAGGGGAGGAATTTAGACTGGAAAGAGGAGAAAAACAAGGCCATCCATTTTCACCACAAGTCTTCACCTGTTTACTGGAACACATATTCAGAAAACTGGAGTAACAAAACGATTCTTAATTTCAAAGGCAGAAAACTGAACACATTAAGATTCGCGGATGAAATAGCAATTTTTGCAACCTCTAATGGTGAAATGCAAGAAATGATGAAAAAGCCACCAAACCTGAGCACAGATGCTGGACTACGAATCGATACAAAGAATACCAAAGTAATTACAAACAGAGCTGCAAGAGAAATCAAACTAAAGGTATTAGATATTGAGCATGTCCTAGAGAAAAACTGATATAATTCCGTGACAACCCGGGAAAAGAAGTCAAAAGAAGAGTGGAATGACTTGAAACAAGTTCTAGAGCCTAGGGTTTATACCGGCAGTCAAATACCAAAAATTGGGAAGAAAGACGTCCTGGGATCCTGCGTATTCCCGGTCTTATTATACGGCGCCCAAATATAGTCGCTCACGGAGCAGGAAAAGAGAATGGTCCAAACTTGTCAGCGGAAGATGGAACGGAAAATACTGCCAATTTGTTGTATGGAGCGACAGAGTGGCGTGTACTGAAGTAAGGCAGAGAGCTAAAGTGATGGACATAATGGCAGAGGCTCACAGTTTCAAACAGAAATGGGAAGCCATGTGGCACGAATGGACCAGAGCAGATGGGAACACACAACATTAATGTGGGACGTAAGAGTACGCAATAGAAGAACAGAGCGGCCGAAGACTCGACGGGCAGACACGTTCAAGAGGGTAGCAGGTGCACAGCGGTCACGAATAGCCAAAAACAAGTGCAAGTGGATTACTCACACAACATCCGTAAATGCGACATCTCTAGGAGTAGCTCATGTAGTGACAAAACACCCGAGCTCTCCGTAGCTCAACCAGGAGAATTAACCAAGCTTGTTTATTACTTTAAAGAATGGACACATAAAAACCCATGTCCGTATTTACAACATCCAAACTGGACTTATACCGCACATAGGCATCTCAAAATAATTAACTTATGTCAGTATTCAAACGACTATAATTCAATACTAATTATTAACGAAGGAACTGTACACTCACGTATGTAATTAAAAATCACATGCGAATTACATGGTACACAATTGCTTCTAACTGACGAGGTAAAGCAAATTGTCTCCGACCAAAGTGACAGGCAAATTATTAATAGTGAAACAAAAAAAAAGTCAGTGTGTATATGCTTCTTTTGTATTTATTTAATTGATTCATCCAAAATATTTCGAGCCCAACCGCGTGTCCCTAAATGTCACATGTACCATGAACAACTGAATCGAAGAAAAATAATGAAGACAGGTTCAACCATAAAAATGTCATTAAAATCCAAGACACTCGGATCGTCTCTAATGTATCCGGCTATACGGTATGACTTATTAGGGAGGCGGTGGAGTTGGAGCTCCACCCTAACAATATAAACAGGGAGAATGGGCTGACTTTGAGCGAGTCATAGAAACCCCTACTTCGCCTTCTTAGAAGAGCCGGCACCCTCAGTGGCTGTGACTAGATTACAGTCCTTTAAGGGGTCCCCAGTTTGTCATCGTTCCTCACGCTGAAATGGTGTTTTTTTTTACCCCCCACTCCGTTCCACGGTATGAACCCCACCGGATATTCTTCCCTCTGGGTCCGAATAGCTTTTTCACCTTTTCCTTGTTCCCTTTCACTTCCAATTTTTTTTATTTCACTTCCATTTTACTGTTGTTTTGTGTCCCCCTTCCTTTTCCTTTATTACTTACCAATTTATTCTCTTTTCCTTCCTTCTCCTCTACACATTTTTACCTTTTCTGCCCTTCCTGTACTATTCGAACACTTGTCCTGTCCCACGTGACTTCGGTGTAGTACCGAGAGACTGCATACTCCTTCTGAATTGTTCTTTTTTCTTATCCATTTATTCCCGTAGATTTTTTTTCAGTATTTCGGTCCATATTATTATGTTCCTCGGTCTCGGGTCCCTGCATTTGGTAATTTACGATGGAGTAGAACCCTGCTACGACTTTTACCCACTCTTCGTTTTTTTATTTTACCATTTATTACAGTTGTTCTGATATTTACTCATTTGTTCTTTGTTTTAGTCCTCTGTCCATTTTCTCTGTCGTTTGTACCTGCCCTTCACCCAAATATGGAGTCTGGTGTATCCCGGCTCTGCACGCGATACTTTTACCATGCTAGAGCGCTGAGTTACGACTTCCCCCCTATTGTTTGTTTTAGATTATCACTTATTAATCTAATACTTGCTTTTCTTACACTCCTCTCATGTAAGCGTTTTCCTGTGTCACGCTGACACACAAGTTAGAATTCCTTCGATAACGGAGCGTCTCTGCCCAGCTCCACTGACGACTACCAAAATCCCTTCCATCCAGCCAGTAGCAAACAACTTATTGGCTGACACCATACTACTGACACACTTTTCACCGCCCACATTCTTCCCTATATAAAATCCGATTTGTGTCTACAGATTTTCTGTCTTTTCGGGGAACCAATCAAACGGGTCGACACTACTCGTTATGTGGGGGCGACCTAGATACACGACTCACCTGGTCGTCTCACATCGACCAGGTCAGGAACAGGATTGCTCAAAGCATGGGTATGCTTGGTTCCATCCTGAATAGGAAGAGTGCTCTATCCGTCAGGAACGGAATCCAGCTATATAAGCAGCTCATCCGGACCCTGATGGACTATGCGTGCCCCGCGTGGAGATCCGCTGCCCCGTTCCTTGTCCGGAGGTTACAGGTGTTGCAATCCAAGTGTCTTCGCCTCGCTACTGGTGCTCCTTGGTGCATAACAGGCAGATACACGAGAATCTGGGCGTTCCGCTGTTTGCCGAATACATCAGAGTCCTGACCGAGAGCTTTGACTCAAAGTTAGATGATGTGGAGAATCCCCTCGTACGGCAACTCGGCAGATACTTGGGGTTGAAGCGAAAGCCAAGGAGGCAAGGTACAACTGGCCAGTCGAGGCCATCGCCCGAGGTGGCCAAGTCAACTAAACGAATCACGGTCGGCGCTGAACACCCGAGCGCCCTTCAGGTACCATGAATTAGGTTTTCCTTGATTTTGCTCAGTTGTGAGGCAAATGCCAGGGTATTCGATACAAAGTCAGGGCACGGCCCGCACTTCCCTCCACCAGGCGAGGCGGATTCACCTAAGCGCCTGATAAATTTCGCTTAACACCAGTGTGCAACAGAGCCAGTCTGGGCTAGGAACCCGGACAGCCAACCAACCAAGTTTTATCACTCACATACGTAGTCCTAGGCAACCTTGGCCCTAGTCTTTGGGAAGATCAGTCAAGGCCCTCGGCCTGACTTCAAAATCGTTAGTGCAAGCATAATCCCCTGTTAATAATTTAGGTGTCTGTTACTGAGTCCAGCGTTACGGTCAAACGCAGGAATGGCTAAAATACAGGGGGACGTCGACTTGTGCTTCGCGCAAGTCTCCTTCCCCAGTTAACACTTTGGCTTCGATTGGTATAGGCTTTCTGCTTGCGAGTGTCGAAGAAATCGTACGTGGCTCCAAAAGGCCCGCTGCAATGCAAGCGCTGCCAGCGTTTAGGCCACACGCAGCGTAACTTCGGATACGCACCCCGGTGCTTCGCATATGGGTGCTCCCACCTCTCCGGTGGTTGCTCTATCCCGCGGGAACAGCCTCATTGCTGTGGCTGCGGGGGAAACCACAGAGCGAACTCCGTTGCCGTGTGAAGTGGAAGGAAACGAAGACGGCTCTTGCAAAGGAAGCGCCCGAATGCAGCCGGAAGAGCGTCGCCAAAGCCCAACCTGCTGCTCCTAAATCTCAGGGGGCCGGTCACACTGCCGAGCAGATGGACCTGAACGAGGGGAGATATCACGTCGTCCGAGGGGGGCGTGTCATCAAGGCTATCACGACTCAACACAATAACCCACATCCTAATCCCCCCCTCAGCCGATCACGGAAGCGCCCGAGAAGCCTATAGTGACTGCCCCCAGGGAGACGGCCAGGCCTCAAAAACCTTAGCCCAAATCCACAGTAGCCCCTAAACGGGCTGCTGGGAAGTCTAACAAAAAAGACGCCGCGAGCGTGAAATCCGCGGCCGCCACATCCACAACACCCAACCTGGTTGTCCCAACCCAAAGTCCATTTTCCCCACTCGAGGAAATCTCAATCTCCTCGACCACCTTCTCCTCCATGCATGTGTGAAGCTAACCCGTCGGCTCCTTAGTCCATCTATTCCCTCCCCTCAGGGGCAGCTAATCCTCGCGCTGTCCTGAAGACCGTCATTTCTTCTGTAGCCAAATGACAGCTCGCCCTAGGAGGACAGACGGAGTGCGCGCCATAAACCTTGAATTGGAGAATTTTCTCAGCCATGACGGTGTCGATATTTGTCTCTTAAATGAGACACTCCTTAACCCTGGGCTTGCCAATTATGCCCGCCACTGCACAGACAGACAGACAGCAGCGGTCGGCACAGCTATCCTAGTCCGCCGTGGTATAGTCCACCACTTGGAGGCTACTGCCATCCAAGTCTCTTTGGAAGGCAAACCGGTGATAGACTTTGAGGCTTACCTTTCGCCTTCCCGCCAACTGATCGTAGCGGACCTGACCGCCTGTTTCGGCGGGAGATTGCCGGTGTTCTTGGCTGGCGATCTCAACGCCAAACACGTCAATTGGACCTCGCGCCTTAGCACGAGAAGGAGGAAACTAATACGTGATTATGCCAACGAAAATCCCTGTCCGATCTTCGGACCGGTCTGCCCAACCACCAACCCATATTAGACCTCGGCCACTTCCGATATCCTTGACATCGTGATAACCAAGAATCTATCATTCCCGGTGTATCTGACTTCGTTCTCGGCACTAAGATCGGACCACCTACCTGTTCTCATCGAAACTGCGTGTCGCTCATACTTCCACCACCCATGGGATCGCCATGACTTTAAGCGCAATGACTGGGCCAACGTCCAAACTCAAATGGAACAATTAATTCAGTTCGATTCGGAATTGCACAACGAAATGGCAATCAGCACTTGCGTTGAGAACTTTTCCGGCACGGTTCGGAAGGCTCTGGCAGCGTCAACTCCCGAGCGTCGCCCACGTAACGACCCACGGCCTCCCATACCTGCCGGCATTCAGGATGAGACACGTCCGAAAAACCGGCTGCGGAGGCCAGGAACCCTGCTCTGAAAGCCGAGGTCAACAGACTGCAGAGGTCGGTGACCCGCCGGCTGGATTAGTGGAGAAACGATCGGTGGAGCGCTACGCTCGAATCCCTCTATCCTGAAGACCAATCGCTTTGGAGGGTCACCAAGCGGGTCATCTCCCCACCCTGGTCACCGCATGGGGAATCGCTCTCTCAGACTCTGAGAAAGCCGTAGCCCTTGCAGACAATCTGGAGGCTCAGTTTCAGCCGGTGACCGATCCTTCGGTCCCGACAGTTATAAGAGAGTTGATGTGACGCTAAGATCTTACTTCTTAAGCCCTGCCAACGAACCCCAGTTAACCACCCCTGAAGAGGTTCACGAAGCCTTCAGGTCAATCAAGGTCAGCAAGACTCCGAGCCCGAACGGTATACCGAAAAAGGCATTGAGGCGTCTTCCCAAGCGAGCGGTTTCCCTCCTCGCCCGTGTCTTCAATGCGGTTCTCCGCACCCATCACTATCCCCAAACGTGGAAGCACGCTCGAGTGATCCCTATCCTTAATGCGGGGAAGAATCCAGCACTGCCATCATTCTATTGGCCCATTAGCCTCTTGGAAACGACTGGTAAATTATTTGAAAAGATCATATTAGCCAGGATCTTATATGTAGTAAACGAACGCGGACTGATGCGAGACGAGCAGTTTGGGTTCAGACCCAGACATAGCACGTCCTTGCAGCTGGCACGACTCGTTGAAAGAATAACCAGGAATTTCGGCGAAAAGAGGCTCACCGGCGCAGTTTTCCTCGACGTGGCCAAAGCCTTCGATACCGTTTGGATCAATGGCCTCCTCTACAAGCTAACGCTCCTCAACCTCCCGTCTTACAATCTCATCCTACCTCAGGATCGGACGTTCGAAGCATCCTTCCAAACGGCCACGTCATCTCGTCGTGGCATGCAGGCTGGGGTAGCTCAGGGTGGATTGATCTCCCCTGTCCTCTTCAGTCTGTATGTCAACGACATGCCCCCACCCTCGCACAACATCGAGTTAGCCCTCTACGCGGACGACACAGTCATCTTAGCCACGTCCCACTAACCGACGTTGCTAGTCAGCAACCTGGAATCATAACTCAACGATCTTCATCGGTCGTTGAGTGAATGTAGAATGACTATTAATCTCTGTAAGAGCACCTCGATCATCTATGCGCGCGCCTGACGGTGCTTCAACCAGCCCCGACCAGTAACACTCTTCGGGCAACCAATCGAACGGGTCGAAACAACTCGTTATGCGGGGTGACCCATACACAAGACTTAACTGGTCGCCTTACAGCGATCAGGTTAGGACTGCTCAAAGTTTGGGTATGCTGGGTCCCCTCCTGAATAGGAAGAGTGATCTATTCGTCATGTACGGAGTCCTGCTATATAAGATGCTCATCCGTCCCATGATGGACTATGCGTGCACCGCGTGGAGGTCGGCTGCCCGCACCCTTGTCCGAAGGCTACAGGTGTTACAACCCAAGTTTCTTCGCATCGCTACTGGTGCCCCTGGTACGTAATTAACAGGGAGATACACGAGGATCTGGGCGTTCTGCTGTTTGCCGACACACATCAGAGCCCTGACGGAGAGTTTTGACTCAAATTTAGCTGATATGAGGAACCCCCTAGTACGGCAACACGGCGGATACTTGGGCTGGCCAAGGGTTCACTCTGTCGCTTGACGCGAAAGCCAAGGGCGGCAGGGGACAACAGGCCAGTCGAGGCCATTGCCCGTGATGGCCAACTCGACTAAAGTGATCGCGTTCGGCGCTGACGAGCCGAGAGCCCTTCCGTACCCTGACCGATTTTTTCCGTAATTTTCCTCAGTTGTAAGGCAAATGCCAGGGTATTCGATGCAAAGTCGGGATACGGTCCGCATTTCCCTCCACCAGGTGAGGCGGCTTCACCTAAGCGCCTGACAAACTTCACATAACACCAGTATGCGACTCAGCCAGTCTGGGCTCTGAACCCAGGCAGCCAACGAACGAATGTTTATTAGTCCCATACTTAGCCCAGGTCAACCTTGGTCCTAGTCTTTGGCAAGATCATTCAAGGCCCTCAGCCTGGGTTCAAAACCGTTGGTGTAAGCATAATCCCCTCTTAGAGTATAGGTGTCTGTTACTGATCCCAGCTATGCGGTCAAACGCAGAAATGGCTAACAGACAGGGGACGTAGACTTGCGCTCCGCGCAAGTATCCGCCCCCACTTAACACTTTGACTTGGCTTCGGTACAGGCTTTTTTGGATTCTTGAACCCTGAGGATGGGACCGATAGGTTGTCCCGATACGTCGGTAAGAAATTACCACTACTCGCTGCGCAATAACTCAGAAGAGCGCAGTTCTCAAGACAGAAGAAAGGTCCGTGTACAGAAAATAATGTCTGCTGACCCTCAGAACGAAGCAGACCTTTTTAACTGCACTGTGAATCAAAAGACCGAGTTACTGTACATTAAGGCACATCTTGTAAAATTTAGTATTGTAATGTATGACTATGTTTGGCGCTTTATTTCCGGGTGAAAATGTTGTAGAGAAGGTCGTTAAAGGTAAAGCAATCCCGTTACAGGCCTGGAGTGATCCAGAAAGTTCCAGGGAATTATGGTTCCCAGATTACATGACAACGACACAGAATGGTTGTAAGGTTGTCAGCCTACGCACCGGCCGCCTTTACCCCAGGGAAATACTCCTGGTACTCATTTCTGTTAGAGGCTGAGTCGACCCCAGGGCCATAGTGCGATCGGAAGGATTTTATGTTAATGAAAATTCCACTGACACCAGCTGGGATCGAGCCAGCGACCTTTCGACTTGTAGCACAGCCCCTTAACCACTGTGCCACCGCGGTCCCCAGAGAAGGTCATTATTGCAGTGTAAATTATTAACGTTTCCATGGGACTGGCTGTCAAATCAGCATTCTACTTGCTGTATCGTTTTAAGCCTTTAGAGACGACTATTATTCTGAATTATATTTAAAGACTAATTCGTACAATACAGTGATAATCCGTCTCTGTTATAAAAATAAATCTGTTGTTGCTGAGAAAGTAAGTGATCAGTGTTTGTTCTGAGAACAATGGAAAACCCATAAATCCACGGTAAGAGAAAACCGTAAAATTTCCTAATGTGAAACCTTATGGCAAACAACGTAACCACGTTGCTTTAAGGAACTAAATAGCAAATATCGGGTAAAAAAATTGTCTGAAATTGTCCACTATCTGGAGTCATTTGTGCTACGTTTTATGAAGCGGGCTCTGCTGCAACCTTCTTCTACAGTTTGTTTCACACAGAATATCCTTCACGTTCTGTTACTGAAACAATATGAAATTAAATTCATTTTAATCCTATAATTTTACCCTTTTACCTCTTCTAAATTTTCGTTTTATATAAATATTTACTTCCATTCTTCAGCAGAGATCTTATAAAATCGAGTGTACATAAAACTGGATACAGAGCAGTAGTGTAGGCTACAACACATTTATTCTTAGGATTTTGAAGTTCAGCGAACTGAAACTGGCATTATCTTGGTACAAATTTAAAAAAAAAATTACCCTGCAGGTTTTGTATTACTTTTAACATAATTGTTCCTAAAATTAATCCGTAATTCTTTTGATTATTACTATTCCACTTTTCGGGCCTTCAAATTTATTTGGATAACATTAAATGAGCCACACATTTGTAACGTACACACCTGTCACGTTACAGTACTCTTAATGGAAATAATCAGCGCTGCTCTTGAGAAGAAAACTAAAAAAATAAGCGACTTTTTATTTTAAGTTACTCATTAAATTAAGCGAAATTAATAAGAAAGGAGACAACAACAACTATTTAAATCAATATGCATACTTCGCATCCATCTGTCACGTGACCACATTTATAATCATCCTCTTGTACATCCACTGCTTCTTCCCTACATTTGCGGCAAGTAATTTAGGGCTACTGTAATGAATGATTGAGGTAGAAGGATTTTGTGTTTTATGTTTTGTAATTGTTGACATTTTTTGGTTAATTTGTTGTAAGTGGTGTTGGATAATTTTGATAGTGTACTAGCCTCCCTTTGTTCTCATGGCGAAGTGTGTGAACGTTTTGTCAGCATTTTGGATTGAGTTACGCCGTGCGAACTTCTCTCCAGGCTTACAGCACGTGGAAGCTGGTGAAGGTTATTGTTAAGCTCTGGGGCGGGGTTCGGCATTTTGGCGAGATGATAAAAGACCTTGCATTATAGAGCGGGAGCTCTCTGTTGCTCCCGTTTTGCTTGGAATAACATGTTCGAGTCGTGCGCACCTCTGTGCCCACTGGAAGATTTTTATACGTGAAAATAATTTTGTTTGGTGAAAGATGTGGCTGTTTTGCATTGTAACAGGCAGGTGTTGCAGCGAAATTTGTAAATTTGTGTGACTGAGGGTAGCTGTTATTTTGTTTGACAAAATGGGACTTGAGCGGACTCTTTGGCTTGGGTTTGAATTTGTTACGATGCGTTGTATAAATGCAAGGGTGATACAGCTGTTTTGAAGCCGGTGAAATAGAGGAGAAAGAGAAATGTACGGTGTAGAGTAGATGAAACTGTATAGGGAGAACTGGTGGTTAAGTTGAAATAGTTTATGAAAAGAGTAATAGTTAGTACGTGATTTTGATGTTATTAAACTGAGAAGTTGAGTTTCATTTTGTAGAGTAAAATAACGTAATTAGAAGTTATTGTTAATTTTTACTGTTGTTTATATGGGTAGGACCGCCTCTGTGGTCTAGTGGTCAGAGTTTCTGGCTACAGATACAGAGGTCCCGGGTTCGATCCCCGGCGCTACCAGATTTTCTGAGTAGTAGTGGGTCTGGAACGGGGTCCACTCA
>Ga0123354_10006833_pt1 | contig 17025 bp, 14 predicted proteins | sample TergutLab28metaG_2_FD_97872 | JGI IMG/M metagenome (GOLD analysis project Ga0123354, IMG submission 97872) | Labiotermes labralis P4 segment gut microbial communities from Petit-Saut dam, French Guiana - Lab288 P4 | ecosystem: Host-associated > Arthropoda: Insects > Digestive system > Gut ...
AAATAAAAAAAAAAAAAAATGAAAAAAAAAATTTAAAAATCCCCCAAAAAAAAAAAAAAAACAATTCTATATTAAACAAAAAAAGAGTGTAAAAAAAAAAATTTATTAAAAAGGGGGGGGGGGGGGGAACTGTAGAAACTGAATATTTTATCCATTCATTTGACGGTAAAAGCGAAATTTGTCAAAATATGTATGTTCAAAAATACACAGAACTGAGGCTTATACCAATACTGTGGCCTGCAAACACGAAACTGAGTGAGAAGCCCTGACAAAGTACAAATTTGTACAAGCTCACTTGTTCATTTTCTCGGCCAGCAGAGGGTTAAAGGTGAGAACCCAGAGACAGAAGATCAGCTGGTACTGGACTTGGAAGTTAACTCTCCCCTTAAGAACCGCAAGCAGAGTGGCGATACCATCCACTGCCACAAATGCAAATCTGTACTCATCTATACGAAGCATCATCTGCAGACAGCGTGCCACTGACTGCATGTATTCATTGTTCTGGAATAACAGACCATGCAGAGCTGTAATGCAACACACCATTCAGTTCCCTAAGTCCTCATATTCTAACATGATCACATACATACATCTCTTCCAAAGTAAATCTAAATTAAACTCAGTAGGTGCTAATCTCTGTTCTTCCCTAGCCATGTTTTTGTGACTTTGCCAGTACCAAGCAAATGCTTTGCATTCAGGTTTTCATACTGGGTGTTACCACCATGCAATCTTGTGTTTTATTTCTCTTGACATTTTGGAGTAACATGATGCCTCCACATTTGGGATGACTGAACTTGGTTCAGGTCAATGCTGAAGTGTTTGGGACAAACAAATGTGTCCTATATAGCAATTTTTGTGAAAATAAACTTCATTAAAAAATTAATGTGGCTGAATGTGATAATTCAATCCATTTAAATTTGAACTTCTATATCCTCTTAGAATAGAAAAGAATATTATTTGGGCTCAAGCCCTTGCGGGCCTGATGCACCTAGGTCTGTACCCTATCACATACAAATGAACAATATACATCAAATGGGTAAACATTCAGGAAAACCAGTCATGTATTTAAACACTACACTTTTTTCAGTTAACAAACATGTCAAATTAAGTCATAAATCCAGTTTAACAGAAGTTTTCTGTGAATTAATTTGATTACTGAAATTGCTGATGTACAAAAACTAGGCTACAAGCTCAGGTTAAAGAAATGTGTTGAGCTACACCTCTACTCCCTGATTTGCCTTCATGGCATGGATTGGGACAACTTTACCTTTACCTTTCTAATTTCTGATGCCTGCAATTTCATGAATTAAAGGCTAGACCTTATAATATTAAACATACAGTGTACTCTCAATTATCTGGCATAATGGTGGAGAGGGGGGTGCACAGATAATTGAGAAGCACAGTTAATCCAAAACATACACTTTGTTCAGCCACAAACCAATAATTAAACAATTGTACCTTATTTCTTAGATATGTAGCTTATGAGTAGATGATTATTGTTTCTTTAACTGCCCCTTGATTTTTGTTGGTAGTGGGAATTTTGTTTGAGCACTCGGCACTGAATCACGTTATTTCCCACCGTCTTCATAAGTCATTGGCAACTTATGATCATAAATGGATAAATCATGCACTGATAATTGATAATGCACTGTAATAAACTGGTTGGATAAGTATGAAAATATACTCTTCAATTCCATTCCTACACATGAAAAAATATACAAAGTGTACTGCCTGTAGGAAAGCTGCAAAGTTCCTTTCACCTCAGATTCATGAAAGCCCTCAAATGTCACCTCATGATCCAATGGACTTGGGCTGCTTTTAAGCTTAAAATAATAAACCCAAAACTGCCACGAACAGTGAGCATCACTAACAAACTATATGGGTATGAAATCCCACAGCCCTCCACCTCCCATTTATGTCCACAAGAGCCCACACTATAATAAACTTACATGACCAAGAAATCTTCAAGGGTATGCTGTTGGTCTGTCTTACACAAATCATTACATCCATTGCAGCGGTAAGCTACTTCCTTACTGAGATGTAGGAAGGGATTGGCTGACCTTGCATATTTCTTGTACTAGTCACCCAAATCAGATACCAAAATTGGATGTCTCCTTGCCTATAAACTTTGAATGGAGACCTCCACACATCAAGGTCCACAGTTTTAGATAAAGTAAACCGAACAACATTCTAGGGATCACCTATCTGTCTGGAGCGTTGCAAGTAATGTCCATGTTAATTATGACATATATAGCACAAGTTGGCTGGAAGTTTAACTGCATGATACAGGTCATCCTTCAACAGTTGGTAGTTACTAAAAGTATTAAGAAATTCACTACTTTAATGGGCTTCAAAGGGACATCATTACGCTCATGAAAATCCATCACTGGGACCTTCTGAATCAGATAAATCTGTTAATATGTTTATGGTACATTTCTGTATGATCATTTTAATACTATTTTCCCACCTAGGCCTCGATGTCTTTAATGACCTCTTACCTTGAGGTTATCTGTACAAAATGTTACATACATCTATTATTCCTTCAATGCATGCAACATATACTGTCCACGTCTCATTCGTTCAACAATAAATCAAGGAGAACCACACAAAGCCAGTGTTGCCATAAAGGAATAAAATGATAAGTGACCACATAATTCTCTTCCTGAAGCATAAAATTTGTTTATAATAAAAACCAACCAGGTTCTCCTCATGCTGCTCAGCTGGTGTTTTGGGCACAGAATCTGTTGACAAATCCTGTGCTGCATGTGCACCATGTAACTTTGCATCCATTAGTGCTTCACTCTACAAAAATACAATTGGAGCAAAAAACCAAAATACTTCAAATGCTTCTATAGCAATACAGATGCGAACAGAAGCTTACGTACCGAGTAGGAAGGGTAGCACAAGTGGAAGTGTTACAATGACAGAAATTTGTGCTACAGGCAACGAAAGTCATGTGTTAGTCACAAGACCCAATGGGCATTATTCAGACTTCAAGCAACATACCAAACCCATATATCAATCAAATTTAAAGCCTACAGTGAACACTATGGTAGTAACCACATCAGAATCGTATGCGTCTCCTCAGAGCCACAAAGCCATAAGTATCTTTTTTAGTCCTAAAAAGACACAGGAGAAGTTCGAAAGGAAACTGCTGCAGCATTCCAAAACAGATGACCAAAACCACAAAAGCCCTTGGTCATTATACAAATACACTGGTCAAAACTAACACTGAAAACCTGAATACAAAGCAGAAATGCTAACCACTACACCACACTTAGATCTTCATGCATCTCATACACTGCCCGACTATCTGCATGGGGAAGCAAGCTGTCAAGAAGGCAATCACAGCCTCTCAAATTAGCAGACAGATTCCATTACCTAGTTTCATTTCTCTATACTGTGGACATACAGGACGACATACATAAACTCTAATAGACCAGAAACCATGTCATGACATATTAAATCAAACTCCACAGTATAACAATTACAAGTCCCACAAAATAAGCATTATCTCTTGCTGTAGATACAATTATACAAAACAAATTGATGTTCCTACGCGCTATACATAACAATTTGGAATTTCAAAATATTAGTTTAATATGGGATTGCAACCACAAATAATGGAATAAAAAAAAGTTACAGTTACTCAGATTGTCTTGGTCTGGATGCCACTAAGAAATAACCAACCACAATGGTTACAAACCTTCTTTGTCTCATGTCCTGACCTTCCCTTGAATATAACTCTCTTTATGTTTTACAAAGTTTACTTACTGAAGAAAGTTCAATCCCAAGCACTATTAATATATTACATTTCAACTGCAAAATAAAGAAAATAAAGAAAGAGGAATCAAGCTGTGGGGGGAAGAGGAGGAGGAGGAGAAAGGACTCAGCCCTAAGTCAAATGGATACTTGCAAGTGTCTACACCAAATTTGCTATCACAGCCTGCAACCTGTAAAAAATTCAATAAGAAATTTGATCCAGAATTGGCACCCCCTCTCTTTCTACATACAGATTTAACTGTATTTTCTGTTACTTCATTTAACTTAGGTCACAATATTTTTGTTGTTCCCATATGAAACACATGCACAGTTCTCCCATCCAATGAACTTACCACCAGCTGGCCTCATTATGATCACAAGAGCAATTCAACTGTGTTATCAATAACATGTTAGTGACATTACATTGTAAGCTCCTAGACTTCCAGCTACTTTTGCACATTCCTCCCAAAAACCAAACTAAGCATGCTCCATCTTACAAAGACATAAGATGTCTGTATTCATTACAACAAAGACACTAAACTACTTCTGATCCACCAGAACACCAGATACAGTCATGCACCTCTACTCAACAATTCATAAGAAGATAATACTGCACATGAGAGTTTAAAGTTACATTTAAAAAATGGCAAAATTTTTTCTAGAAATTCCTTAAGTTACCTGATGAGTAAAATATGGGACTACAATTAATTTAATGGTCTTAAGTGGTATAATTACCTCTCTCATATTACAATATAGGCATGTCAAGACACATCCTGGTTATGTACACAAATGAGACAGATATCACAAACCTAACACCATAAAATGCTCATGGCAGACTGAAAACTGTTACTTTAAGCCAAATTATTTTTATCTACTCTAAACAGCTGATATTGGCAAATCTTCCTAACTTCAGTCTCTTCTGTATGCATCACAATCCACTCTGACACAAGGGTATTCTAGTGCTCTTATTACTGTACTTTTCAGATCAAGTGTATCACTGGTAACTTATTCATTCCTAAATATTAATCATATTTCTGTAAGGCTTCTTCAAGCAAATATTTTTTATGAGTTGCAAGCAAACTGCCTTTAATAGAAGAAACATCACATTCACATGTACATGTGGCAAAATGTGTAAATTCATGTAAGCTATGCAACAAAAATTAATTAGCTACCTTACGTAACACACCGGGTTTGTGAAATGTGGTTGGTGATTAGTTACCAGAAAGAACCGCCAAATCAGAATTTGGTGAATCAAAATAACCACACTTATTCAGCCTAAAACAAGACAGGTTTATTTTAATACAAATTGTTGTGCACATGTTTCAGCCTGTACTTTGGCCATCCTAAGGCATGTCAAAATAAAAATCTTATGAAGGATGATAAGAACCTAATGGGCCCATTGTTTACAGTCACGGTTTTTTATGTTAAAACACAGACTATAAAAAGTAAAATATAAAAGTATGACCCAAATAACTTTTAAAAATACATACATAAATGATTTTATTAAATTTAGGTCCTCTTGTATCTGTATTAAAATTTTTCTATAATTTTGTGAATTTTAATTGGCACAGTATTTAGTGTATTCTATTTTAAAGCTTCTTCTTTGAATTCTGTTTGCAAATTGTGGGCTAGTATATAATTTCTGAATTAAAATAAACAGGTGTTGTGTTAGATTAAATAAGTGTGGTTTATTTAGAAATAAACACAATTGGATGGCTTCCATAAAGACCGCTATCTGTGGTGGTGGTGGTGGTAGTAGTAATTGTTGTTATAAATGTCTGGGATATCAGATGACTGAATATTTATGAAAAAATGCAATGACTTTGTGAACAACTGAAGTTAAAAATGATTTTTTGTTGCACCAGGTTGAGAATCTGTTATTACTGATATACATCACCCACCGCAAATATTGTGTTAAAAATACTGAAAATCTGTCCCCTCCCCCCCTGCCAACATCAACCAAGAGTCAAAACACTGAACTGTATATGGTCACAGTTTCTGTTGTTGAAAAGTCCATCAACAACCTTGGTCATACATGGTATTTCCCTTATATAATCTATTATGCCAAATAATGCTTACACTGAAAGATATAGATCTTAATATGATAATGGGACAGGGATATATCGCACCCCACTATCTTGGATGAAGATCAATTTATGCATGGAAACAAAAGAATGTGCTTCACAAGTGTGCAATACTTTCATGATATGCCACTGAATGACAGTCTTCATCTCACATGAAGGACTATCATTTTGTACTTCAGCAGTTAAAAAAAAAGTGGCAGTATTCAACATTAACATCCCTTGCACACCACATTTCACAAAACCAGTTTAAAATTTAAATCTTTGCAGCAGTGAGTAATAAACTTGTAAATGTACATTTCTTAAAACGGCTAGATATACCCGTTAAAATTAAGAAAAAGGCATTTCCCAGATTCACGTGAATGTGGTAGCAATTACACAATGTTAGGGGGGGAAAAATATGTGTATATGCAAGTTACGTTCTGCTTCAGCTGATCCTTCAGCCAGGTGAGGTAAAACTGCAAGTCCGAGCGATCCATCAACTCCTGGCTCCAACAGGCAATCTTTGCAATTATTTTCGATGTCATGTTCATAATAAAACCATTAGGGCGATTCAGAAGATTCAAGAATGGTCCCCACACTGATTCTCTCTTTTTGGAAGAGTGCTCATGGAAAATTTCAACACGTGAATGGTCTTCCTGGAAGGCAATAAGTGTGTTTTAAATTTTACACTAATAGAAAAACTTACAAACAGTTACTATTTGCACCCACATCAGTTGCCTATTATGTTCTCAACTGAACATAAAATGCTGAATGGTGGCAAAGGATTGATGTAATTCTTATAATAAAACCAACAAGATGCACTAAGTTCTCAAACTTATTTTTGGAATAGAACTCTACATGTTTCGGACAGGCTTTCTGTCCATCATCGGGAGTCTAGTACTGTATACACAGCAACAGGTATATGTCATACAGGTTTTGCCAATGGCTTGCTAGCAGCCCGCTAGCAAGCAGTCAGCAAAACCTGTATGACATATACCTATTGCAGTGTATACAGTACTAGACTCCTGATGGTGGACAGAAAGCCTGTCTGAAACATGTAGAGTTCTATTCCAAAAAAAAATTTGAGAATTTAGGGCATCTCGGTTTTATTATAAGAATACATCATGATGCACGGTACTCTGAATGTCAGATTGATGCAACATTGTGACTGAATTGCATGTTTCCATGTGATGTCACTTCATGCTTTATCTTCTTATGCCTTACATTCAACAAACCTGCAACATGTCATCAATCATTATCAAGATGTACTGTATGGTCTGATCCTTAGACACATGCCCCAGCAAATTAAGGAATGTCCTTGCACACTGGCTACGGTTATCCTTAAGTAGTGCTTCCCGATTTGCTGCATCAGCATTGTCAAAAGCTACAATGAAGTTGTAGTCCTCCTGTGAGATCATCTGTGACCTAAAAGAACAAAAAATACTCAGGTTAACACAATCCTATACTATGTGTTAAGCATTAGTTCTTTAATATGAGTATGCCTGCTTCTTCTAAGTTGTAAGTCTTGACATTTTCACAGTGACGTAGTTGAGAATTCTGTTCTTCTTGGATATGACGCCACATCACTGCGTAAGCGGCTCCTAAGTGTGCAAAGAACAGAGTGTTTTCTTCTTCAAGGATGACCTTGGACATCTTTTAGGATATGATGCCATGTCAATGATTAAGAAGTTCCTAATGTACAAATGGAATGCAGTGCTTTCTTCTTAAAGTATAACTTTGGACCTCCACACCATTAAATATGAAGACATAACATTCCTTTCAAACAATGGGAACTGCTTACCCAATGACATAGCATCATATTCCAGTAGAGCAGAATCCCCTCCTTACAAGTGACTGAATCAACGAATGCAATGTGAACATGCTTCACGTTAAAATGTTTATGACTGACTGACTACTCACCTCAGTCTAGTGCCAAGATGGGCTTCAACTCCATGTTCCTACATATACACAAGGTGTTCTCATCCTACAGTATTTGTAGCTTTACCTTGCAATTACATTACAACCACAGCAATGAAATTAATTTTAATATAATCCGTCCATGCTGTGTTTTATATTCAGCTGACCAAAAAAGTTAATTTATTCAGCTTTATCTGAATAATTAAATTGTAGTGTCTGAATCTACTGTGATTCTTATTAATGAAATTAATGTTATTCTACACAATGTGACAATTCTGGCCAACACGTACTAATCACAAAATATGAACAAACACGTGCAACAGATTTCAGCTACTGCAAATAATCTGTTAACAAACTGATCACCACTGCTACCACTTGTGTTAAGCAACACAGCATTTTCTGCAGAGCTCCAGAATAAGAGGACCCATCACTTGCCAACCTGCAAACTACTCAATACACAGAGAAGACATGTAATACGTGGTTTCAACTTGCCAGCAGTTTCTGCGCATGCGTTGCAAGGTGTAGGTTACAGGTTTTACTTGTGTATTTGTAACAGGGGATTTGTGCGAAGCTTATGTCAAAGGTTTCAGTAATGTATGTGTATAATAAGGAATATAGGTCTCAGTTGTGTATGTGTATGTGTGTGTGTGTGTGTGTGTGTGTGTGTTGTTGTGTGTGAAGTCATTGATGTCCATCTTTCAGGAAAAAGATACATGTCATGGCAGATTATATTTCTCAATTTACTATGCAATACAAGTATCAGCTTGTGGAAGTGCCATTTCTTTGCACCTTGTTCTATGGTTGCACATGGCTTGGGATGACAATATTCTACCTCTTCTGTAACAAAGAAAGGTTTGTACAATTTATGAAAGACTTCACAACATTCTTGCACATGTAGAATGCTTCTATCCATTTGAGACAGGCAAAGGTCAGCCATTTAGTTTAGTCCTAGTGTCAGCACAAAATTCATACGCATATTGTGTGCTTCCATCCATTTGAGAGGGACAAAGGTTAGCCATTTGGATTAGCCCTAGTGCCAAGTGTCCTGTTCTGTCAGTGTGTGTTTGCATCTGTGCTGAAGGAATTGTGTCTCATATACTTCTGTGCTTCTTGTTTACTTTCTTCAGGCATTACTGTGGAAGTACAGGTCTTATACTTGCAAGAAACAGATATATGTCATGGCAGATTCCATTTCTCCTTTTAGTGCACAATACTGATATTCCTAAATATCTCTTGCAGGTTTCTGTGTAAGTACTCGTGTGTTGCTTCAACAACCATCCTCAGACAGGCACAGCTGAAACCTCTAACCCACGTCCCGTGCATCATCAGCTGTAAGTGCTTGTAATTTGCAACCACGGATTATACGTCCTCCACAGTCTGCTGGGTAGTGCATAGTTTGGCAAGACATGGATTCCCCTATTCTGGAGAATAGCCACAATTTCAATCCAAAGCATTTTAAGGGAGTGTTTAAAACTGTATCCTATAAGGTTACTTAAAAGGTTATGGTTGTTTAACACTTACTGATGGTAAGACTGCCAATTCACCCTCTGGGAACGGATTTCCGTTGCTTCTTGCTGCAACACACTTGTTGCAGCTAGCATATCTACAGCACAAAATAGAAACTTGTAACTAAAACTACTCCCCTTATTACACGTACAAAATATTCCATGCGGCTGTCAAATCGTACATACACTGGTTTAAAAAAAAAACAAAATCCCAAGAAGTTTAGTTTCATTTAACAAAGAGGCTGTTATAAATTGAGAAGTGCATACTTCTGTGTGTGTGTGCGTACGCGCGAACAGATATATATATATATATATATATATATACATAAACGACAAAACCTTTCTCCAAATTCAATTGCAACACTGGATTCAATTACGAATCATATAACCTACACACCAAAAAATCATAATACTTTCTGAGCAACATCGAGTAGCTATTCTTTGCCCAGAAAATTGCATTAACCTACATCGAACACGTACAGGCCTTCTACAGTACGCACCAATTTTCTCATCCGGCAAAGCAGGTATCATAGATCTCACGTTAAAATCCGTATTCGCCATGTCGACTATTACTTCGTTCTTCTAAAGTTATATATTTACGAACATATACAACCACTGAACATGAAAACAAGAAACCACTCGCAACACCCGACGATGAGCAGCAGACAGATCTCGTGATCGGTCCTAATTGCTGCCAACGTATGTTGATGAACTTCATTCTCCAAATAATTAAAGCCCCCCTCGCCCTTAGACTTCTACTGATAACAGAAGGGCAATAATTTTGGTTAGAAGTTGATATTGCGTCTAGAACATATTTATTGTATACTATTAACGGTCTATATTGATTCATGTATCATAGTTAGTAGCAATGAGACTCGCCGCGCACTTTAAAATGATTACGACATTAAACATCTTCGATATTTTTTTATTAAAGTTACCATCAGCCAGCATGCTTTTGTGTGTATAGTGGCTACCTAAAAGCTGGACGCCCTGTGAATCGGAGTTCGATTCTAGGAAGAGACAAGAGGTTTTTTTTATTCACTGCATCATGATTGTCTCTGGGGGACAACTGTGGGCCTCTTTCCCAAGAGGTAAAACAGCCAGGAAGTAAACCTGACCGCCCTCTTCCATCTACTGCGGAGGCCACGCATGCACAGCGATATACCCCCACTTCCCCCATTCATCTGCATGAAGTGGTAGTTACAGCTATGACCAGGACTACATTTTGTCCACATGCAGTATTACTCTAACTTGTACTGTGTACTTTCATTACCTAAGCAATCCATATCTGAACAACTTCCTGACAAATGCTTATATTAACTTTTTATTGTCTCCATCCATGCCCAGCCTCTTAAACTTCTTTGACATGTTTTAGGTTCTGTGAACGTAATCAGATCAAAAGTTTGTATACTTCCTTCAGATTCTGTGAATAAACATTCACTAATACACACTACTGTCACTTTAGTAACAGCATTTGAGGGTTCAACATGAAAATATCAAAGTCTGCTATTACACATTGAATCCCAGTGGGGGCAAGATTTTCCACAACCATCCAGACCAGCCCTGGGTCCCACCCAAATCCCCATACAATGGGCACCTGGTTTCTTTCACAGGGGTACAGTGGCTAGAGCATGGCACTGACCAAACATCCCATCTACTGCCAAGGTTAAAGAAAGAATACAGTTATACCTCTATTCCCCCTCTGGGCTGTCATGGCTTGTTCTATGGTGAACATTTTACCTTTTACTGTTGCACACATTCAAGAACTAGATCAGTGAACTATACTCATTATAAAATATCATATGCTCATCTTAATACCAAAACACCTTCTTCTCAGATTTCCAAGTGATTCCCATCATCCACACACACAGACCACCTAAGCCTCCTTTATCTCACAATTCTGTCAATGGTAAGAGACCTATAAATATCACAAAGTCTCCCATTGTAAAATGTCCTAAACTGCTCACTTGAGACATGGATCCCAAGCCCAAACAACTTCCTAAGCATTTGGTTTTAAATCACTTGTATTCACACATGTATTAAAAATATTCATAACACATTTAACATATTTTAGGATTTTGAAAGATTGCACCCCAGGTTTGTAATACATGAAATATCCTTGAGTATGGTACTTCTTAATGATGCATATAATATCATTAACATGCAAGCATTAACACATAACAACAGTGAATAACTTTAAGAGATAAAGAGATAGCACATTTTCACAAAGAGGCTGGAAAATCAGCGTAAAAACCCACAGAGAAGCAGGATTTGAAGACCTCAACTATGCAAGGGTGTAAGCCAGAGTTCTCGCAGCCTTGATTCTTGACTGATATTCCTTCATTGTTTAATCTGTATACCATTATTTTAGAAACTAATTTGAAATTTGTTAAGAAACTTAATCCATCTGTGTGAGAAACAATTTCTTTAACTACTTACATTAAAAAAATACTTATCCTAACTGTATGCAGCAAGTCTCACAAGAAGATGAATGGCTCTTTCACGTAACTTTACAGTACTGCTGTGGTGCAAATATTGATTTAGAATATGGATAAGCCATAAGCCAGGTATTCCTTAAATATCAATTTCATTACAATGTGTCAAATTTTGCAGAAAAATATAAACTATAATTTACCATCCAGTTGTTGACTACACTTGTCAAAGTCTTGATATGACACAAATTTATGACCAGTTAGATAAAATATACCTTCAACATTTACAGGACATTACAACTAGGTGGTTCATGGAAGGTAACAGAGAAATATGGCAATTTCAAAGTAGAAAATGTGCATATCATACACACAAGATTTCAACTGCTTCCATAACAGTGATTAATACTAGTCTGTACATAATACAGTTCACATGTGATGCAAGAGCAAAACTGAATTCAATTTAAAATTTTTAGTGCAGTGAAACTTCTACTCACCATGTGTGAAGGGAAAGCAGGCAGGAAAGGAAAGACAAATGGAAGAAAAGAGCAAATGTGGGAAAGCAATAAATGTTTCAGAAACACAAGAAAACAACAAAGAATAAAAATTACACATTTTTCATTTATATCTACAGCAGTAATACACAAGCAAGTACAAGTTACTTTAATACCTCTATGCCAATCACTTTTTCCTAATGAAATCTGTATCTCACAGTTATTCAGTTGAAATCTGTTTCATATGAAACAGCGCCAATTCCAAGTTCAAAATGTTGTTTGCCATGCTTGCCAGTGCTGTTTGTATAGAAGAATGTAGAATAAGTACACATTGGACAGCATTGGATGGAATGGTTGGAGGCACAGCATGGAGAGAAATTACTCTCCACATTTCTAATTATGTGCCATTGTCCATTAATCTACATCAGCCACAAAAGAGTTCAGCAATTATGTTTTATATTCTTGTCCAGAATCATTTCTATTTGGTTACTGCATACCATGAATCACTGGTAAATTCATCATAGTGCATGACATGACAAAATTTGGGAAGTGTTATCATCGTATCTGTGGCTGTTTTTGTACCGAATCACTGTGAAAACATCCAGTAATGGATGACGAACAATTAATTTTGTTTGTTCCACTCAGAACTCCACATTTGAAAACCCCAAATTACAGCAACCTCCAACTGTATTAAAAAATTTTGGAAGAAGTTGGGCAATTAATAGAACAGTTAACAAAATATGCATAACTATTTCCTCTTCCTCATCTCCTTCTCCTTCCTATGAACTGCTCAATTTGTTCAATTATCAACAACCTGCAATAAACTAAAATTAGTCAATCCATACATGGAAAATCCAGCAAGGTCTTCTGAGCTCAACATGAACACGGATTTGTTGCATACATACATTGTTCCATGTTGTCTGGCATGCACTTTTGCTACAATTTTCATAAGCAGCATGTCAATCTGGTTTGGAGTGTCGTTGAGTTGAGATGTGTGTGTTGTGAGTTCCTGAGTAAGGGTATAATAATGGGTTGCTACCTGGAGGACTACCGCGTGAGGGTTGGTACCTCGGCTGGGAGATTCTCATGGCGTGGCGTGTATAGGCACAGTGACGCTAATGGAATGGCTGGTGACCACTTGGGTTTGACAGTGCTAAGTTCCATGGTTTTAGCAGTATTACTAGTAACTGGTGGAGTCGAGCAGAATCCTGGTCTTGTTGTGGAAGTGGAGAATACCGTGCGACTTTTATGTACTGGATGCGGCAGGAATCTGAAGTCAGGAATACAACGTGAAATGTGTGGACAATGGTATCATTACAGTTGTGGAAGCGTGAAGGCTCAATTGGCTGAGAGAGAGAATTGGAACTGTGATAAGCATAGGACAGAAAAGGTGAAAATGCTACAAGAGGAACTGCAAAATGTGCTTAGACAAATTGATGAACTGAAGGCTAGGAACAGGGAGCCTGAAGCAAAGTTACAAATGGCAGGAACTGGGGAGAGAGACACAATGACTACAAAGCAAAAGGTTACAAAGTATTTGGTGGTCGGTGACTCAATAGTGCGCAACGTCGGAGCAGAACATACAGATATGAAGGTGGAGTGCTTTTCGGGGATAAAAACCGAACATCTACACAGAGTGATGGAAAAGAGGAATCTAGTTAATCCAGATATGTTATTATTCATGTGGGTACTAATGACTTGAAAACAACGAGAAATCTAGATTTTGTAATGGGAGAAGTGTATGCGTTGGTGTCTACAGCAAAGAAGAAGCTACTGAACTGCAGACTTGTCCTGAGTGTAGTGCTGAGACATAGAAATGTGTCATGGCAGCGTATTGGGGTGCTTAATGATAGATTCGACTGGGTAGCCAACGCCTTGGGACTTAAATTCATTGATCTGAACAGCTGGATAGAGGACGGGGACTTGGCCAGAGATGGATTGCATCTGAATGGAAGAGGAAAGAGACGATTTGGACAACTATATGTTAGAGTTAGTGGACTTGATGTTGGAGGATCAGCAGAGAGTAAGATGTGACAAATTTTGAACGTTGGAAGTCACAGAACGAGGGATTCAAGGGAAACGCAACGATCAGCGATTGAGGAACAAAAGACTCTACATGAGGAAGATGGACCAGTGACTAGTATCTTGATGAGTAGGGAAGCTGAAGTGGGGCCTATGTTTAAATCTACAGCTGAGGCATCTACAAAGGAGGAATGTGTAGCGGCGACAGTGGCGCACATATCTGAGGGTAAACTGCTGGTTTTGCTGCAGGTAAACTGTAGGAGCATTTGCAATAAGATTTTAGAATTCTGGAATTTAATTGATACATACAACCCTGATTTTGTAATAGGCATGGAGTCATGGCTTAGTGAGGAAATTAACAATGCCGAAGTTTTTAGGGACGACTGCATAACTTTCAGGAGGGATAGGTGTTCCCAGGGTGGTGGAGTGTTCATTTGCGTTAAAAATTACATCGATTGCAGGGTGCTATGGACTGATGAGGTTTTTGAGATGATAGCAGTGGAAGTCAAAGGCGGAAACCCAAAATTTTCATGGGAAGTGGTAGGGGTTTACTGAGCTCCAAACGAGGACATGCGAGTTATAGAAAGATTATCAGCCTGGACTGGGTTTACAGGAAACTCTACTAAGTGTAGTATCATTGGGGGTGACTTAAACTTACCTTACGCAGACTGGAATGGAAACGCGGGTGGAAATAGTGTAACTCAGGCACTTATAAATAGTTTGGTATGGGAAAACGGTTACAGTCAGGTAATAGACGGCCAAACCCGAGGGGATGCTCCTCTGGACGTCTATTTGGTCCAACCGGAAAGTTCAGTAACTTCTAGCGGTATAGTACAGGGAGTCAGTGATAATCTTGCAGTGATTCTGGAAGTGGAATGGGAGGACACATGCACTGAACCCCAGGTAGAAAGGGTAGTCCCAGCTTACAACAAAACAGATGACTCATGCTTACAAACCTTCATCCGCGATAAATTTGTAGTTTGGGCAAGCAATGGCAGCAATGTGGAGGAGATATGGAATAATTTAAAAAATATAGTATACGAGAGTATAGAACATTTTGTGCCTCACAAAACACTTAGAAAAAATTCGAACCCCGAATATTACAACAAGGAGATTAAACGATTCAAGTCAAAGGTCAGAAAAGAATATAGAAAATTAGGAGTACACTGTAAAGAGAAACTGAAACAACTAGCCAAGCAGCTACTTACAGCCAAGAAATCAGCACAGGAGGCATTCTTAAAATCAATACTAAGCAAAGAGGGTAAATGTTGGTCGGATTTCTACAAATACGTAAAAAGGCGTAAAGGAAATAAGGAAAATATTTCCGCCATCAAGGACTGTAATGGACGGATCATTACAGATGCGATAGAAAAGGCAAATACGTTTAACTCCTTTTATTCGACAGTATTCAGCAGCAAGGGCAATATTCTTCATACACAGAGTGAAAATACGGATGATCCATTCACCACCGATATTAAAACAATTAGGATAATGATTAAAGCGATAGGGAAAAACAAATCAGTAGGACAGGACCGGGTCTTTGGAGAAATTCTTAAACTGGGTGGGGAAGCCATGATTCCGTACCTTGCACGACTACTAGACATAACAATGAATAATGGTACACTGCCAGGTGACTGGAAGAGAGCCATAGTGATTCCTATTCACAAGGGGGGCAATCGGTCATTAGTCACGAATTATAGAACGATTAGTTTAACCTCGGTACTTTGCAATCAAATGGAACACATTATAGCTTCATATCTAAGGCAAGTGTGGGATAAGAATGATTGGTTCTACGAGGGTCAACATGGATTCAGACCGGGATATTCGTGCGAAAGTCAAGTAATAGCAGTATGCCATGACATTGCGGACTCTCTGGATAACGGAGACAAGATTGACGCTATTATAGTTGACTTTTCGAAAGCTTTTGATTTAGTTCCGCATGGTCAGTTGCTAACTAAAATTGCAAACTCGGGCGTGGATTCTAGGGTAGTGGTATGGATAAGGGAATTCTTTTTAGGTCGCACTCAGAGAGTCAGGGTGGGAGGGCAACTGTCTGCAGAAGTTGGAGTAATGTCAGGTGTACCACAAGGAAGCGTATTAGGTCCTCTTCTGTTCCCAGCCTACGTAAATGATATTTGGAGGAATATGGAATCAACTATTAGAATTTTTGCTGATGACTGTGTAATTTACAGAAAAAATATAAATAATGCAGACATGGAAAAATTGCAGGAGCTGGACAGGCTGGGGGAGTGGATGGTTGAAAATGCGTTGAAAATAAATCCAAGTAAAAGTAAGGCAATTCGCTTCATGAGAGCTAGGATAAAGGATCCACTAAATTATTCGTTAATGGGCACATTAATACCGGAAGCAAGCAGTTGTAAGTATTTAGGAATAATCTTACGCAGCGACTTAAGTTGGGCGGATAAGTTAACTACGCGGTGAAAAAGGCATGGAAAGCACTACATTTCACAATGTGAATACTAAAAAGGGTAATAGTAATACCAAAAGTTTAACCTACATGTCACTTGTACGTCCAATTCTTGAATATGGGGCCGCGTGCTGGGATCCGTACAGGGAGGGGCAAATAAGTGCGTTAGACAGGGTGCAAAAGAAAGCGGCCAAATTTGCACATCATAAGAACAGTCGGAACTGGGAAACTGGCGTCGCGTAGAAAGTTATCACGCATATGTGCCTTCTTCAAAGCGTACTTGGTGGAACGCGCGTGGAAGCCTATTGGTGACAGATTAGAACGGCCACACTATCTGAGCAGGGTAGATCATGAAAGGAAAATTAGGAGTAGGAGGCAAAGGACGGATATAGGGAAATATTCTTTTGT
>Ga0123354_10006835_pt1 | contig 17024 bp, 9 predicted proteins | sample TergutLab28metaG_2_FD_97872 | JGI IMG/M metagenome (GOLD analysis project Ga0123354, IMG submission 97872) | Labiotermes labralis P4 segment gut microbial communities from Petit-Saut dam, French Guiana - Lab288 P4 | ecosystem: Host-associated > Arthropoda: Insects > Digestive system > Gut ...
AAAGAAATAGAAACAAAAAAAACAAAGAAAAAAAACAGAAAAAAGGACCAGCCAACACAAAACACAAAAGAAAAAACCAAAAAAAAAAAAAAAAACAATCCACCCCCCCCCCCAAAAAAAAAAAAAAAAAAGCAACTTATATTACACTAAATTTCGTTGATGTAAACAAAAGGGCAACAGCATAAAATCTATACAGGCAGGTCTGGATTTATGTGCTTCTTTTTGTGTGATTTCACTTTAACACAGCTTGAAAATTTCCACCACTTTTTGAATTTGCATGATAATGCTTGATTTAACACAATCTGGCATAGGTCAACCATGGCTGCACTCATCTTCTGTAGGAAGTTAGCAAACAGTGATGCCACTGTCATGCCATCAGTCACATACATGGATTGATTATGCTGGTGATACAATCATGTAGCTCATGTAGCTTCCTCTCTATAACATTGGCTTTTCTTACCAACATGAATGAGAAACATAACTCTACATCACCTACTGCAATCCATGTAAAAAAAAATCTGTGAAAGAAATCACTACTGAAGAGAAATTATAAGTAATAAGCCAAACTGAAACTGGTGAGCAAATTGTTGACATATGGTATAATGTCAGACTCCCTCAGAGTAGTGTATGTACAATTCGTGACAATGCTGATAGGATTAAAGAAACTGCTATGTCAGGAACTAAAGAATTTGTTTGTGCATTAAGACTACCATAATCCTACTGGAATGAACCATACCAGAACTCTGGATGTAAGTCCCTTACATTTTTATTGCGTTAAAAATAAATACGTTGTACAGAAATGTATGAATGATGTATAGAAAAAAATATATATGCATGTATGTATGTGTGCGTGTGCGCATATATATATATAAACACACACACACATATTTATATATATATATATACTCTACAGGTCCATATGTCCACTAGTGGTATAGTCATACACTATATTGGATGAGGGTGCCAATCCCCTACATCCCAGGAAACATGCTGGTTTAAATGGGAATTTTTTGTTCGATCTGCATAACATTTTTCACAAACGTAACCCTGGCATAAAATGAAACACGCCTGTATTTAGATTTCAGTTTGACAGCAGTACCTAATGAACCATTACAGAAAAGCATGTGAAATCTCATGAACAGAAGGAAGACAAACATGCACACAAATTATGTGTGAAATATATCCACAAGTCAACAGATGCAATCATGTTGGAAGTATGAACCCCTCTGCAGTTATGCATGACAAGTTTATGTGGGCTAAAGTTATTATCTCTGCCAACCCCTGCAAAAAAAAAAAACTAATATAAACTAGCAGCAGCAGCAATAACCTGTTATGTATTTACAAATGCAAACAATACAAAATTGTAGTGACCTGACTAAGATGCGTCCACATTGCATTTGTTGCGCTGGACTGTTAGACAATAAATGTACATTACATAAACATGACAAGATCTGTAGTCTGTGCAACAAGAAATGAGGTTTATTAGTTCTGCCCCCTGTGATTATAGAGAATTTTAAATTGGTGACATACATGGTGTGGCTATAAAATAACTGGAATTATGTTAGAACATTTTTATTCAAAAAATTACACAATAGAAATGTTGTCACCCTCAATGTACTCCCCTACACCATTCCATGCGAATCTTCCAATGGTGGAAGCAATGCTGCAGGTCGTCTTCTGATAGCTTATTCATAAGCTCCGTCGCTTTTGCCTTCACTGCATCTGCGAACTCAAACCTGGTTCCTTTTAACGCAGACTTGATCTTTGGAAATAAAAAAAAGTCACATGGGGCTAGGTCAGGTGAGTATGGTGGATGCTGTGCTTAATCAAAAATGCCTTGACAGACAGGGAGTTGTGTGACGGCGCATCGTCTTGGTGAAGATCCCATAAGCCATTCTTCCACATTTCAGGTCTTCTTCTTCTCAACCATACACGAAGGTTTGTCAAAACCTCCTTGTAGTAGACCTGGTTAACGGTCTGACTTTCAGACACCCAATCCACGTGAACAATCCCTCAGATGTCGAAAAAAATGATCATCATTGCTTTAAATTTGGATTTGCTCTGCCGTGCTTTCTTTTGCCTTGGTGAATTGGGGCTCTTCCAGCGCATGGATTATCGCTTACTTTCTGGATTGTATTGAAAAAACCATTATTCATCACAAATTATTACGTTCTTTAAAAAGTTTGGGTCTTTTCAGTGTTTTGAAGAATGTCAGCACAAATGTTCATTCGAATTTCCTTTTGTTCAGGTGTGAGGAGTCTCGGCACCATCTTCGAACACACTTTTTCATGTTGAAATTGTTATGTAAAATCTGTTGAACAGTTTCCTTGTCAATGTTAATTAACTCAGCAACTGCTTGAATGCTCAGGCGACGATTTTTTCCAACAATTTCACCAACTTTTCGATGTTAGCATCCATTTTTGATGTGCTGGGGCGACCGGGGAGCTGATCATCTCCGATCTCTTCCCTTCCCTCTTTAAACCTTTTAAACCACTCAAAAACTTGAGAATGAGATAGACACTCATCACCAAAAACTTTCTTCAACAAATCGTACATTTCTGTAGTGAATTTTCCTAGTTTCACACAGAATTTCACACTGATGCATTGCTCCACGTTAACACTTAACATGATTCCAACAGAAAACAAGAACACGATCCTCTATAAGCAAAGGCTACTGCCAAACTGTCTGCCACACGACCTTGAAATTGTAACCCTGAATGGAGGGGTGAGCACAAGCTAATACCACATACCACTCCCTGTTGCAAAGTTTACAGGGAAGCTGAAAAAAATTAAGTCCGGTTATTTTATAGCCACACCACCTATTTACATATTCTAATTTCTCTCAAATTAAATGTTTAATAAGTTACTTCATTTAACTTCATGCACAGACTGTTTTATTCAGAATGTTATGTTTCTTGTCTTGTGTTGGTAGGGGTGGTTTATTTCCACCAACACCAGATTCATCTGCAGCAACAATTGAAAAACCTATAACATATATGAGAAACAATATACTGAAGTCACAAAGAGAAATCTAATGGGCTGATCCCCATTCACAGCTTCCTGTTGCACTTCCCCTCATCTCCCTGCCAGCTATTTGCCTCCACCTCCAGTGCAGTTACTTCCACTTACCTATAAATGTATAACCAATCCATTCACTGCAATGTTGATGATAATGTGGTGGGGGGAGGGTTAAAGACTAGTTAACAGAAGCCATTACTGCCATCATCTCCACTATCCAAGGGACTTCTTGCAATGCCCTCAGTATGCAGAACACAGCACAAGCAATCAGGGACAGCATATTTGACACAAAACCTATTACAGACATAATCCTCCAAGCATTTACCTTCTGCATGGGTTCTGCTTCCTACTTGAAAAACAACACCTAGTATGACTAAGGCATGTAACATACCATACTTCCCACAGTTACATGCTACATCAAAAAACTTTTCCTGTTCAACAGAACCGAAATGGCCTTCCTACAGAGCACAGGGGGAAAAATTAAGAGCAACAAAAGTTCACTGTGAAATACACGAGTCACATACTTTGTCAAAAACTTGGCAACTAGCATACCTTGATGTGAAAAAATGAAGTTCTGGCAATGTTTGTGACAGGAGAGCGAACTTGTTGACGTGCATGAATAACATTCACACGAAATGCATCGACTGCATTTCGCCCAATGTCATCTCGATACACTCTTGATATCAATACTTCCCCTTTGTGATTGTAAACAAAGAGTCCACCAATCATGCTGGCAGAATGCTTGCCGTACTACTGTCAATACCTGCAAAAATGTACAAAAAGTAACACACACAACTCTACAGCATTGAACCCCTCAGTAACTGATCGTCACAAAGTTAAATTGTCTGCCCTTAATGGAACGTTAAGTTTCGTAGTGTTCAAACGACGTCACTTGACCCAATCCTGAGTCAGAAGAATCCAGTTCACATTCTTACATAAAAGAGTTTTAAGGCGCACTTGAATATTATCCTACTATCTACGCATATATTGTCTCAAGTGCTTTCTTCCCGACAGATTTTCGGACAACCTTACATTCGTCTCCTTTGCTCCACACCACACTGTTGGATTGTATAACCTAACATGTAGCAATGCGCACGGCACATACGAATCCTAAATGTCCATTACATCCTACATACACATATAAGCTTTAAGAAAACTAAGTACCACTACTACTAACTTTTTTTAACAGCTCCTAAATAATCAATCGGAGAAGTCTGTTATACCTTAAACTTCTTCAAAATGATGCTTATCAAAAATCCATTAGAAACTTCAAACTACTGTTGCCTTCTGATAACCGTCAGAAACGGCCCACAACATTCTGGGCAAAAACGTCTGACCGCACTAACACGCAAGTTTGCCTTACACACACTCGTCTCCACCCACAAAAATGGCTTCCGTACGTCCGGTAATTGTTAAGTCAAGATGTATTCAATGACAATTAAATCTATCATGTGAAAAATTAAAGCAATATTAGCGACAAAATATATATCTTTATCTAACTGTATCCTCAACTGCATCAAAAGTAAATTTCAATTATTGAAAATTGACTAGCACGCCGCATTGTTTCCTGCCATACCACACACGGATACACCATTAACCGGTAGCAGGCCTGTTTATATATGTTCTCTGACTAGCACAGATTTGTAATTGTACCACAGCTTGCACAGGATACTACGGATTGGGGGTGCACAATACCACAGATACAGTGCGCAGGTTATGGCGCAAGTAGTGGTTAGCAGAAGAATGAGTGGCGAATTTTACATTTGTGATAGCAATATGAAAGTGTGATACTTTCTGTTAAGGACTGATCATGGCTGTTGATAATTTCAGTCGTGAAATTGCAGAAAAACAGCCGTCTAAGCCAAGAGAAGACCTTGTACGGCACATTCCTTATTTTTGAATAAAATGTTTTATGCAATAGTAGCCATCCAGTGTTATGTGATGTTAAATATTATTCACAATATTGTTGTTCGTATATTTTATGAGAGAGTAGTTCAGCTGAAAGTGTTGGTTTGAAAACTGAATATCAGGTTTTTATTTTCTCGGGCTTTATCAGCATCCAAGTTATATAGTTTCCAAAAGGGTGGCAAATATTGTTTTCTTCGCAAAATCCACATCCACCCCACATTGAGACGGAGAAGTTATGTTCCGGTTGTAAAGAGGCTGAGTAAAAACCATTCACCTCCGTTGCTAAGTTAATTTGTGGAAATTTGGCTTCCTGTCACACGTACGCCTTGGTGTGGTACATACCGTACGCTTCGTGCTGCAGTTGTGGTTGTCATCATTTCATTGACCAAATCAACATTATATTACCGCAATTGCTCAGTCTTCTTCCTCTACATATTGGACAAGCGCGCGCGGTGCGAGTGTGCTTACAGAGTGTAATTAAACTAAAAGTAGTAGGTTGTGAAATTAATTCATCCCACATGGACTGAAAATATATTGGCTTTTTAAAGTATGAATTCTTAGGATATAGCAAATTATGAATCATATATAAGAGTCTGATCCTGGATAGTCATAATTTTTGTTATTAGTGTAACAAATTAAATCTAAATTAATTGCAGATCAGCACAGCTACAAAGTTTCTACAAAATCCAAATGTCCAGAAAAGTTCCTTGGCAAATCGACAGGCGTTTTTGAAGAAAAAGGGCCTTACAGATGAGGAAGTGCAAATTGCTTGTGAACGTGCAGGTGCTGTTGGAAGCCCAGGCAATAATGAAGTAAGATTCCACATTCATACCACTTAATGGCATGAAGATTCCGTGTAAATTAATGCGCTTCAAAATTCCAAAAAAAACATGTTCTGTGAAACTAATACAGGCCAGGTACAGTATTTGTGCCATAAATAATTAAAATTTGTTTTCAGAACTGTTTTCACTACTTTCTTAGTGATGTATATGCATTCATATTGTTAACTGATAGAAAACCTTCATAAAGGTTTGTTGTTTACCAGAATAGACAGTGTTAAATGATCAACACCTTTTGTTTTCAGCAATTACAGGCAATGATTCAACATACAGCTGGACCATTGACATCTCCAACTTTCACATTGCCACCTCCATCTCGTTGGTCCCAGTTTCGAGACATTATAAACACAATTGCAGTAATAGGAGGCATTACATATGGGTTGTATATGTTGTACAAGGTATAATTTTCTTGTAATGTTCAAATTTGCTGCTTCTTAATGACACACAAGCAGCAGTACCTCTACTGATATTTGTTTTTGTTTGTTGTGCTTACCAATATTAAATTTATAATGAATACTAATGTTCTTTACATGAACCAAGGGCAAAAATTAATGTTCTTTCAGAAATTTGTAGAACCAGTCCTATTTGGCATAAAAGAAAAACAGAAATCTCTCGAGGATTTAATATCAGAAATGAATGAAGGAATCAAGAAAGTTCATGCGGACTTGGAGAGAATTGGTGACCAGTTACGACAGCAGCCTGAGCAGAGCAATTATGCTTCAAAACAAATTCAGGAGTTGAAATCAGAAATATCAACTGTAAAAGGACTTCTACTCAGCAGGTTAATGATGAATTATTGCCTTACAAGGGATGGGTAGGTGAAGTAAATGTTGGCAGTCTTTCGCCATTGAATTGAGAAGGGTGTTAGTATAGTTCGCGTGCGGACTAAGGCCACAGAGTTTAGTTTTAGTTATGTCAATGATATTTTATTTTCTGGCAAATTAAAAACTTGCACAAGATAATGTCTGGTGAATATGGTGTGTGTTCCAGCACTGAAATATGGTTCTGGGCCAAAAATTACCTTTGAGCAAAATTATTTGAAAGATGTTCTGTCTTGAAGCAAAATTTGTTTTTATAAGAAATTGTCTTTTGCATTGCATACACTAGTGTAAGTGTTCCAAAATGTGTGTATATATACTCACTGTTTGCCACAGAGTAAGAAATTTTTAATGGACGTCCTTTGGTACCAGGAAAGCTGTAAGGAACACATCATTTAGCACTAAAAAAGCAGGTGTCATTTTGACCATCAGTTATGACCACTGACAGCACCATTTTTGCACACTTTAACAACAACAAAAAAATGAGCAAATACCATAAGTAACAGTTGAATAATGGTGAAGAAAGTTATGAGTGAAAGCAGGTACAGGAAAAAAATAACTACAACACAAGACCTGAATCTATGTTTTCTCTTTCCAGGCACCAGTTTCCAGCTGCTACTCCCAGCAACCCAGTTGTTCCTCCTTCTATTCCTGCATGGCAACTATCATCATCTCCCCAGGTAACTGATGGGGATGAAGGAGAACAAGGACAGAAAGGAGAAGGTGACATAGATGTATGCACAAGTGGATCAGGCTCTAGTGAAAATGAGGTTGTCATCAACACTGGCAGTGATAGCAGCCTTGAAATGATCAGGGAATAAAAGCAAAACAATGCCAAAGACAGTGAAATTCAGATCAATAGTTTTAATGGCTTCCAATCTTGGTGATACTAACCAATCATAATGGATTTTAAAAGCAGGTAAAATGATCCAATTTCAGGAATGATTGTTTCTGAAAGAACTGCACCCTAATTTATGGCAACCGAAATTAACATTTATGTAAAGTATATGCATGCTGGGTAATTTATAAGTATGAATGCTACATATATGCAGTCAATATGACTATGTGGACTTGAGATGAGAAATGGCTTCTTTAATAAAGGATATATACATTTCAAATTGTTTTCCCACTTATAATACTTGGAAATGAAGAAACAGCAACTTCAAAATTGTTTTATAGATTTGTACTGTTTTGTCATTTGTTATTTCTTCCATTCTGTCCTTCCAGTGCATCACAACATTACAACTGTATTAAACATGATCATACACAAAAAAAAAAAAGACACAGTCAACATCGTATTAATTCGTCTTTTCTAGCTAAAATGTAGATGCAGACAATGTGATGAGATACACCTGTACTTCTTGTCTTATTCACAATTACCACGACAAAGCTAGTCCAAATATTTTTCGCATCATCACCACCTCAACATGTCTTTTTTTTTTACACAGTTAATGATGGAATTACATGTATAGGTTGTCTAAAAATAAAGGACTCATCACCAACTTGTTGCAAACTTACACAAGTTTGCAGCACTGCAAACAAGCTGTAGTAACTTGATTCTAAAACCTTCACAAATACACAATGTGATCAACATATAATCCCCACATCCTTAAAAGGGCATGTGCTTTAACACATTCACTACCAGGCTTTCAAATTCAAGCCTCACTTTAAATACTGGGGTTTTCAGGGCAAGCATGGGTTTCTGCACTACACAAATAATAATAATAACATCTAATTAAAAAGATAACTATATATTACTTGCACTAGACTAAGTGTGTGTAGTGGCCTTGAGGGTACAGGAACTTCAACGAAGATCTTTTTCTTCCCTCTTGACTTCCTATCTCAGACACAATGCAATATCTCATTGGGTATTTATAACCTTTCACAGTGGAATTCCCAAGTTATCACATCAGTGCTAACAATATTACAGTCTATTCACAAAAGAAACTTAAGTAAGTTTTGGCAGTGAACGTGTTAATCCCAACTCTTCCGAAGCACATTATCTTTATAACAGCTCACTTCCATGTAAATTCTCACCTTTAAAGACAAACAGATCCTTACAAATTCAATATTATAGTGCCTCAGAACACGGAACATTCAGGATGAGGTAATATCATATAACTCAGTGAAATAAAATGTTACAGATGGAGATCAAATAATGAACATAATTCTATTCCAAAATGTCACCAGAACCACTGTCCTTTTATCAAGCAAGAAATTTCACAACTCACCACAGTGTCCAACAGCCCCAAACAGTGTTGTGCCGTTAATCCACTTTCTCCTTGTACAACCTGTATCCAATGATAAACCAAAAATGTCATTGAAGACTAGCATCATATACACCTTTGTTTCTGACTTCATTTTGCTTTACAAGAAATATACAGAAAAATTCTGTATATGCACATATTTAATATAAGACAAAACACAGCCCACTTTACAAATTTACAGGATTTTGCTTTTTTTTTTTAAATTCTGTTATGAGTTTTAACATCACAATTAATCTACTTTTACTCAAAAAATGGATTGGTCTACCACTTTCTGAACTGCATATTTTCTTACCCCCCCCCATCAGGCAATAATGAATTTTATCATCAGTAGCCCACTAAAGTCTGTTTACAAAGTGGTACACAAGGATGCTTGTTAAAATCCTGAATCACAAAACCTTCATTCTTAAGTTTTTATAACATATACATACCACAAGAAATAAAATCATCTCTTGAAATTCAACAATTGGTAACACATGAATTAGTCTTTACTGCAGTATGTACCTGTCACACTTGCTACCATGAATGGCCATTCAGGTTCTTGAATATAACTATTTTGTAACCTTTGGAGAATTATAATCAGGTTATTAAACCTTTTTACATGAAATTTATCAAACCCACGACGTGGGATTAAACTTAATGGCATCCCAGCAAATTCTCAACCAGGGCTGGAAATGGGTGTAGATGTGGTCAGATGCCATCTACCTAGTTCAAGAGTTTTTTTTTAAGAAGTTATTTCCCATATCCAAAGCTGTTCTGAGCAATGTGATTTACAGGCCTAAATGATACACATTTTGGAACCAGCACTGCAGTACCTCCCCATGTTTTTTATATGATTCTTAAGTGTCTACTTACTTGAGAATTGCACTCTTCTGGGTTATTATACAGCGGGTAGTACTAGTCATTGCATAATAACCCAGAACACCACAATTCCCAGTTACTTCGCAGCAGAAGCCTGAAATCACTTCTACCTACTTCTCCAAACCCATTTCCACCCCTGTTCATAACATACTCTTACATCAATACATATGATAAAGTGCAAAAGGATAAGGCTACATCTTTACTATATAATAAAGTTTTATTAACAAGTTTTAAAAAAAAAACTGCAGAGACTTGAGTTTCAACCAGTCCTAATGTAACTATGTTTTCTGATACAGAAAACAATAATTAGTTATTTCAAAACTGAAATCACTAGACCTTAATTCTAACATAACATGTGCCAATGGTAATAGGGCCAGTCTATACTTTGCAAAAATCCCTTCTCATTAGTAACACGATTAGAAACTGAGAAATTCATTCATAAGTTAACAGAAAATACACAGTTTGAGGAAGGAATGGCAGATAACATGTATAGCACAGTTTTTCTATAAGAAAGGTAAATTCTCTTCCTGTTACACTTTTTTTCCTGCACTCACAATTTACTCTCTGACACAAGAAACAAAAATTAGTTTTTAATTATTTCAATGCACCTGGCTCTCGGCTGTTAATGTCATGATGTTCTGTACAACACTTTTATTTCACTCAGTTCTGTACACAATAAACAACTTGACTCAGAAGTTAGGGCGAGGGGCAGAGCTAATAACAACCAACTACACAACTGGCTGAAGTCTTGTCCACATTATATGAACCTGCAATAAGGAAACATTGTATATATAAGTGAACTATGTTTTCTGGCATCCAGCAAGGCTACCTCAAAAGGCAGTCCATGCAAGACGTTATTGAAACCAGTTATATGGTAATTCCAGTGAGCAGGTTGGTGAGTGAATAAGATGCTTCAGGCTGTTACTGTCTTTTAAGAGATATATGTTGTTGTTTATGGTATGCATGTTTATATAAAATACATTTAAAAAAAAAAAAAGTCATGAGGAGCTTCAGAGTTCATACAATTCACCAAACAATTATTGAAACTTAGGAATATATGATGGTTGGACATGTAACACATGTGAGAGATCAGAAATTTATACAAAATGTTGGTCAGTACATGTGACTCAAAGAAATCCCTTGGAATGCCCTCACATAGACAACATGTAAAGGTAAGGCTGGCCCTGCTCTTCATCAAGCACCAAGCTATGAAAAAACACAGGGTAGCAGCAGGGGAGTTGCATACTTAACCTTGGCACTTTGCCAATTTACCTCAGAGGAAACAGCCCAGTATTCATTGAACAGGAAGCTGAGATGCCCCAGAATTCATCTGAACGCTTTGGAGAAGACAGAAAAATGTCAGGAATCAACCCCCAACTTCTCAGTCATCCAACCTGCAGCCTAGTCACTGTACCGACTGAGGTAGGAAAATACAGTGGGAAGGCACGGTCTGATGTCATCTAGCTCAGTGTAGGGTCCAATGGCAGGCTTGCGAATATGGTAACATTCCTTCACATTCCATAAAAGGTGTGGAATGTCTTGAATGTTGAAGCAACTACAGTACTGGCTTTAGGAGCAATCTCCTCCATGTTGTAAATAAGAATATTCAAGCAGTTAAATCATCTGTTCAGTTTCAGTTGCTCAAATTTCCAGAAATTCTCTACCTGCATATTCTCAAGAAAAATTGAACACCAGTGAAGATGAAGAGCTGTTTGAAGTGGGAACTGGGCATGTAACTGACAAAAGATACAGACTGCACTTCAATATACACCAGCAAGTCTTTTGGCAATTTCCAATTCTTCCAGAATATATACTATCTCACTTCCAAAGGAACAGCAAGTTCTTCTGAATTCTTCTGCAAGCACCTGACATATTATATCACAAGCACTATCATCAATCAACAATAAACCTGTTTACATGTTAACTTAATTTAGACAAACTAGATTGGGGGTGTATGTACTGTCTAACACAACTTTATTTGGTGGTAGAGATATGTATAAAATTTACTACATAAAGAACTACATGTTTCGGCACTTGACAATAGCCATAGCAGCTATACTCAACTTATGTGGGCTGTATACAGAGGGGAGGTGGGCACGAGATCTCGCATGTGTTATGTAGGATGGGCAGTGTGGGTACATGGGGGTTCTGCTATTATATGTTATGTCTAGGTAATATGGTTAGATCTACAGTATCATCTTATGTTTGTAGAAATTATATGTACATAGCACAACGAACACGGAGCTTGAGAACACTTAGCATGAGCTCAGAGTCACCAACTTTCACATAACGTGACTATTCAGTGATACACACATACAACGCAGTACAAGGGGAACATGTGACATCATCAAACAGGATAGTGCACGAACCGAGCCATAAAACCAACTATGCCTGCATCTACACACCCAGCAATCGGTAATCCAGGGAGATGACCCAACCAACGCCATTAATTCACTCACCACACAGCACAACGACCGTCTGACCCTCAGAACCATAGATCCACACTATGAATGACCCACACTAACACGTACCGAATAACCAGCTGACATATACTACACACAAAGCCGTGCTTCTAAGGATCGTCCCATCCGCCATCCTCGAAATTCAACACCATTACACGCATAGACTGTGGACCATCTGAAGCCCTATACTCTGAACATTTCAACTGGAACACACACAGCTCAATGACACCAGAAGAGTAACATCTAAACCTAACACTTCAGTATTACCTTAATTTAATTTAATTCACTTGTATGTTTTTCCCCTACTATTGTTTGTTAATTAACTTCTCCTACTCACCTTACTTTTATTCCGTCCTATACTAGTTATACTTCAGATAATGAACTGACAAATTATGGAAAATCCAATTTGATGTATTATAATAGTAGATCAATGAACCCACTATAACTATAGAAACTATATTTTATATAGTATTAGATCAATGAATGTGCTGTAACTATTGAAACTATATTTATATAAGATTGCACACCGTACATTTATAAGTTAAGTGTATATGTACACATAATTTCTACAAACATATGATACCACAGATCTAACCATATTACCTAGACATAGCATATAATAGCAGAACTCCCATGTACCCACACCGCCCATCCTACATAACACATGTGAGATCTTGTGCCCTCCTCACCTCTTACCTCCCCACATAAGTCGAATATAGCTGCAGTTTTTTCATTTCTCAACCTGAAGATGGCCATTGTCAAGTGCTGAAACATTTAGTTGTTCTTTATGTAGTAAATTCTATACATATCTCTGCCATCAAATAAAGTTGTGTTAGACAAGTACATACATTCCAGTCTAGTTTATTTATGAACACAACGGGGATGACGAACCTTATAATTAACTTAGATGTTTTGTTCAACATTCGTTAGTGGGAAATCATTTAAGCATTAAATTTGCTTTTTATCACCCCCCTTTTACAAAAACATATATAGTGTTGTTCTGGTGTCATTCTTCCTATTTCAAATAAAAAATTGAAAGTTTACTGATCATAATATGTTACGTCCTTCTGCAAGAATTACCACATTTGTGCACAAACTTTACACAGGAATGCAACCTATATACAGGTCAGGCTGAGGATTACTGTCTTCTGTATATGATGCCATATAGTGTGAGAGAAAGGCACCACATCATTCCATTCTTCTATCATGAATATGGAGGCAGCAGGTTCCTACAAAATGGTGGTACCTTTCTACCAGACAACATGGCACCACATCCCACAAGACAGTAAGCTTCAAAGTCACTGCACAAGACGCTCAAGTCACATGCATCAGATGTCACTTTCACCAAAACACCAAACAATAAATGATAAATGCACCTCCCAGTACATGCAGCTTTAAAATCAGAAACTTTATTACTTTACTTGAATATGCTACGACCATGAAAATAAGTGAGATTTGTGAGACCTGATGTAAAAAAAAATTTCAACCAATGTATTAGCAAGCTTCAATCCATAAGATTTTTTTATAACAGAACACACGTACAAAAAAAAATGCAACTTACTGTATTTGCAAAATGAACTATTTCACAACAAAGGAAAGTCCTACAACAAACACTTTATGCTCTAGACAGCAAAATACATCACAACACACAGAAACTGAAGAATCTGATAAACAAAAAATATGTATACAAACTAAATTGAAATATCTGATGATAGTGACTTGCTCTAACAGGAACACAGGCCTCACTGCACAGCTTTTCACTGTTACCTGGTGCACACTAGCAAATACTACCAACATGTATTGGAAAGAGGTATTATTTGTTCTAATATGAAAATTTAACAGAAATATGCAATGGGCTATTACAACTGCATAGAACACATCATACTAAAAACACACCAAGTCCCTCCCCCGCAGTCAAAATGGTCTGATTTACATAAACACACCTTGCTTTGAATTACCACTAGAATTTCAGTACCATGACTTATTTTATGGATTCAGAGCTGGTGATTTCTCTGTAAAACATTTCAACAAGTGTTTTATGCTTCTGACATCCAGAAATTCTCCATTCTTAGCTCTTGGTACAATAATATGGACACAAATTTCATGAGTGGAGGCTCTTGTGTCCCAGAATCTTCAGAGGTGTTTCACCAATAATTAACTTACTTTTTTTCCAGTACTGTGCTCTGGCTTTCTCTCCATATTAAACCACATTTATTGTAAAGCCACAATGAAATTATATCATTCTGATCACATTTCCAGCAGTACTGCTAGTGAGAAACAAGGAGAGGAACATCTTCCAAGAATAAAATGTGCCACAAACACATCAATCATAAATGTTGGTAAAGGTAAAGATAGAGTTCAACCTAGAACAGGCCACGAAAACCCACATGGGGAGTAGAGGTATAGCTCTACTCTTTCTCTAAACCTCAGCGCTAGATGGGGGTGGGTGGTCAATGCCACGCCATGCCCCGGCTGCTTTACCCCTGGAAAAGACACGGTACCCATTGTATAGGAGACTGGGTACGCCCCAGGGCCGGTCTGTGTGGAAAATCTCGCCCCCACCGACATTCGATCCCCAAAGCGTCCAGCCCACAGTGAGTCACTTATACCAACTGAGCCATCCCAGCCCACAATCATTATAAAAAAAAAAAAGTTTTCAATTTGAAGCACAACAATTCGTAAATTTAGAATCCAACGCAAACTGTAACAAAAAATTAGGAATATCACATTTTCTACCACAAAACAGCTGTTCATAAACACAATCAACCAATCAATATCTAGAGCTTTATACCATTAGACCTTCTCCATATATATTTTATGCATATCATAAGCAGGGGATTTCAAATTCTGTACGTTCACATTTATATCTACTTACCCGTGTGGCCAAGCACTGCTACCAGAGTTGATGCAGATGAAGGTTTCGACTTAAAACACTGCGAACATCTTGAGTAAAACGCAGTGCGTCCAACACTGGTAAAAGGTTCAGCAGTGCTGTATCCACTGGATCACTGAACCATGACTTAATAGGAATAGCATTATCTGGTAACAAAGGAGACACTGATTTTCATACACATGCCATCAATATGCTACAGCTTTACAACACCAAATTATTATAATTTTAAAAATGACATTTTTACACACACACACACACACAAAAACACATGTGGAATGACCAGACATTCAAAACCAAACTTATACAGTGTTCAAAAAGAAATGCAACCCATGGAGAATGCACACTTATTAGTAAATTACAACTGTTCAGTGTGTTTGCCATGTTTTGTACATAAGTGTAAGCGACCATCTTGTAAATGAACATTTTTTTATGTCTCATTTGATATGCATCTAATTTATATCGAATTCTGACCTGTAACTCTTCCGGTGTATGAGGATGATCTGAATACACAGTATTCTTTAAAAACCCCTGTAAAAGTAAATCTGGTAAGTTAAGGTATGGAGATCCTGTTGGCCATAATTCTCTTCGTATCAACTGCCCATCAGACATGGCCTCCAAGCAATCCAATTTTTTGCAATTTACTAATAAACATGCATTCTTAATGGGTTGCATTTCTTTTTTAACACTTTGTACCTGAGAGGAGAACATTCAGTATGTTGTAAATTTGTCTAAAATATATTAAAATACACCACTTAGATATCTACATTACATATCACACCAAGAAAATTTATTATATCTCACTGTAATGTTAAAATAACAAACTCTAAAAACAAGGAACAATGCAGATATCACATTCCTCAACTAATTACAGTATCAAAGAACAGTTTCTTTAAATAGACATTTATACAGTTCTTTTCCAGATCCTTGTCAATGATAAAATTTTCAGTTAAGAACTAGAAACTGCACATGGTTAGGTATGTCCTGGTAAGCCTTATACAGGTCAAAACAAGTATGATGGAAAACAAAACAGCATTGAATTGTTAACATATAAGTTGTAACTAGCAGGTTTACTTATTAATCACCTAAAATAGCATCTTACCTGGACAAGCTCTGTATGCCCCTGGAGAATTATCCAGAATAAATATGCTAGCAAGATCCTCACAGATGGTTGTCAAGTCCTTGGTGTAACTGCCTAGGTCTGGCGTGCAGTCTTGCCTATAATAACGTCTTCTCAAAATCCCACGGTTGTTGTCAAGTTTGTCTGCCACAGCTGCACCATAGATCTCCATGCTTGCCGTAAACACTACCAACTCATACCACTGTGACACCTGAACAACAGATTAACACACGAATAAAAACAACATGTATAAGAGCCCTTCTGACAAGATACTCAAGTCCTAGCCTTCACAGAAACGAAAAGTCTATTATTGTGTTCACAACAGTCCACAGCTGGCACTTATCTCGTGCCAAGTCAAACCAGTCCACACTACAAACACCAAAATCTTTGTTTAGTGCAGCGTGTATAAATTTTCCAAAAATCTAGGATCTGCCTCAAAATTCTAGGTACCAGAAGGGTTACATAAAGCAAATTCCATACTGAGGATCCAAAATATTTGGCACAACTGTAGAAAATTTAGTCGCTATGGCAATCTGGTACCCAGGTTTTGGCCACCCCTAGTGGCCATTTGGCATTGAACTACAAGACACAGAGTCAAATCCTGACAAAGTGCCAATGTTTCTTCACCTAAAACTGTGGCAGTATATCAAGAGTGGCATGAAATAAAAATATGGTTTAACAGGGAAATTCTATTCACAGGCTTTCATTAACGCTAAGTCGGGGTGATGCTAGATTGGGTGGATTGGGGGGGGGGGGGGGGGGGGGATAGCCCGGTTTTGTCGGTGTTGGGAGATATCTCACGGCGCAAACACCCAAACAATCGCACACCGCTTTTTGTTGTCCT
>Ga0123354_10006837_pt1 | contig 17023 bp, 12 predicted proteins | sample TergutLab28metaG_2_FD_97872 | JGI IMG/M metagenome (GOLD analysis project Ga0123354, IMG submission 97872) | Labiotermes labralis P4 segment gut microbial communities from Petit-Saut dam, French Guiana - Lab288 P4 | ecosystem: Host-associated > Arthropoda: Insects > Digestive system > Gut ...
CGGATACCACCCCAACCCAGCCACACCAAAACTCCAACACACATCGAAACAAGAACACACGACCAATGTGGTGATACAATAGAAAAGTCGCAGGCTCCTGATGATGGATGTATTAATGTCCGATACATGTTGAGCATAGAAGAAGTTAAATAAAACATAATAACTAGCGACATCAAGTTGGTCTCTTATTCTTCAACTATCACAATGATGCGCGGTCCAATATACATAATATTTCCTTTCTTAAATAACATATTCTTCCCGCACAGAATGCCTTCCTACAGACGGTGAGGCGTTGCAAAAAGAGGAAAAGTTCTGATAACTACAATAATGCCACTTTGACAAAAACGACATTAGAAGAAATGATTTTCTTGCCGATTTATTTGATGGCATAAAGCATGTGTAACCTGGCAGGCACAGTGGCGGGTCAGAAGCTGATTCTAAGTGATAAGAAACAGTTTTCCTCTAACAACCCTTACATTATGTGGGCCATACCTTTCCTTTCGTGTGACGACCGTGGCAGAGCCATTTCCATACTGCGCGTTATGTATCAAGAAAACTGAGTCCTCACGAAGAATGCTGTGTCATAATGATACCAGATCGCTGTCACTTCTCTCTCAATTTTAAGTCATCGTTCTCCTCCTGTTATTCTGATAGTGACGGACCGTCTTTGTTTAGGTGTACATTAACTTTCGTCACATAATACTGACACGCTCCAAAATAATGCATGAGACCACTATCAGCTCTCCCTCCAAGCCTCTCAGCTCGTCCCTGTTTGTTATTGTCGTCAGAACTTTGATGCTTCCTAACACCAGAAGTTGGTTCGTTCTCATTAACTGTCTCTATGATATGAATCAGGTATTCTATCGCCTTGAAACGTGACCTTATTCGCTCCATATCTTTCGTGTGTGCTGTAATAATTGAAAATAGACTGGTACCGTGAAGTCAGACACGAGTGATTTTCCGCATAAATTATATTGAATTTATGTGTTAGATAATGTGATAATTGAAGAAACAAGGAATTCAGACTGTAGTATAGGAAACGAAGGCAACACAAGATTAAAGGATCTAAACTTTATTGGTAGAAATATATATATATATATATATACATACATAATAAATGTCGAAATAAAACCTTACTAAAATCATATTTAACTTTGTAAGTTTTTACATAGGCCTAGTTAGGAATGTTTGAGAACAACTTTAACAAATAAAATTCTATTCACGAAGAAATTAAGAGCAGATTGAAGTAAGGGAATGTTTACTATAATTCGGTGTAGAGTCTGCTATCTTCCAGGTTGCTATTTAAAAATACAAATTTAAGATATAAAAAACTATTATTTTGCCTGTTGCTTTGTATGGGTGTGAAACTTGGTCGCTGACATTGAAAAGGGAACGTAGGCTGAGGGTGTTTGAGAAGAGGGTGCTGAGGAGGATATTGGGACCCAAGAGGGACGAGGTAACAGGGGAGTGCAGAAAACTGCGTAATGAGTAGCTTAATGTTCTGTAGTCCTCACCAAATATTATTTGGTTGATCAAATCGAGAAGAATGAGATGGGCGAGCATGTAGCACATACGGGGATAGGAGAGACTTATAAGGGGTTTTGGTGGGGAAACCTGAGGGAAAGTGGCCACTTGGAAGATCCAGGCGTGGATGGGAGAATAATATTAAGATGGACCTTAAGGAAGTGGGATGGAAGGGCATAAACAAGATTGATCCGGCTCAGGATAGGAGCTGGTGGTAGGCATTTGTGAATGCTGTACTGTAGCTTCGGTTTCCATAAAATGTGAGGAATTTCTTTACTAGCTGAAAACCGGTTAGCCTCTCAAGAAGGACTCTGTTCCACGGGGTTAAATAAGTAGGTAGGAAAGTCCGGTATGAATAAGAACCTGGTTTAGAAGAAAGTAGATATTAGACACTTGATTCTACAAAACCGGAGGAGGATATTTAAACTCACGAATCGTAAAAGTAATGATTACGATATGAGAAGTAAAAACTGCGAGTAACAAGTATCAATATTGTAACGCAAACAACAATAAATAGTTAGAACATTCATAAAATGTGCTTCTAAACTTAATTCTGAAGCTGCTGTATCAGTACCAATCGAAGAGTAGAAGATTCATGTAAGAAGAGAACTAAACTACATCTGCGTCCAGCACAGGTCTGTTGACTATAATATACTTGAAAATGAAAATGCAAAAGTACAAAACGGCTTTATGCCAAAACCCTCATAACGAACAAAGTTGAAGCACATTGTAGTATGACAAAACACGCTGAGAACCAGAATATTTCGTCCCCAGGCGAATGACATCCAAAGTGAGTTTCGAATATTTGTAATGCGGTGTGTTTGTAAGCAACCACCGTGTTCCAAGGCGACCGCACAGCAGTGGCACGGAAAGCAGCTAGCACGTTTCCCGGCAGACTGCAGTGGATTATTTGCAGCGTAGAGGATGGCGACAGGCAAGTCTGTGCGGCACCACAACTTTCATCCATACCTGAATTAACACTTGCCATTTTAATTGTAGATATTTGCTACAAACCAATAAAACATAAGACGCACTTGATTTAAAGTCCAGCAAAGTGAAATGCACAGAACATTTATATGATAACATATCTCCATATTTTTCATGGCGCGAAAACCCCTAGTGGGCCTAGGCCTCCTCATTTTTGAGTTTCCTCGGTCACTGAGACACACCAGACTCAGTAGGACTACTTTGGACAGTTGATCAGTCAGTCGCACGTACCTATACGAGACAAAGCACTACATGTACAAGGCACATTCATGAGTTCGCGGGATTCGAACCCGCAATATCAGCAAGCGAACGGCCGCAGACTAACGCACTAGACCGCTCGGCCACCACGATTGGCATATCATACATGAAATAAATAATTTATAATTTTCCGTGCAGTGCATATGATAAAATACTTCTAAAGCTTCCATACAGTACGTAAATTAAATTATTCTCAACGTCAGGATCTTTTACGTTTATTTCACAGACTCTACATATAAATTTGTTGTGACGCACGCTACTTAGGGTTAGCCGAGAAATATTAATTTGTTTGCAGCAGACATAGATAGTGCCTTCGGTCCGTCTTTCTTCATATCACAAAAGTTCGCGTGTGAAATCTTTCAGTGTCTTTTAAGTTTCTTAGACATGATGTACTTTCTTCATGTATGTGTTGATATTTTTTTATGTTTATATATGTGGCTCAGAAAATCGTCCATCCTATTTCGGACATCAAAATTATTTTCCGAAAGGCTGTATCATGACAAGTATCGAACACAAAGTGAAGGTAATATTAATCAGCTACTTTGTAACGGCAGCTGTTAATTACACTGAATATCTGCATAATTGATTTGAAAGGGGCCTACTGGCAGGACGATTTCCTACAGTCATTTAACGCCGGAGGCGGGTCTTCATTTTTCGCTCAAAGAAACGGAAGGCTCAAGTAAGTAATGGGTAATCTGAGGTTGTAAGAGCGGTCTTCTGAAGATGCAACTGCTGGCGTAATTTGCTTGAAATTCTGGACAGTTATGATTGATTAGGCTCAGAATTATGTGCACTCGGCATAATGCATATACTCCTAAGCCTACGTATAATGAAGGAATAACAATTCTTCGAAACGTCGGTAACTATTTACCAATCTATACGGCGTGACATCCCATAACACTAGAATTTTGAGTAAACAAGCACGAAATCCATGAGAAGAATTCGTATAAACTTTCAGTAATTCTAAACAGGCCAGACATACGGAATGATAAATTTAATTGACGTTATGCAATCGCCCTGATTAATTTAGCATTCAATCATAAGGTCATCTCTTTAATCTCCCTGTGACATGCGTTACTTTGAACCATCATGCGTCTATTTCTGGAATGGAGAGATTTCATTTGCGGAGCGCAAAATTGAGGCTACTACAGGGGTCACGTTAGGATCTAGTTCCAAATTGTCATCAGCCGTCCTTCCTTGCTTCTTCAACATTCGTCTCTCCTTACATGTCTTAAAGTAATCACACTGCTCGCCGTATTTGCTGGGCCCATGACTAACTCCAGGCCTTCCACTGTGCTTTGGAAACCTGTACCTGAATCGTAAAGATCGAAGTGTTTGTTATAACCCAGTTTGTATTTTCCAGATAAATATACTGTTATTCCATAGTATTGTACCTGACGCACTGTGATAGTAGTAGACCGATAGCAAATTACCAGCTTGGAGGAAAAGGATCTGTTCCTGACTAGAGAAATTTCTGTGTGAAATTTTAGGTTCTGACTGCCTTGTTGCTTATGAAATTACCATTCTCGAGTGTGACGCTGCGTCAACTGGTGAACAATTACCGACCGTCTGAACGAGTGCATTATCCTCCATCCTCTAGGTGACCAAGTCCTGTTGGAATGCTTAGGTACGTCGTTACACGCCGTAATAATTTAGTCTCCAAAGATTTCTCGTTTTGCAATGATGTAAGTCTTGCTCTTATCTGTCAAGTGCCGACATTAGATGACCCTTCTGTACCGCTATTCCAGTGCGACCTGCTGATGAATTAAGCAACACACTCTACACACCAGGACGATGGAGGAGCCAATAGTAGTCCAGCTAGTCGGGAAATCGAAATTTCATTACCACGTTAACAAGAACTGTTCTTCCTTATCGCATCCTAACCCAGATGACTACAGTCGAAACCCTCTTATCCTACTACTGCGAGATTCATTTTAATAATATCATTCCGTGTTTTAGTACCTGACGAGTTATGAGAACTTACAGCATTGGTGATTACTTCAAAGAGGAGTATGGTGTAAATGGGGGCAGCCAACACTTTCCTAACGTTGATATCTGAATATCATCAGGCAACAAATGCACTTAATGAAATACAATTGATGATAATCAGTGTCCTACGTATTTCGGCACGGGGGTGCCAACCTCAGGGAGTCTTTCAGATCAAGGAAATACAGGTCCAACACACTAATCTGGGTATCATCTCACTTATTGGAATGACTAAAGCATTAAAATTCTAGAGCATAAATAATTTGTAGGCATAAAATTACAGAATATAAATAGCTACAAATTTGTAGCTACCTGGAACGGCTATCACGTGGTTTTATTTTCACGACAATGTAATTTAGTGCTTACCAATTTTATGTACTGTAGAATTTTGAAATTTAATCATTACAATTAGGGTGAAACATACCCAGATTGCTCTGTTAGGATTGTGTACCATCGATATAAAGGACACATTAAGAATGGCACCCCGGTGCAAAAACATGTAGGAGATTAATATTTGTCATAATTGTTTTTAATAAGTTAATTTGCTCGTTAATGTATTAATGATGAGTAGTCTAGACGGCGTCATATGCCAGAAGACACAAGCAGTAAATGTAATATTTGTAAGAGTACATCAGACCATAACCGTACATGAAATGTATACCCCTGTTAACGGTGGAACTGTATTGATTAGTTTATACCGCAACAAATGACATACATTTGCAATATAGTGGTTTTGTGTATACACACTATGCAAAACTAGGGCGGTATACATATTTGTGACATCTACCAGAATAAAGCCAGTGAGTTATTGTGGGAGCTATTAGTGTGGCGGCAAGCTCTTTTTCTTCTTCCCTTTCATTTCTTGGTACAACATCTAATGTCTGTCAACAAGTTGCGTGTGCAACGAAGTGAAGGAAGAAACCACGAAAGAAAAACCCTTAAGAAGAACACAGAAAACCAAAGCATGTGATATTAGTTTAAAAAAACCAAATTACACATAGTGCAGTGGATTTCAGAAACAAAGATTTGTGGATGCTCGAAATGAATTGAAGTAAATGTGCCCCTAGTTGTCTTGTTATCAGTTACAGATGTGGACTTTTTCTTATTAAGGTAATTTAGTTTCCTGTTTCAATTATTGGGCGAAATATATGAGTGCACTTGTGTTTGTGTGTGTGTGTATGTGTGCGTGCGCGTGCTCATGTCTGTATAGATTACACAAATTCGTGTTTGTGAAGGTTTCATCGAAGACACTTATTTTACATTTGCTAAAATGTTGTAGAACCGAATATTTTAAAAATGAAACAAATAATTATGGACGTATTACATAATTTCAATTACTTAAGTGCTTTTATATATCATATTAAAGTACGGTGACTTATCTAAATGTACTGCTTGATATATATTTTATTACCTTATTATTATATTATGTTAAAATTTATTAAACATTGTGTCAAGAAATATAATTTACTATTTTCAGTTCTTTGCAGAATCTCCAGATTTTAAAGGAAAGTGTCCAGAAAGCAAATTCTGGTGCCCTTGTCAGGGATGGGCTTGAGCTTCAGATCTAACGCATAGCGCCATATTAGCGGATTCTATTCGTTCTGTAAACGAAACATATCAACCATAATAGTCTTAACAAAACAAGCGGCCTTATAATAGGCTAACGCTTTTATTAATTGATTGACACCATGCTACCTTCTAGTAGAATGGCGTCGATATCTACAACCAAATGACCAAATCGTTCAGTAACGTAATCTTCTTAATATAACTACATGGACCGTAACAAACTCTTAACACTTTAAATAAACTACACTCACTAAAATAATTAAAATAGTTCGTTGATGTTTAAAACTAAAGTCAGTAAATTAATTAAAATAGCATTAAATAATCCATGTATATTTAATTGCAAAATGAAAATTGTGTAACGAAGAATGTGCTATTGTGAGATCCACTCGTGCAGGACTTTGTGCCCTGTCCCTGCAAGTTGGTGTAAAGGGAACACTACCCAGATGGCAGCACTGAGTGTTGGTGTCTTACGATAAGATGTAGGTGATAATTATTATTGGTAGAGAGGAACTTTTAGAGCCGTTGTGAGCGAGGCTTTGTATTCCCCGCACCCAACAGTATCTTATACATCGCAGTTCTGTGGTTCGTTTTCGAGGTACGTCTTGTTCGATTTCCGACACTGAAACAGGCTGTAACTGGCGAGGTTTTTGTAGTTTTATTGATTTCGACCATGCTAAATAGGTCAAGAAATTTTCTTTCAATATCATCAACTGTATTTACTGTTTGACACTGGGTCATAATCTGTGTGTATTGGCATTGGCTTTTCTATCTTTTCTGGCGCCCGGGCCGAGTGAAAAGAATGTGTTAGAATTATTGGATAAGTGTTTATTTGTTCTAATAATTAAATAGTCGTTTATTAAATATGATTTTGTCTCGAAAATTTAAAATTTTTTAAGCACATAAAATGAAAATTTTCATTCGAAATATTCCTTTTCCCACCCTTTGAATACAGCGGCCCGGGGCGCCTGCACCACTTGACGCTCTGCCCCAGCTACTTGCCTGTCTATTGGGAAGGTGAGATTCTTTTGTGTATGGATTATGTTGTTAAATATAAACTTTGCCTTTGGATCCGACTATATGTTGAAGGGGGGAGGTTTTTCTGTAGAAGACTCTATTTCACCCTGTATTATTTTTGTGTTGCAACAACCCAAACTGAGCCCAGGCCGCCTCGTTGTTGAAGTTTCTAGAAACACACACACACACACACACACACACACACATATATATATATATATATATGTATATATATATATATATATATATATATATATATATACACACAGACCCAGTAGGATTCCCCTAAATGAGAGCTTAGGTGTAGCAGAGGCCGTTACCTCCACAACACACAACACATAACAAACATAACAGACGAACTTCTATGCTGTCAGCGGGATTCGAACACGCGATCCTAGCAGTTGAGCGGCGGCAGATCTACGGCCACTGATATCGGCTTCTTGACTCTGCGGTAACTGTTAATCTAAACAGTGTTACAGATAATCGTCTCCCTTCAATGAATAATACACATCACATACGCGTCCCACATGCTAAAGCCTGGACTGTCCGCAGATCGAATACCGGTAGGGCGAGATTTTCCGCATCTGTCCAAAAGTTCATGGAGCCCACACAGCCTCCTGTGGAATGGATAAAGGTTTTCTTTCTCGGGGGTAAAGCGCCCGGGCCGTGACATTGACTAGCCACCTCCAAAGTAGCCTAGAGTTTACATAAAGAATATAACTCTATTTCTGCTCCTCTTGTGGACCCCCATGGCCTGCTGTAGGGTGAATTTTACTTTTATCTTTGATACTGCCTGTTCATGCTGTGGTTATTGTTCATGTGTAAAGTTATCTACGATACATTTTCTTTTGTCTCATAATATTTTATGTTCAGAATGTGTTTAAATTTGCACAAGTTAAATAGTGCAATACCGTGAGAAGTACAGATTTAAAAAAATTAATTGTGACTTTTTTTAGTTTTACCATATTTCTAGATTAATCACATATGGAACAAAAATTAAAAAAAACACTTACACCAACTCACATTCCTGTCAGTGTTTATGTCAGATATCGATGAAGTATTTGATTAAAACACGGTAGAGATGTTTGAAAAATCTCATGCCTTCTAAAGCTCTGTGTATATGCACTGTTTGTAAGAGTAACAATGATTAAGGACAGGAAAAACTTCTTAGGAACAAACGTTCCATAAGTATATTTATTGGTGTGTCAGATATGTACATGTTATTTCCTTACAGGAATTCAGGTTTTATAGCCGAATTTAACCAATTAGTGGCGTAAAACCGAGAGTTCTATAGTATCAAGACCGACATTTATGTAGTGTAAAGACTTAATTAACCTATGAAAGGCAACACTGACATTGACTCGAACTGTTGTGAATTAATTAATATCCCAGGATTCACTCCGGCTTTTTATTCGTTACCAGGATCATTAAACAATTGTTACTGACGCGTGCTGAAAGTTATTCTAACCTGTAAGAAAAGAAGTACAACGAAGAATGTATTTGTTTGTGGTAATTCATTTGACGACACTGCTAGTAGCCATAACCTAACAGAGGTGGTTGGCCTATTCTGGTATTTTCTTTGGAAGGTGTGAGGAAAACAAGACCAAATGATGAAATGTCCCTACACTTCAAATAGAGATTAGTTACAAGAAATCGATATCTCGGAAAATGCAATGTATCGATCACTGTCGATTGTTATGTTTCAACATGGATTTTCTGAAGTTGCTCCTGTCTTAGTTCGACCCTCACAGAGAAACAGTCTGTCCCAATTATACAGATCGATCATGCTACATGTCACCTTGAATTTAAATTTACGTTGTTCTTCATGTAAATTGTCTGTTATGTTTGTCCGATCGTAACCGAAATCAGAATGCGTCGGCAAATTTAGTAAGAACGTGAAATGTGAAATTTCACGAAAATCCGTTCGGTGGCAGTGTCGCTGTTACGTACGGAATCTCGCGTAGACGGACATGATGAGAGGCTTAGTCGCTTTTCGCAACGGCTTCGTGAATTCGCCTAAACACGACAATTAGGTTTACCAGTGCCTCATCCCGAATTTGGCCTGGGTGTCTCCCGAACACAGCATAATCCTTATAGCTACTTGGTACGAGCTGGACGGTTTGGCGTTCGAACCCAAGTGGGGAAGAGATTTTCCACACTCCTCCAGATCGGTCTCAGGGCCCACCTAGCCTTTTGTAGAAATGGTACCAAATCTCTTGCGGGGAGGTAAAAGTAGTGGGGGAATGGATTTTGCAACCCCACCTCCGTCTAGTGTCGAAATTAAACATGGGTATGCCTATACCTCTGCTGTTTCGGAGACTTTATCCCACACGCGTTCTATGAAAATGAAACGTTAGGTACAGCCCGACTGTAGAAATATAGCAGCCGTAGTTTCACAGCTCAGAACGTGACAACACTTTGCGACTGCCTGGCTTATACGGCACTGTCATGTACCGAACGCTCAGTTTATGATTCTCCCGCTTAAATTGCATAATCAGTGGCTTATTAATTTCACCAGTCATTAGCAGTTTGTTCATATCGAGGCGAATATAACGAGGCAGAACTTGCGACACCCATATGAGATATGGACAGCAATGTTACAACGTTTGATTTGTAGCTGTGAATCGAATGAAGACTTCTGTTAGGTGCAGTTGCAGGACATTATGGTAATCTACCTTAAGGTACCGGTATCTTGCTAAGATGCCGCATTACCAGAATCTCGATTGTATACATAGAATTCCTGTTGGGGTCAGTTATGTACATCTTTGAATGTTAATACAAGATTTAATTTACAGGAATTGTTGTTACAGTTCGGAGTCCGCCATTCTACTGAACTCAGAATGAGTAAGCTGTATATAATTACAGTGTGTGGCAAGTTTTTACATGAGGAAATGCATTTAAATGAAGTATATTTCTTTTGCACGTTTATATTTTAAATTACTCTCGTGTACCGCTATGAAACATTTTATTCTTCCGGTAACGAGAATCAGAAATAATTTTTCCTGATTACAACATGTCGGTTGCATGTTCCTGCTCGTCTGACGGTCTTTCGAAACGGGAAGTTTTACGTTTCCTAAAAAAAAATGTAACCATACTTTATGTAGACTACGTGGTATGGTAGTGAATTTATTAGATTCTGAAGTTATACGACCTCATTTTCTTCATATTTGAAGAGACTCGTACATTTAAAAAAATATTAATAATGTCTTTCCAGAGCCTTGTAGTTACTCATGCTAGCAAAATGTAAAGTAGTCCCATTACAGGCCTGGAAAGGCCCAGAGGGTTCTAGGAAGTTAGGGTTACCAGATTTCGTGACAACGGCACGGGATGGTGGCAGGTTGTCAGCCTTACACACCGGCCGCCTTTACCCCCAGGAAATACTCCTGGTATTCATTTCTGTTTGAGTCGACCCCAGGGCCATAGTGCGATCTGAAGGATTTTATGTCAATGAAAAATCCACTGACACCAGCGAGGATCGAACCAGCGTTCTTCCGATTTGTAGCACGACGCCTTAACCACTGTGCTATCGCGGTTCCCTACTCATACCAGTACTTTTTTTAATATTGGCGCAGGTGTTTTTTGGCGAACAATTCCACCAGCTCTTCAAAGTGTGTTTTATGAGGCAGACATTTACTGTAATTGTGAATAAGTGTTGGCCATAAATGTGGAAAGGATTACAGAACACGGTAACCTTTGTGGAATTACGAGGGAGAGTCAAATTCAATCCTTAAAATATTTAAGGTATGTCTTTCCCTCGCCCATGTAATGGTACGAGGGATTCACATGAAAACCTTAAAATATTTAAGGTTTCCATGTGACTCACCCTCGTAATAATCTTAGAATTTGTACAAGTTGGTTCATGCTTCATTTAAACTACAAAATTGACTGTGGATGACTTTCCAAGTTGAGTTTCTCTTGCAAGAGAAGCGTTATGTGTCCAAAGTATACAGACAATAGAGTGGGACACATTCGTAGTAGTTTTCTTCGTGAAAAGGAGAAATACGCATTTCGTATTGTTGCACGAGTGGCCTGTTACGGCGAAAGAGAATGATTTAGCTCCCAATTTCTCTGTTTAATTTCAGTGTACATAAACTGCGTAAAAACATGTCCTACACTCAAAAAATGTGTGGATAACTTGGTAATGTTAGCTCTAATAGAAGTTAAGCAGTCCCGTTACAGGCCTGGAGTGACCCAGGTTCCAGGAAGTTAAGGTTCCCAGATTTCATGACAACGGCACAGGATGGTAGTAAGGTTGTCAGCCTTAAGCACCGGCCGCCTTTATCCCCAGAAAATGCTCCTGGTATTCATATCTGTTAGAGGCTGAGTCGATCCAGGGCCATAGTTTGATCGGAAGGATTTTATCTCAATGAAAAATTCCAATGACACCAACTGGGATCGAACCAGAGACCTTTCGATTTGTAACACAGCACCTTAACCACTGTGCTACTGCGGTCCTCATTGTTAGCTCTAATAGCATAATTCATAATATCAAAAAGCTTACTTGTGTTAATCTTACAAGACACGTGATATGAACTCCAATTTTAACAAAGAAAAATATTTTTAAAACTTTACAAATAAATTGGGAAAACCCACAAATTGACCATTTCGTAACTACTAAGTTAGTCGCTTTCAGATTGTGTCCAGCATTAGGTGAAGCCGGAATGCACTTGGAACTTAAATAATTCAATTAGTCCCGACTTTGTTATATTTTGATGATATACAGAACTTGATGCGCGACCGTTGTAAGAAGGCAGTAAGTAGGTCAAAAGCGGGCATTGAGAAGTTTTCCTCCCATTCGACGCGAATATATACAGGGCACTTCGGTTTATTCAGAGCGAACTTGCCACTTTAATTAACTCCGATTATTGCCTCCACACAGTGTATGTTACCGCCAGGTTGTGGAAAATTGCGGCTCAATATTTGCTGTCTATAATTGCACCGTTTGTATGAACCGACACACATATTATTGACTGAGGGGTCTGAAAATATTTCGATCTAACAGAGGAAGTATAAGCAGGATTCATAATAATATCTATCCATTGAAGAAGTCCATATTTTGTACCGATCAGATGCTAGTGGAGTGAGCAAATGAATAAGGAGGAGATGTACCAGTAATAAAGTAGCACTGAAGGGACGTGTCAAAAATACGCACCAAGGGTTAGGTGCAACACTGAGATGAAAGCGACCATTTCTAAGACCTAGACTTAGATGCGAGTTTGTTAGAGTGTATGAATGTATCGGTGATCGCGGTAGCACAGTGTATAAGGTGCTGTGTTACAAATCGGAAGGTCGCTGGTTCGATTCCAGATGGTGTCATTGGAATTTTTCATTGACATAGCGCTTCCGAACGCACTATGGCCTTGGGGTAGACTCAGTCTCGAACAGAAATGATTACCAGGAGTGTTTCCTGGGGGTAAAGGCGGCCGGTGCGTAGGGCTGACAACCTTACCATCATCCTGTTATGTTGTCACGAAATCTGGGATCCTTAACTTCCTGGAACGCTCTGGACCCCTCTGGGCCTGTAACGGGACTGCTTTATCTTTTTACCTATATGAATGTATCGCAGAGATAATTTGTTAGGTTTTGTAGACTGGAAAACTACGTATGGGATAAGGACCAAGGGCGGACTGATGTATATTCCATAATGAACCTCCGGACTCAATTAGTGGTAAGGAATATCTTAGATGGCTAAATAAATACCGGCTTATAAGGAAGGACTGTGCTGCACGCAGTATTTTCGGACTAGTGTAACCTGGCGTAGAGTTATGTTCGTTTTAAAAACCTTCAGTTGAAGTTTCGATTGAAATTTTACACTTATGGAAGTAGTTATTGACATTGGAGCATGAAAATCTGTTAATATAATTCTTCATGTGCAGGTGTAAGATCTGTTCCTTTACATGTGAAAAAGACGATCATTAAAATTTCGTCGCCTCAAAAACAATCTGATAAGACAGTAGAATGGTATGGAACTGTGTTGTCAATACAAAATACCAATTGTCAATAGCATTACGTGCTTGCAGCTTGTCATTGCATTTAATATTTCAATGAAGCTTAATCACTACAACAAACGCCGTGAAAAATATTTCGGAGACACACAAATGACTAGTTTTCTTGGCTAGATTTGGGCAATATATATATGATGGTTGATCCAAAATTTTCCAGGATGACGCTGTAAAAATCATAAAACTCACATAAGGCCTATCGGCCGCGTCACCCTCAAAGTAGTTCCCTCCCGCATGTAGACACCGGTCCCACCGTCTCCTCCATTTTTGGAACGCTTCCTGGAAGTCCTTTTCTGTCAGAGTGTCAAGCACTCTCTGCGATTCGGCCTGGATTTCCTCAATGGTATCGAACCGGCGTCCTTTCAGCTTTAATTTCATTTTTGGAAATAGGAAGAAGTCACACGGTGCCAAAACAGGAGAGTACGGTGGGTGGGGGTAAGAGCAATTTTGTTTTTCGCCAGAAACTGGTGGGTGAGGACGGAAGTGTGAGACGGGGCGTTGTCATGGTGAAGCAGCCAGGTCTGTTCTCGTCAAAGTTGGGGGTGATGTCTTCGCACTTTTTCACGCAGTCTCCGCAAAACGTCTTAGTAGAACCTGGAATTCACAGTTCGGCCTGTTGGGACAAATGCTTTTTGCACAATTCCTTTGATGTCAAAGAAAGTGATGATCATGCTTTTGAGATTGTTTTTCACCTGTCTGGCCATTTTTGACCTTGGTGACGCGGAGCTTTCCCACTGGGAGGATTGTCGCTTTGTCTCAGGGTCTTAATTGTAAACCCAGCTCTCATCACCAGTGATGACCCTAGACAAGAACTTTTCATCGTCGGAGGCGAGCTGACGAAGTTCAATGCAGACGTTGACGCGCTGCTGCTTCTGGTCAGCTGGGCACAAATTTGGCTGCTACACGGTGCATAACCAATTCTTCCGTCAGAACCCGCTGGCATATCAAATAACCAAATTCCACCTCCTCAGCAATGTCGCGAATGGTCCGAAGTCGATGCTGACGGATGAGCTTTTGAATTCGTGCAACAGTTTCATGAGTTGTGCAACTTGTGCGTCTCCCTGTTTGTTCGTTGTCGTCAACTGATATGCGACCGGTCTTGAACCGGGTATGCCATTGAAACACCCGCGTACGACTGAAGCTTTGGTTCCCGAAGCCTTGTTGAATCATTTTGAGGGTTTCTGTAGCACTTTTCACTGGCACAAAATTTGATGCACACTCGCTGTCCTTTCTCTGATCCACCGTGAAAATCTCCGCGGGTCACATACGCAACTCCAAACAAACGCGTGTAAAAACTGCCCACGCCATCCTACATACGTGAAACTTGGCATACTTACTCGCTAAAAATGGTAGTCCTACCGTCTACCGGTGCTTCGAGCTACCACAATCGATGTATAGATGGCGGCACCAGTACGGAAAATTTTGGATCAACCCATATATATATATATATATATATCGATACGTTTTATCGATACTCTAAGCTTAACTCTTATCCTGCTAACGTGGAGAATATGGTGAGTTCCTAATAATGCCAGCAGATGGCAGATGGGATTTAACTCGGCGTTTAAAGGGTTAATATGACTACGATGTTATTTAGACAACCGTGGAAACCGGCGATAACAGTAAAAGGATGTTTTGTACGCTAGATGTTTCCGCTATGTACAGATATTTGTAGAGTGACGATATTCTTCTGCGCGTTACTGACACAACAGTAATCAGCATTTTCGCAGTCATCAGAGGCAGTTCAGAACCCAGACCTTTGGCTGTAGGACGTGAAATTCCTGTATAGAGTTGATGCGTAACTCTGAGACTAAACTTGTCAAAATTTGAAGCAAATAATTTACAAAATTATTTCAAATTGACAATGCGTGAAAACTGATTTCAGACTGTAATGTCTGCCTTATGTTGCTTTATCGTAATTAATTACCGGTTAGAGAATGTAATTAATGTGGTAATCAGGACGGCCTGACAAAGCCGCAACACATGGGAGAGAAAAAATGTAATAAACGCGGCATATACCACAATTATTGTAGTGTACACTGTGCTTGGTTGTTTTAGTGATCGTATTTTGTAATCTGTCTGGTTTGAAGGCCTCCGTCTGAGAAGATGCGTACGTCTGAGGGTAGGCCTTTTGGAAGTAAAAGGTGACTAACGTACGAAAATAGGAACACTTGTTCACTGTGCTTTTACGTAACCCAGGTAACTGTCACAGACTATTCCCAACCTAAGCCTTGATACTAATATACATACGACCCTCTAGATCCCTTTATGTCACCTTTGACAGTTCTTAATATGTGGAATGGTGTGTTGAAAAGCACACCACACATCACGTAGATAAATGTTGTCTAAAGTGTGATGTGATTAGGCAGCTTGGGATTACACGATAGATCTTCCGGGCGCAAATATGAGAACGTGACTGCCGTCACACTTGACCGATCATCCGCAGTCTGTACTTCCCTTGAACCACGAACGTAGATAACACAAATCCCGGAACATTTTTGGTTTAAAATCATTCCCTATATGTACATTGTCAGTTGAGACAACATAGAAGTTACTTACAATGTAACATAATGAAAAGCCATGTGTTTAAACATAAATTGGGAATTCGTTATTATGAAACGTAATTAACCGGTTAAGTGCATAAACTGTAATTGTTGTGCTTATGCAAACACTACTAGATTCGTTAAAATAAAGAAGATAAACAGAAAGTTACATGTAGAACGTTTTAGAACGTGAGAAATGTGTAAAAATGATGGCGGAATTACTAAAGAGAGAAGATTTTGAACATTAAAATTTACGTGGTAAAATAATATTAAAATATATTTAGATGAAACGGGACATGAGACTTACGTGAATTCAATAACCTCACCGTGGACTCTCAGTAGGAGCTCTTGGCAACACATTATTTCCTTCCGCGAGCATCAGTATTGGGGAATGTGTGACCACCTGAGCGACAGCTCGTGAAGAATTACTGTTCTTTTAAATTGCTTAAGTGGTACACCATCAACACAGCTGGGAATCACATAGACGACCATAAATTCTATCACAAATCTGTCATGAAGCATATTGTTGTCTTTGTTTTTAACAAACAGACCCTCTCGATGTCATTAATCCAAAATATGTAAGTATTTAAATGTGTGGATAACATTAGATTACATTTGAAACATAACTTTACTTATTTTTTAAAAGAAAAGGACAGCTTTCTGAAAAAAGTAGGCTGTATGCAATAGCGGAATTGTATAGTGTTGAAGACTATGGGACTGTAGTGTAGCAAGCTCTGTTGAGTGCGACGTGTGTGTATCACATATGTGCTTATGAAGATCTAATTGTTTTAGGTAGGTACGGAGGTGTTGATAATTGCGGACTTCTGGGATGGTACGGTGGTTTTTAAGATTGAAGTCTTCTGGGATGGTACGGTGGTTTTTAAGATTGAAGTCTTCTGGGATGGTACGGTAGTTTTTAAGATTGAAGTATTTTGGGATGGTACGACAATGTTGAAGATTGAAGTCTTCTAGGATGGTACGGTAGTTTATAAAATTGAAGTCTTCTGGAATGGTACGGTGGTTTTTAAGATTGAAGTCTTCTGGGATGATACGGTAGTTTTTAAGATTGAAGTCTTCTGGGATGATACGGTAGTTTTTAAGATTGAAGTCTTCTGGGATGATACGGTAGTTTTTAAGATTGAA
>Ga0123354_10006839_pt1 | contig 17022 bp, 7 predicted proteins | sample TergutLab28metaG_2_FD_97872 | JGI IMG/M metagenome (GOLD analysis project Ga0123354, IMG submission 97872) | Labiotermes labralis P4 segment gut microbial communities from Petit-Saut dam, French Guiana - Lab288 P4 | ecosystem: Host-associated > Arthropoda: Insects > Digestive system > Gut ...
AACGACCAATGTGGTAATCAACATCATAGTCGCGAGCTCCTGATGATGGGCATAGTAGTGCCCGAAACATGTTGAGCCTATAAGAAGTACAATAAAGTAATAAGTGGCATCTAGTTGGTTTTTTATTCTTCAGTTATCACAATGATGCACGGTCCAATAAACATCAAACTTTCTGATTATATCAGCAAGCGGCTTACTAACGTAATAACGAGATTTTAGGTCTTATGGGATTTATGGGATGTTACGCATCATATATTGGTAGTCAGTTGCCGGCGTTTCGGGACAACCTATAGGTCCCACGTTGAAGGTTGAAGGAAGACTGACGATTGAAGATGGGACCTATAGGTTGTCCCGAAAAGTCGGTAACAGACATCCAGTACACACTGCGTAACATCCCAGAAGAGTGAAGATTTCATTTACACTGCGACCGAAGATTGAAATCACACACAATAACAGGAATGTTATACCACATAAACATATTGCTGAATGAATTTTCAAGTAACTAATTAAAACAGCTCACTAAAGGACCAACTAACCTGCGCACCGGGTAATTAAGATCGTACAGAAAAATGTAACATGTGATTAATTAAATAACATTCTAAGGTAAAAGAAGACTTAAAATATTAATACTTTCAGCAATTTGCTAACCGAATAATTAATAGGGTAAGAACACAATAGGGTAATAACACAATAAGTGATTTTACCTTTCAAGACAGTTGATTTAAAATTATTTAATCGGTGGATTAAATTACAAAGCGAGAATAGCAACCAGTTTTTCAGGTGCGTTCGAATATTCGCGAAAAGCCCCTAGTAGCTTCGACATGTCCGTGTTACTTCCCGCATGTATTAGCACGGCTTCCACTGGACGTACCTCCGTGAAATTGTGTGTCTGAAAATCCGTTGACAAATTCCAAATTTGGTAAAAAAAACGGACAGAAATATCAGGCAATTTACATGAAGACCTAAGTACGACTTAGTGTTGCCGGCGGCATTAAACTGCCATCAAAACGGTCTTCTGGGGTGAAACAGCATCAGGCTATTAGGTTAGCCAAGGAGGTATAAACATTATGCGAACGCGCATGTTTTACGGCGTATCGGTCTTCCGATTGAAGGGATACATTCAACTTACAATAATCATTAAGGCGGATTTGTTGGTGTGAATGAATATCACAGAATACAATTGGCAAACTGAACACGAGTCACAATTCTGAAGGAAGACAAGAGCAACAACCCAGAGTTCAAAAGTGGGTCTCGCGCGCAAACACCTGCCGTTTTATGTGCAAAACAAGTGGCGCGTAGCAGGCGCCGGAGACATGAGCAAATACATAAAAGGAGTAAACGTAAAATAACATAAAGTAATGTTGCCGTGACTAAGCCCCGCTTGTTGACTGTACAATCCAAGCATTATACAGTACGACCCCAGGTGGCCGAAATTCATCAGAACAGTTTGGCTGAGGCGGGGTGATAGTCAGAGCCAACCCAGCCGCGGTAACACAGGCAGATCTTCCTGCCACAGCAAAGAATGTGACTACGCTTAATTTAGTCATCGTGTCTGTCACCCAACAACACTCCGATTCATATCGTGCACACACACACACACACACACACACACACACACACACACACACATTTATTTACTTGGGAGATTTCATGCAACCGCTGCTGCAAAGTTGAGGCCTTCGCTGTTCTGTCATGTTACGCGGCTTATGTTGGCAGGCGGGACGGCCTACGTTTCGGGACAACATATCGGTCCCATCTTCAAGGCTCAAGTAGTCTGTATTTTGTTGATGAAGGCTTAGATTTTTGGAGGGGAAAATCCTATGTGCCATGACAACGTGGTTCCCAGATATTGTGCAGCCCACCTATACACTGAAGCGTCGGTTGGGAAACAAGCCTCACGAGCTAAGTGCCACAAACGTATGACCCTACAGCTATTAAGGTTCGTAAATTTGGAGGTACGGTTATTGTTGGGCTTAATTGATCATCAAGCCGTGAAGACATGGGGGAGTGGAGGTAAAGCACCACACATTCTTAACTTCAGCATTAGGCGGAGGTCAATGGTCAGCTTTAGGATCCGGCCACTTTACCCTCGGAGAAATGGCCCCCAGGTACACATTTCATAACATTCGATAATGGAAAATATCCATAAAATTTTCAACAGAAATCACTTGTAAATGATTCGTCTTTCTATTATGAAAGGTTAGATCAGTTCTTCCCTCAGGATCAAGCCAGCGTTGGCGGAGAACCCAAGGACGAAGCTAATGACAATGTGCCAGCTGGTCGGGTTTATCGCAGAACTCAACAGCAGTTATGAACTTGAGTAATGACGAAAGACATTTTAAAAGCGAAGTACTTAGGAGGCACATTTATTCCACTAACATTTTGTTTCCCACAAATCCCACACAAACTCTCCTCGGCATGCAAATTTTATGGTAGGCTAACCTTTACCACACACACATATATGAATGCCGATCATCACGATCATCACCATCATCACCATCATCATCATCATCATCACTACATAAGACCTTTCGTAACATCGCTGCCAACACCGGAATAATTTTGCGTCCTACGGCAACATGCAAGAATTAAGTCCTTTGCCTGTCATTTAGTTCAAACACTTTAAAATTTTTCAAGCCTCCTGTTCTTCTGTTGAAGAAATACACATTTATTTCTCCCATATTCTTTAATTTTTACTACTTAGTTAAATATCTGCTGACACGTTTTAGGAGTATCATTTCCACTGCTTAACTTCTACAATTTTCATGACCCTTATGTACGCAAGTACATATACTGTGAATGTGTGTTTCACTGCGACACAAGAATACAGAAACGCCATCATTTTACTCACTTTATATTCTGTTGTTTCCCGTCTTCCTTTTTCGATCTTCCGCCCAGCAACCCACACACAGACCAAGGTTTATGTCACGGTATTTTACTATTCACATCATCGTCAATGACAGCACATATACAACCTAGTCACACGTCTCTGTCACTGACTTATCTTGCAGTCGACTGTATAATTTTATTTAAAAGGGGACAATTATATGTAATATACGTAATTTATGTTTAATTACACTAAAATTAAATCCTATTAAGAAATCAGAAACTTCTCAGTCAAGTTCATATAAGATGTTTACTAAACATACCATCTATTATAGGCATGATTAAAAGCAGCCATAAAATAATTTGTGTACACACTTTGAAAATCGTCAGTAAAAGTAGCTCTAAAAGTTACATTGTGATATTTATCGTATGACACCAGCAGTAAGTCTCAATTTAACGTCTGCCGTGTGACAGTCACAAGAAGAAGATGCCTCTAGTAGGAAATGGTTTTCCCTGAGCAATGAATGTATGGTGTTGTTTATTTCAAAGTACTGTATTTCCCAAACAAACAAACAAACAAACAAACAAACATGTTTTGAAATATACAACTAATGTAATATAATATTAAATAATGTGCGTCAGCACAACTACTTTATTACACAAGGTAATTACATAGGCTACATGTTTCTACTATTGATCAGTCATCTTCAGGCCTATTTTGTCAATAGAGTCACAAGATGCTATGCACACATTGGGATCCCATCGTGTTTACATTCATGGAATACATAAAAATTAAATCATTTGTCTTAAAAGTGTGACGTGCAATTTGCACTCATTTATACTTCAGATAACACAATACCGAACATGGAGCTGGCGCCTGAGTAAACGCACAACAACTTCAGGTTTCCATGGAAACATCGTGAGAACGACACAACAAGAACATCGTAACCAAACACCAATCATCTTCTGTTAAACGTAAGTTACATGTACATGAAGAATGGAAGCGCTGTAAGGTAGAAGTTAATTTCAGTGGTTATTTTAGACAAGAGTCTGAACAGTGATGATAATGATGATATTGTTAATAGCGATACTTGCTAAACACCAAGGAAAAAAACTACCAGATGTGGAGAGAAAACTTTGCTTTTACTTGCAAACAAAACTTACTTCTCTGCAAAATTCTAGATAAATTCCTATAGCAGAAACAATACTGCCTCTTAATGACGCAATTTCCTGCACACTGCAATTCGTTTATATGCCTACACATAGCTAGAAAAGTGAATTATGGCTTTGCTTGTAAAGAGTCTTCTATACTAATGCTAATATAACTCGTTCTTTGCTGTCGAGAGGGTTCGAGATTTGATATTGCATCGCAATGGATGCATGAGAGAAGAGACTTTATTATACAGAAAATAAAGGAGAGCAACAAGCTTTGCTAGCTAGCGAGCAACCGCTTGCACTGTATAAGCCTCAGCATCTCATGCAGATACGTATGAATGGTTTTTATCTTCTTCCCTTGCAGGCTTTATGTTGCACTAAATGCATAATCAATTGCATGGTTTGTACCATGCAGAGCAGTGGTGGTGGGTTTGACAAGAAAGAAAGTGCACGAGTCCCTGCTCCCCATTCCAACCCCCACAAAACAATAGTCTATTTTTTATTCCTCATCTACATGAACGCACGTAGTATCATTTTCTCGTGTGATGAAAATCCGCTCCAGTATCTATAAGTATAACATGTAAAGTTGAGATTCAGATAAAGTAGATCCAACCCTTAAAGACACAGAGCACTGTGTACAAAGAGGCTCATCCTACGTCAGTTTCGAAAGACAGAACAATGTTTTCTCTTCTTCCCCCTTATAGTGCTGAAGTCTATAAACTGTCAATAGACACGGATTCCACCTATAGTTTGGAAGTGGTGTACTGTACATAATACTAATTCATGACGCTAAACAATACAGAATACAAAATGCTACAAAATGTATTGTTTGTTAAGCAAACAAAAAAACTAGTTTTATCAGAGATGAAAATATCAAGATAGAGGGAGAAAGAATAACATTAAATACCGAAGACATAAAGGTGCTGTGAAGTTGTCGTTTTGGAGGATTTTAAGCATACTGGGGAGAATGGAAGTAGAGCTCCACGTATTCCTAAGCTCGGCATTAATGGAGGTGAGCTGTGAGCTTCGCGTTGCGGCCGCTTTACCACCAGGAAAAGAGCCACAATTAATCATTTAATATATGGACGCTCTTGAAAAAAATCCTTGGCATAACCGGGAATAGATCCACAATCCCTGTCTTGTCTAATTCGTAGTCTATTTCATGCAGAAACTAGGCTCATATTAACTCTGCTTATAACTTGTTCAAAAGTTGTGATTCTTAGGAAATCGTTTCCTAGTCATGTCTCGAGCGGCCGCAGCTAACACCCTCATTCAGCAGGCCTACAGCAGTTGTCCTCCTGTTGTCACTATTGTAAACGCTTATAAATAGGCTTACAGTTCATGAATGACGTCGGATTAAGATTCGTTTTACAAAACAACTTTCCAGTTGAACGTTAACGTCTTCTGTAATATGACGCCGTGTCCATTGGTCAGTAGGGATCGAAGCTTTGGAGGAGATTTGCTATCCCCATCTTCTGCATCTTCAGGGTGGCCCTAGAATATCTTCTTGTGCTGCCTTGAAGCTATAAGCAGCAATATCCTCCGAAACGTCGGTAAATAATCACCAATTTACGCAGTGTCATAACCCAGAACATTTTGCTCTCCATCATCAATGTTGTGGGTATACGAACCCGAAGAATGTTATGGTTATTTTAAACGAATATGAAATGAGGTCTGTTACTTTATTAAAACTAAAACTGAAACTATAATTATACAGTATAAGATTGCACACTGTATATTTATAAGTTAAATATATATGTACATATAATTTCTACAAACATAAGATGATACCATAGATCCAACTACGTATATTAACCTAGAGTAGCAAAAATAGCAGAACCCCTGTACCCACACCACCCATCCTACACAACACATACGAGATCTCGTGCCCACCTCACCTCTTATCTCCCCACAGTATACAGCCCACATAAGTCGAGTATAGCTACTTACTAAGTTTTTTCATTTCTCAACCTGAAGATGGCCATTGTCAAGTGCCGAAACATGTAGTTGTTATTTATGTAGTAAATTCTATACATATATCTACCGTCAAATAAAGCTGTGTTAGACAAGTACATACACTCCAATACAGTTTATTTATGAACACAACGGGGATGACGAACCTTATGAAAGGGAATGTAGGTCTCGTAAGAAGCATAAGATGTAATGGTATCATGGCGTATAATTTTCTGGGCCTTTTCTAGGATGTATATAGTCTGACACGTGGATGCAAACGTTACTTAGAAAGCTGTGACCATTGACTGCATAGGTTCATTTGAAATATGCTGCCTTTACACCAAACACGTTCAACAAACACAAGCAATTCGTAAATTGCTGCCGTCTGTCGTGCTGCCGGATGACATAAACAGTAGAGGACTATGGTCTTAACATAGTGACAGAAGGAGCTATACGCATGGACAGTACAACACATCTACACAGGACAGGGTCTTCCTTTACAAGCTAACACAGACGCGGCCCGATGACAGAAATTTAACAGTTACGCAATTTTAGACCCACGCGATATTATAAAAAGTAAAACATCCTGAAACAGTAACATTTTTTAAAGGTGCGACAAAATTTTCGCCGCCGGAATGAAAGCGTTTTGAGACGAAGGTGACAGAAGAATACTGCTGGGCGATAACGCAGGCGGCGGGGCGGTAATGGCTGCGGCCGGTCACATTCTAACTTGTCACATTTCGGATTTCAACTGGACCCTCTTATACAGACACACACACACACACACAAACATACATACACTCATATATATATATATATACATATATCACCATATTGCCTACTCAATTGCGACCAGCGCAAAATTCGCCTTGCACCCGACGTTGCGGAACGTAGTTATTGCGTAAATGGGGGACTGTCCCTGTCATCGGATAGTCAGAACTTCCCTGCTGTTATGAAATCCAGATTTTCATAACCATATTCACAAAACTCAGCAATTAGACTCCAACCTAAGCCAGATGAGTCTATTCCTATTCTTCACACTCCTTTTCTCCACAATCACCAATCCTGTTGTGTTTGTTCTTGTATTCGGAGGGGCCCCATCCTCATGCAACGTTTTCCGATCAAAAATTTCGAATGAATTTCCCTCTCTCCATTATATGCTAGTAGTTCCGTCGTCCGTACACTTCTTTATTTAATTTCCCTTCCCACCCCACCCCCCCCCAAAAAAAAAAAATTAAATAGAGAATGTACATCATTAAGTTCCTCAAAATGCAGTTTTCTCCAGTATATTTCACGTCACCTCTGGTAGTTAAGCATATTTTAACTGCACAACTACATTCTTTCTGGATGCGATAATTTGTAATTCCATAGATATGAACCAACGTTTCGGTGGACCGCGCTGCTTCCATCTACAGTGTTGAAGTTGGAGGCAGCACGTTGCTTTCACACGTAGGAAGTTCTATAGCACACCACACGGCGTCACATTCCAGAAGAACACATTCATAATACTGATCGTTCTAAAAAACAAATCTCATAACACTCAGCATCTTCCTGCCAATAACTGACAAACTACATACGTGTATATGTATATGTATACGTATATGTATATATACTCTCATACAGCACCAGTCGGAAAATTGTTATTCTTATTGATTATGAGAAGAACAGGCAATGTCAAGTTATACACTCGTGTATCCCAGAAGTAATATCATCCTCTTCCATATAGAAATATTCATGTCTAAAATATATGTTACTTTTTTCATATTGCACATTGAAAATGAAGCGAAGGAAGATTCTGAGGATCCAATTGTTATATCCACAAAACACCTTCCATCCCACAAACCCTACATAAGTACCAGCAAGCCAGGCAATAGGAACAATAGAAATGCATGATTTACTGGCTCCGTGGCTCGATTATCTCTTTACCACAGCCGCCAGCGCCGAAAAACAACTCTGGAACAACTTGATATTGTTACCTCATACAAGCAGCACGTATTTTATGGGTTTTGCTTGTTAAGGCAAGTAAGTGAACGCCGCAGCTAATGATGGGTTGTGTGTGTTACCGTTTCTGAATGCAAAGATATGCATCGCATAAACACATATCAGCCAGATGATAAAAATCTAAACTTGACAGATCAGGACAAACACAAGGACGCTTACAGAATATTTTGAAGTCTATGCCGTGAGTCGGGCAAGTGGTTGGGGCAAACATGTGACCCAGCTGAATACCGTGGCTGTACGAAAGTATTTCATGATAACAGCTCCATATTCTGTCCGTTGACTAATTACTAGTTTATTCATTTAATACTTGGGAACAAGGAATAGATTAAAATTTTAACAATTTTGATTATACAAATAATATTTATAATATGGTTCTATATATTATCTTTCGAGCCCCACAAAAAGCTGAATTTCATTCCTTGTATGATAAAGGCTCAAGGACGGGAAAGGGTATGCAGTCAAACACAATTATGTCAATTAAGGTGTATTTAATGGCTATACTAGACAACTACATGTTTCGGCCTTTACTGGTCATCTTCAGGTTGTCTTCAAGAGAACTTAAGGTCCTACTATATACATTGTGGGCGCACGTGGTGCAGGGATCTCTGCACCACGTGAAGCCTGTTACACGGATACCACCCCAACCCAGCCACACCGAAACCCCAACACACATCGAAACAAGAACACACGACCAGTGTGGTGATACAATAGAAAAGTCGCAGGCTCCTGATGATGTATGTATTAATGGCCGAAACATGTTGAGCGTAGAAGAAGTGAAATAAACTGAATAACTAGTGACATCAAGTTGGTCTATTATTCTTCAACTAGGTGAATGTTTATTTACAATGAAATATAAGTGAAAAGCCAAAGGAAGACACTGCACGCAGGACTTATGCAAAGAACTGAGGGCTATTATAAAGAAAACGATAGATTACTATTACCTAAATATTATACTGAAAATTCAAACTCACTTATGCCTGTGTTATAAAAGCACGTAATATTAATATATCCACGCACCGACGCAGGTGTTTTACCATACACAAACTACAGACATAACAGATTTTCGTAATACAGTAATTATAGTAGAGAGACAGCAAGTGGATTACGAGAAGGTCTTGAGAAGTGACCAGCATCCTCGTAGATGATATATACATGGCTTCGTAAAAGAGCGACTCCAATGGGGACAACGTCACCACAAAGTGCGTAAGTACATAGCCATCAGAAGAGTCATATCAGAATTGCGTAACAATTTATCCACTGCTGGACACGACGTCTTGGAGAGAATTACAACTTAAATCATGATACTAAAAAACCTTCCACCTATTATTTCGTTTATGCAAATTTTAGAAAAAAAGTGCAATTTTTAATAACTTTAAATTATATTTTTAAGCACTACTAAATTGTAACAATTTTCTTTACACATGAAGACGAAAATATCCTGTATTTGTCGTGACTAATGTTAAAAGGAGTTTTTTCTTTGAATGAAAAACATAAAAGTATTAAGATCGACAAAATGTTTATCTGTAAAAATGTTCTATAAAAAGTGAACTGTCAGATTTTCTGGGTGATGTTACCACAGTTTTATTTTTGTTTACAACTAATAAATATCAGGTTCAATTATGCAGGTTATATCACATCTCAAAGAACTTATTTTAAAAATGTGTTACCCATTTTACTGTTCACCTTCCTGCTATCGGTCTAACCACTGAAAACAAAGGATATTTTACCTCCTATATTCAATAACGTGTGTTATTTACATAAAATCTTTGACCATGTAACACATTATTTTCTTCCTTTTTTACATAAACTACGCCGAAAAATTCCCTTTTATGTCGCAGCAGGTACTATATGGAAGACTCGAACCCGTAGCCCTCCTGTACAGACGGCCCATTCGGCAGTAAAGCTTTCCGGCCGCAACCCCCCTTTCCCCAATATAAGCCCTCCCATTGGTTCCCCTTCATGAGAGACAAAGCCTGGGAAACCTGGTTATTTGGAACTCAGAAAGCGCTTAAACGGGTCTCAAACAAACGGAGAAACAAGAGAGAAAACAAACCTTAAACAATCAACGAAACACAGAGGGGAGTGAAACAAGGGAAGAAGTAATAAAGCGAAAAAAAATACAAACATGCATATAGACTAAATATTCGGAGAGCAAATAAGGAGGGGGAAGAGGAAGGAGAAGTACAGCTTGAAAATGACAGAACAGACAGAGGAAGGCTGGCCGGATATTGTCTAGTCTTGCTTCTGTCTTGTAATGTGATGAATTTAGGAAGCCGCGACTCCTGACCCCTGGACCGGATCAAACATGAAGAGTAGAGATATTATATTTGAAGGAGTTCCTCCAACGCCTGGGATAAATTTTCAACTTTTTGTTGATGTTAAAACATTAAGAACTTAGGAGATTTTCATTAAGATCCAGGTCAAGTTTTTGTTGTATCAAGAAGGTGGATTGTCAGATAGAACATCTTAACTTCCATCAAACTAAAATCTAAGAACAGATCGGATGTATGAGGTAGTTACTTATTTAGTTTTATTAGCCCAACAAATTAAGCAAATTTCGTGTTGTACTTTCTTTCTTCATAAGTTGCCAGTTCTTCAGGAGGTCGATATTTTACTTCGTATAGCCCACAGGATAAGTCTTGAGTGCACGTACTGGCAATAATGTATACAGTTACTGTAAACCTTCAATGTCGGCCTCAGTGCACCGTACGACTGTGAATACCTTTAACGGTACTAATCAACTAACTCCACGGAGCAAAATCCTTCCTTAAAAGCTAAAAGGACCTCAGCCACTCAAAAAACTCGCCGCATTTTATGGAATCCGAAGGTTCATCACCACATTCACAAGCACCTAATAACTGTCTCTATTCTGAGCCAGATCAATTCATTCCATGTCCCCATTCCAATTCTGAAAGATCCATTTTAATATTGTCCTCTCATCTAAGCCTTCGTCTTTTGACTGATCTCTTTCTTCTAAGGGTACCATAAATTCTGCCTGCGCAGTAGTTAAAGTTCGATAACTTGAAACAAATAACCGATCTGACACATTATACCACTAAAATCATGCAAGTAATGCAATATAATGACGTCAGTAATGCATGGCACTACCGTGTAGTGCACGAGGATTTAGCATCGTCACAAATACAAGGCTATCGTGACATTGGGAAAAATTGTTAAGAATTTTTGTGATATTAAGAAAACAACCAGGGAAGTGGGTTAACAATGGACTATTTAGGAAAATTTGTATTAAAACAGAAATGACTTGATATAAGATCTGCCGAACATGAAGAAGTGGATAAACGCAGACTCAAGCTCCTACGAAAGATATTTCCCTTCCTTCCTTCTCTTGGTACACCATTTAATGTGAAGTTCTTACTGGACAGCGTTCCCGTAATACGTACTTATACAATAAACAAGCCCACTGGGAACCAGAACATTTTGTTACTTGTCACTTCGAATTCGTTTTGCCTTTTTATTCTAGACCCTGTATAAATTTACAAAAATTTAGAATTATGAAAACGTACACATTTTTTGTTAACAAATTTGGTTCAAAATAAAGTCATGATCATGAAGAAATGTATGTGTGTCGCCTTTCCGTATTAGGCAACTTAATCCTCGTACCTGTCTCAAAATTCCATTTCAGTGCCTCCTTTAACCTTCTCTTAGGTCTCGGGCTCTAGTTCACAGATTTCATTCTATCTTCTAGCATTCCATTCAGGTTAGTAGTGACATCATCTATTCCTGCTTTGAATTTAATTTTCAGTTTTAGGGTTACATATTTTGAGGTACGTATTCTTGGTCTAATTTTGTACAAAAAGCACGTAATTTCTCCTGCACAAGGAACTCCACTTCACTGTGAGGTAGGAGAAAATAGTGTTCCATTAAGAGGCTAAGAAATAACCTAGCACTGGAAGTGCATCTCAGGTAAGTTCTTGGATGGCATCTCTGCAAAAGATTAACACGTTTCACACAGAGGCTACATTTCCATGCAATTAAAAATGGTGTCCACGCGAATGATAGAAGTTTTTCCAAATGCCGAGAAGTATACATTAACATTTTTATCTAAGTTTTAAGTCAACGGTGATAAGTTTCCTTTTAAATAAAATAAAATAGAGTGTGGAAAGATATCTCGCATTTGTGTTCACACTGCATACATCGGTCGAAGCTGGATTACGGCCACGGAAAGCATAAGGATAACAAGATTATTGAAGTAAATAACTCATGTGACACCAACAAATGCACTATTCCATAATTTATGCGTACAATGTTTTACATATGTCCTACATGTTTCGGCGCTATTATCTCGCCTTCTTCAGGGAGCTAACAACCAAATTTCTTTAAAACATACCGCAATAAACAGGTCACAATAAAGGTACATATGTTGTGTGCCAATAGCACAGAATTTTACAAAAACCGAAACCATTTACCCGGAATAGTCCATACTACCACCTCCTAAAATATTTAATATTCCTCCTGACATTCACTTAAAATACATCGGTGTGGTTAATCTGGTGGTGTGGCTGCATATGCTTCGATGCCAGAACAGGTCAAACGACCTAATCCATGGAGGAAGATGATGATGATGATGATGAGTTACTTTGTCATAATGCACATAACAAACAATGTAACAGATTATGCTATTTTTATGTTTTACTGCAATGCAAAGATGGGTTATTTTGGAAGGGAATGGAGCCAACTGACGTAGATAAAGGTAGAGTGGCACAATATATTTCAAAACCAGAAATCGCATTAAATCTGTTGTTACTTGGTTCACAGATAGAGAAATCTTAGAATTTATGAGAGTGGTTTTACTATCACTACGGAGAAAGTGTTTTCCAATTGTATACCAGACTAATGAAAATTCGAATAACGTCCAAACAATTTGACTACGGGACGGGGATTACTCATACAGATACATTACTCATACAGATACATTACTTATACAGATACATTTTTTAAGAGTAAAACTTTAATACCTTACACAGATGGTCAAATAAGCAGACTGTACATTACTGGCCATTATTTCCACAATTCTAATTTTGCATTGTCTGAAGTTTTTTTAAAGGAAGACCGGCAAGGAAAGACAAAAGCAAAAAAAAAAAAGGGGAGGAAATAAAAGAAATGGAAGAAGGAAGAACGAAAAATAGAGAAATAAATTACGTAAGATGTCTTAGAGATGTGTCATTGCCGAGTTTAGGAATGCGTGGATATGTGCTTGCACTCAATCGTAGGTCTGTGCTGGATGATAATTCGTCATTTTCATTTTGCTTCCCAAGACAACAAAATATCCATTTGTATGTGGCAGCAGCGAGCATGAGTTCTTGCATAAACGAACTCCTCACACAAAATCATAAAAGCTACCAACTGTATTCTGTCAGCTGACAGCCAGTTCGCCCCTGACAACGTCAGAATGATCTGTCCTACCGACTCAACTGACAGGCAAGACAGGCCTTCCGTGGTGTAACCCGACACAAACCGCTCTTACTGCCTCCTCTCCCAAAGTTTAAAAGTGTTCCTACTGCAAATATTTAAAATTCAATTAAAAGTAGTTTTTGCCGCCTGTTTCTTCCCCCCATCGCCTTTCAGCCAAAAGTGTTTTTTCAAGGGTAAGTGACTTTGTGGATAGATGTAAGAACGACAGGAGACGAAAGGTGAGCGATCGTTCGAAATGCCAGGAGGGGGTCACCGTAACACTTGGTCATGTTTCCTTTCTGGTCCCTGACTCTAACCAGCAGCAAACTACTTCGTACTTAAACATTTCAAAACAAGCAGCAGGCTCCCAAGACAATGGAGCCCACTTGCGTATTCTGGCGGTCTACGGTGATCGAAAAAAATAGTGAAGTCGCGCGTTCTTGTTGTAAATATGAAGCTTACAGCAAAGCGCTTATCGCCCTGTCCTTCCTTAAGATTCACTCTTGAAACTCCTGAACATGTTTTGATTTTCTCGGTACAGAATATCATTTGGCGGGTGAATTTAATTTCGGTCTCTCTTGGGTCATTGCAAGTAATGTTTCAATAATGCAGACTGTAAGCCTTGACAATGAAAACCGTTAAAAGTGAAACCCCTCTTCTTTGCCCGAACCCCTTACCAAACGCCATTTTCAATGTCCATTTTAATACAAACCTCTCACAAATCTACTAAGCAGCTGACCTGCCAAAATCATATGAGTTTGTATATTTATTTTTCCCTCCATCCAAACTTTACGTTTATCTCATTCAATTAACACGCGGATATTGTTTCTGTTTATACTTTCTGAACATATTACTCAGATAAATGGTCTTAATGCAAATTCTAAAAGGATTATCCTACAGTTTAAAGCTGTTTATTATAATCCATGGGAAATATAGTTAAAACGCCATTATTATTATTATTATTATTATTATTATTATGCTCTCCATCCCACATTGTGTAGATAAATATCATCTTTATCTGGAGATTCAAGGTTAGGTACCCAGTTAATACTAAAATGAATATGGTGTAGAAATTCCCCTATCCCTCACAAATCCTTCTCAGCTTGTGAAATTTGTATCGGCTTAGCTCTAAACGCGTCAGGCTGTGAAAATAATGGGCGCTGTGTTCCAGAACAAGTAAGGGGAAGTACTTTGCAAGACAATAACTTGTCGAGGAAATAAAAACGGTACAAAGAGTCAGAAGCAAACTAGTTAGCGCCATTCCACTGACCGATGCTTTTCAAATTCTCCATGTTCTTCTTTTTTTTTAATAACGTAAAATAGAAACGCAACACGTAACCTGCTTAGCTACGTGTCCCAACACGTCAAACAAACAAAGCTATAGAGAAAAATTACATATTCAACAGGCAAAACGCAGTGGGGCACACTAGGCATTGCTTCACAAACAACTGTTCTCGTTCTGTTTTATATTGTCAATGGGATATTCAGTACACACACCCCTCCTTTTTTCTATTTTTGGTCTTAAAAATGGGTAAACGTCCCTTCTAGAGTATTTAGGGTATTTGGAGTGTGCACTGACCCATGCTGATCTTCGCTACTGGTTCCAGTTTCCTCACCAAAGTTGCTTTGTTCTTCTCTTTGTATCAGAACCGAAATTCTCACAGACTGGAGAAGGAAACGTCACAAAGTAAAGGAAGAGAGTACAAGTTGTAAGAAATGAGAGAGGAACCGGAGTATGAAAGCCAGTTCACTAAAGAAATACACGTTTGAAAACTTTTGTAAGTTGTTCTATATTTTTCAAAAACCATATCATGAATTTTTAACGACCTTTCACACCAGTGCGACGGTAAAATGTGTGGACGAAATGCGTTACCTCGTTTTTAATGTAAGGAGACAGCCATATCATTAAAAACCTGTCTCATTTTGTCTTATGATTATTATTCATTCATCGAAAGAAATTCATAAGATGTGAAGTGTAAAAGAGCTCTTACATTCTGTATGTCCGCCAGTCAGTCGCCGTGTTTCATCTACAAAACTACAAGACATTTCGATCACATCTTGTTGAGGGCTACAATAACAGCTATCAGGAGAATGTAATTCTGATTCTTACGTGATTTTTATAACACCTATCAAAACTGAACTTCTACTGTCAAAGAGAAGATTTTCGTAGAGAATAAAATAAAGAAACGTGCTTCAAAATATGACAGAAATGAGTCTTTTGGACTATACATACACCAAAAACTTTTAATGTAATGATTTTTCAGTCTGTTACATAGACCTATTTAACAAAATCCCCCCAAGAAAGCAAATTTTACAATAGGGTCCAGACAGAACATGTTTACATACTGTAGAGCATCCACATACTCTCAATTCCAACCAGCAAGAAATACATGTTAAGGCTAATGGGAAGCAAAACAATCAACTGCTCAATTATAAAAATATATGCAGATTTACTCTTCATATGCAGTCTGGTAGCTCAGTCCGTGCAGTGATTGTCCTAAGAAGATTACAATCAGTTATACTTCATGCAGTTTTCTATTTTCTTTACCCAACTCAGACCGACACCAGGATCTGTAAATCCTCACATCAGTCGGCACCGGTGTTCTTGTCGCACGGATACGTTAGCCGGGTCATCATTGTTACCATTCATGCCAATCTGGTGCTGAGGTTAAAGTTCCATGGCGCTGTAACTCCACTTCCCCACACATCGTCATAAATAATACTTAAGCAAAAGTACATAACAGCACAGTACAGTACAGTACAGTACAGTGCAGCACAGTACAGTACAGTACAGTACAGTACAGCAAAGTACAGTACAGTACAGCACAGTTCAGCACAGCACAGTACAGTACAGTATAGTACTCTACAGCACAGTACAGTACTGTACAGCACAGTACAGTACAGTACAGTACAGTACAGAACAGTACAGTAGAGTACAACTTTGCCTTTTGCTTTGTTAGTTTACTGATATGATGACTTAAAGGCGGAAATTTTGTTTCTCCTTCGGACAGCACAGAAGTCGAATTTATACGTAGAATGACGTGTGTTGTTCTAGGAAGAAAGTTTCTGAGATGTACAAGAGTCTGTCGTGGGAAATTCTATGCCGAATGTAGCTGGTAAATTTAACTTATCTTTTGAATATTATTTGATTATACGAGTAACTGCCATTTTTTAAAAAGGAAATTAAATGGTTTTATATTTATTATAAAAATTGTAATGAATAAAGTTTGTACGTTTAAAAACACATTGCTCTGACCTACTACATGCAATTCACGGCAACTTAATAATTCGTTAGAATAACATCAAGGCAGATGCAAACCCCTACAGCATTTTAAACTAAGTGACAGTTTGTACGCAATGAAAGGATGCGTCTGTGTATCTCTCGTTATTTTGTTGGAAAACAGAAAAAGAAACTTGAAATTTGCTAATAATTTTAGGATTAGTAACGAACAGCCAGGGGGCCGCGGTAGCAAGGTGGTTAAGGTGCTGTGCTACAAATCGGAAGGTCTCTGGTTCGATCCCAGTTATTGTCAGTGGATTTTTCATTGACATAATCCTTCCGATCGCACTATGGCCCTGAGGTCGACTCAGCCTCTAACAGAAATGAGTACCAGGAGTATTTCCTGGGGGTAAAGGCGGCCGGTGCGTAAGGCTGACAACCTACCACCATCCTGT
>Ga0123354_10006840_pt1 | contig 17022 bp, 13 predicted proteins | sample TergutLab28metaG_2_FD_97872 | JGI IMG/M metagenome (GOLD analysis project Ga0123354, IMG submission 97872) | Labiotermes labralis P4 segment gut microbial communities from Petit-Saut dam, French Guiana - Lab288 P4 | ecosystem: Host-associated > Arthropoda: Insects > Digestive system > Gut ...
CAACAACAACAACAACAACAACAACAACAACAGCAGCAGCAGCAGCAAGCCTCAGCAGAAGTCACCATAACAAACACTGCCCAGCGAAATCATCAACCCAACTGCACTGCCATCTGTGTTCTTCTCGTGACCAAAGAAAAGGCACAATGTATAAGTACACTAAAAGCGACATGGTGCCTTGTTTCACGGACTATCACACAAAAGTAAATTTGTAATATATCACCCTCTTTGTGAATACTGTGTCTTGATAACACAGTGATCCAAGGTGCCACAGACCTACAGCAGCCAGAATTATTTGAGTAATGAACTATTTACACATAATTTCATATAATGCATGCGATGAATAGGCCTAAATTTATTATAAAAATAGGTGCATATTTTTTTCCGGATTAACCAATTCATAAGCACAGTGTATTTTATTTCATTAAATCTGAGGGAAAAGTCTACGAGATATGCTTTTTCTTAAGAGTAAGCAATAAAATTTAAAATCCCCAGTAAAAAAAATCCCAGCAGGCAGCGTTGCTTGGAGGGACTTAATTCTGGCAACAAAGGGTTAAACATGGGTCCTCAGTGCAATACATGTGCAGACATGGACATACATGCATGTGTGGAGGGGGAAGAAAGAGGAGGAAGTAAGTGTTTATTCAGTACAACATTCCCTGATTGGAGGGTATGCGGTGACACAGTTGGTTGAGGCACTACGCTACAAGCCGGAACATTGCGCGTTCAATTCCCGATGGTGTCATTCAAAGTTTTCATTGACATAATCCTTCCGATCGCACTATGGCCCTGGGGTCGACTCAGCCTCTGACGGAAATGAGTACCAGAAATATTTCCTGGAGGTAGAGGCAGCCAGTGTGAGAAGCTGACAATCTTACCACATTCACGTGCCAAATGTCTTAAAATCTGGGGACCCTCAGCCTCCTGGAACCCTCATGGCCTGTCCAGGCCTGTAATGGGATTGCTCTACATTTACCATATCTTGATGAAGTTGACAGAGCAGGTATCCCAAATACTGGACAACAACTCTGCAACATTGTGGTTGGCCACCCAAGATGTTACCATTTTCAGTTGATGTAAATGCTTCCTATCTTAAAGTGATGGAAACTGCATGTTAACATGCTTTGGCATGTACCCAATTCAAAGCAAGTCGTGGCAGGATTCAAAGAGATTAAAAGCCCATCAGTATCAAATAAAACACTGTTGTGTCAAAAGGGTTCTGAAAGAGTACAATGATAACTGTAATGAGGCTATGGTAGCAAAATATGTAGCTCCTACTGCAGATCAGGTATATGAAGACACGAAGTACTACCATCAGTGACAGGGATATTATAAGCCTTCCTGTTAACACAGTGGCATATTATAAGATATTGCCTACCATCAATGCAGGTGATACCTATGAGATCCATGGACATTACAACAGTCCTTGGTCTGCCACACTGAATAAAGCACAGACCCGTCTGTTTCTGTATGTTATTCATCTGAAGTGAAGGTGTAAAAATCCAACAGCTGTGGGAAGTATAAGATTTTAAACAAATATAACCATGGTAAATTGCGTAACACATTTCTCCTTTAAACTGACAATAACACATGCATAAGTTTTGTTGGCAACAAGGCAGTTGGCCTCCCATGAATAATTTTTAGACTACGAGATTTGCATTCACAGGGATAATTATAAACATATCTGTCTTCTGGCATTTAACACAATGCAGCCTTGTAGAAACTCTGAATAGATTACACAGCATCACACTGCAAAAGACAGTAATCTCAAATATTTGTACTGACATTTTTCTGCCATCTATTGGCTGACTGAAGAAGTCTAGCCTTAACATGATGACAATCCTAATTTTTTGTATGTTTAGTCTCCAAACATTGTTTTAAACATCTTTTTTTCTCATGTGTGAATTAGCACAGTGACCGAGAATTGAGTAGTATCATACACGGTAGTACATACTATTTTAAAGACTGCAAGCAATCAGCACATCTGTAGAAATGAAGTGGAAACATACAGAAACAAAACAGGACAGATAGTTGTCTGCACGTGGCACAGCAGGTAGGATGTTAGAGAATGAATGAAAAGTTGTGTGCTAAACATGCAAAATGCCAGAACAATGGGGTAGAAAGGTATTAAATCTCACAATCAGGAATTATTCACACAATGGTCACACACTTTTCTCAGTATTAAAAATGCATCAGATGAAGTGTGACCTATACATGAATAACACAGGAGACACATTTCACGCAAGATGTAAAATAAATTACATTCTAAATAAAGAAGATATCCCAAGATTGGAATCACTTTCACGAAACTTAAAATTTAACTACCAGTTTCTTCTGTATTATCCACAAACACTGTGAATGATCATACTTTATGACTCTGCTGTGTCATTCTGATCTTCATTTACACCCTCAGTTACAGAGTGTGAAAAATTAAAAACTGAAAATGAAAGAAATGGGAAACGCTAATTTTAAAATTTAGTTAGAATATTAAGATTCAAAATCATCTGTAGAATCAAACATGAACAGAGATTCAGAAACTATAGATCATTTTAGTTTTTAGATTCCATTCAAATTAAATTTCGAAGAATCTGTCAACATTCAGTGTCCTTCAAGGAAAAATATTTTCATTCTGATTACAGATTAGCATAGGAGTCAATCTGGGTGAAGATGTAGCATACATTCCCCTACCGTTTTGTCTTTCCCTTATACCAAACCCATAAATAAATGTGCTTTATGATCGCTGTACTAACTATAACAACGCTCTCATCTGTAGTGGCAACAACACTACGGGATGACATCCCATATCTCGGCAAGGAATGGTGGTAGTTTCTTGTTCTTCAGTTTCAGTGAAAAACACATTTCTGAATTCTGATTGCCAAGGGTTCGTAGCTCTGTCAACACCGACAACAGCTTGGCAAAGATTGTGCCTGAACGAGGACGCCGCCGGTTGTCTACATAAGCTTTCAAAGCCTCCAAATAGATTTCCTGTATCTTCTCCACCTTCCAGCCTTCAATGAGTGATGGTCTCTCTGTAATACAAATGGACAGCACTTGCTTACACAGAAAATACTTCTATTTTATTATTCACAACATTTACAATAATTTTTTTCTTTAAACTTCCCAAACAGCATTTCCGAAACTTATTTGGTCACAGAACCCCTTTGGGCTTGAAATATGCAGACAAAACCCTAAGCGGGTCGTAAAAATAACATAGCAAAATAAAGCAAATTAAACTTATTTTCATTCCAAAGAAATCTCTCTAGCTCAAGCATACATATGATTTTTTTAGTTTACTGCCCTCCTTTCTGTGTAGTATCAAGTTGAGCGGTAGGGAGCATTCCTTGCTCCATATTTCCACCAACACCTCATTCTACATCTTTGTGGAAAGTCTGTGATTGGGTGTTGCAACACACACACTTGAGAAGTGACAGGCTGCATCCAAGTAAAACACCTAGTACTTTGTGAATATGAAAGGTGAAAATTTTGCTATCATCAAAATTTTCTCCTGCACCCCTATTCACTCTGTGCAGAACAACAGCATTCCATGGAAAACAGTTCAGGAAACACTAGTTTAGATTACTTTTATGCCAGTGTTCTGTTTTGTGTTGGTGACGCTGAGATACTTGTATGCTGCAGCCACCATAATACATTAAGTATATTCTGCTTAATGTGGCGCATGTACATAACACAGATTTAGATGACCACTCCACATGCAGCAGAAGCAGATCATTTACCATATTCAAACAAAAGATAAGAAGATCTTCCTACTTCATCACCTGAAAAATGTGTGTGTGTGATCTTATAATCACAAATAAAGGTGAGCACTTTCTTTGACTACACACATGTTTTTGTACCTGTTGTGACTATGGTAGGTGAAGAAAAAAGTGTAGATGCTACAATAATTATACATGTCATTATATAATAGTGATTTCATAACTGATTTGATGGAAACTCAAAGTGAGTTACGTTACATTACATTATATTACATTACATTAAGTTACATTATTGGAGCAACAAGTTGTTACAGAATTCTGTAAACATCATAGGTGATTGTGTTGAAAGGAATGATACCACAGGATCTAAAATACCAGACTCAATGCTTGGCAGTTACAATGCTAACTTTAAATTAACGACAATTAAACATGCAGAAGGAACCAGTAACTGTGATAGGCATGGAAGCTCTGCGTTGCATAATACAACGTACAATGCTGATGGAACCAGAACTACTAATGAATGACATAAATTCAACCCAAAAAGCATTTTGTGGGTCCAAAAAGGTAATTTCATTGACATGAATGACACAATTCTGGAGTTTGTGCTAAAACAGACGAAATGAATAATGGCAATGGAAGTTGCTACACATGTGAAGACTATATCAGAAGAAGACAAAGCCAGTATCATTCTGGCAGTATGATCAGATCTACATTAGTCCAAAGGCTTCCCACGTACTGCCTTTAAAAATTAGAAGCATAACAGTACCACATAATCAGCACCTGAAACATTATTACATCTTCAGACAAATGGTTATACAGAAGAAAACCCAGACTTCTTTCAAATGTCAACAATATGGTTAATGCAAATGGTTCAATATCAATACTTGTCAAAAGAGCAGGGCATGAAAAACAGAGTAACTAATGCTTTCAGGTCTTGCTGATGAGAGGGCACTTCCACCATTTATTATTCTGAATGAAAACTTCCTCACATAATTACATTTCAATGTAATAAGAAAAGATGTGTGACAGGAGAACTCATGGTCAAATGGCTGAGAGAAATTTGGGACTTAAGGCAGGAGCACTTCTAAAGGAATGAAGGGTGCTGATTTCAGATGCTTTGTAAGGATCATGTAACAGAGAAAGCAGAAACTGCAATTCCTAATCAAAACACTTATCTAGTGATCATACCAGAAGGCATGACCTCAAGTTATATGTTTTTGATGTGATAGAAGAGTGAATATGTCACCTGTTTTCAGGAATGGCTGCTATCTGGCAAATGCCCACTAACACCAGCAAGAAACATAGGAAGACCATCTGAAGCACCACTTGGAATGACACTTCATCAGACTCCATTGTCTGAGTTTCAAAAGTGGTGTATTTTGAAAGACATACATGGAACATATGATCACACACTGTGGAAGTAGGCTCAAGAAGAAAACTTCTAGTGATTAAGCATGGGTACTGATCAGCTAACTAGTGATGTGTTTGCAATTCTATATTACAAAAAAAACCTCAAAATCAATTCCAGAGTATTAAATGTGGAAACACTAAGGGTAATGTGGATATAAGCATTTTCCTAAAAACTAAAAATCAGAAAGGGAGTCATCGTGCAGGACCATCCATACTGGGAGCAAATACGGTAAATGACAGCCACAAGAGGGAAGGGGAAATTTGGGTGTAATAAGTTATTTTTAACCCTTTTAGATAAATCATGCAAACATCTGCACCTTCATTAGGTGTTTCTGACATGTGATACATCATGTGTATTTCCTAGGCAATGTAAATTCTTTGTAACGTGGCTCCACCACATCCATTCACAGAACAATACAATACATATGTTCTTGAATTGTGAAAAAACCTGATTTGACACATACTTACAGCACATGAATATTTGTGTGTGAATAGGTTGAAAAACAGCTTCGCAATTAGGATTTTAAAATTAAAATACAAATAGCAACAGTACTAACAGCATGCATTCCATCACTCACCTGAGAAAATTACAATGGCAGTGAGCAGTGCATATTCTGCATTATCCACTTTCATGGCATACATCTGCCTGCAGAAGCGTAGCATGTCCTCAATAGTCTCTCCCATTCCTGCAAGGCTGTAGCTGTCTCGAGTATATGGCTGATTGTTGGCAAAAAGAATGGAGTCTGACTGTACATCATATCTCCGTGCCATTCGGAACATCATAACTTCACTTGAGCAGGCCTAGAAAATAAAAGTGTGAATCTCAGTTCTACAGTAATGTGAAGCTTAGTATATTTAAGAGCAGACATAGTTATCAAGTAGGAATTCTGGGCTATCATTCACAAGGTTTTAAGTTTAATCCATAGTCACCTATGTATGTGACTTTTTCTGCTCACAGACTGAAACATTAATTTCTAAAGAAGACAAAATGTCACAAATGTGAAGAATGCCAGCCCCTCCATAGCAGGTCCCCCTCCACCAACATTACTTCCAAGATCAACCTAATACCGGGAATAAAAAAAATCCAAACTATTCCCTTTCCTAAGTGTTTACCGGTCAGGAAGTTCAACACTGATCAACATTTGCAGGAACTATACTGGATCAATGAACCTCCCACATTTATCTCCACAATCTTAAACACATTCTTCCTACTTCACAAACTCAAGAATTATATAGTTCTTGAGTTTGCGAAATATGTGCAGTTACAGTCTTCTAGGTAAAATTAAATGGTACACATCAGCTTCTGGTATATGCTGATGATGTTAATATGTAGGGAGGAAGAGTAGAATCTACAATGCAAAATGCAAAAGCTTTAGTAGTGACTAGTAAGGAAATAGGACTAGAAGTAAAAGCTGTTGAAACTAAGTACATGGTCATGTATCGAGAACAGATTGCATGACAAAGTCACAATATAAAGATTAATAACAGTTCTTTTGCAAGGGTGGTACAGTTCAAATATTTGGGAGCAACCTTAAGAAATGAAAACTCTATTCAGGGAGAAATTAAGAGCACAATGAAGAAAGGGAATGCTTACTAATATTCGGTGCAGAATATTTTTGTCTTACAGTTTGCTATGCAAAAATTTAAAGATTAAGATACATATATAGAACTATAATATTGCGTGTTGTATTGAATGGGTGTGAAATGTTGTCACTCCCAATGGGGAGGAACGTAGGCCGAGTGTGTTTGCAAATAGGGTGCTGAGGAGAATATTTGGTCCTAACAGGGACAAGGTAGACAGTGGTGGAGAAAACTATGAAACAAGGAGCTAAGTGATCTGTACTCCTCTCCCAATATTGTTTGGGTGATAAAATCAAGAAGAATGAGATGGGCAGGGCATGTGGTGCATATAGGGGAGAACAGAGGCATACACAGGGTTTTGGTGGGGAAACCTGAAGGTGAGAGACTACTTGGGAGACCCAGGCACAGATAGAAGAATAATATTAAGATGGATCTTCAGGAAGTGACTGGATCGAGTTGGATCAGGAACGGAACAGGTGGCGAGCATTTCAGACAGCAGTAACAAACATTCAAGTCCCATAAAATGCGGGAAATTTCTTGGCTGGCTGAAAACTTGTTAGCTTCTCCAGAAAGAATCTGCTCTATGGAGTAAGTAAGTAAATACATATGTAAGTAGATCAGTAACTACATACGTAAGTAAATAGGATACTACATAAGTAAATAAGTAAGTAATGATGTAAGTAAGTAAGTAAGTAAGTATAGTCTTCTAGGAAGTGACACCATTACTTTAGTACTTAAGTAAACCCCCTTTCTGAAGAATGTGATGTCTCATTTTCAAAGTCAGCAGGTTGATTACATGCTAGTACAAATCTCAAACTCAATATGGTGAGGTAGGGCAACTTTCACGACTTGGAAAAAATGTCCGCTAAGGAGCAATAGCAGCAGTGATGGTAGTAGTAGTGGTAGTAGTCAGAGTAGTAGTCATAGTGGTGACAGTAGTAGTGATAGTAGTCACAGTTGTACTCATACTGCTAGTATTAGTGGTAGTAGTCATAATGGTGGTACTAGTAGTAGTAGTAATATCAGTAGTAGTATAGTGATAGTGGAAGTACTCACAATAGTAGTTATAGTGGTAGAGTACTAGTAGTTGTAGGAGTACTAGTAGTGGTGGTAGTAGTATTAGTAGCAGTAGGAGTAGTAGTGGTAGGAGTAGTAGTTATAGGACTAGTAGTAGTGGTAGTAGTCATAGAGGTAGTAAGTTGTAGTAGTAGTAGTAGTAGTAGTAGTACTCACAGTAGTCATACTGGTAGTAGTCATAGTGCTGGTGGTAGTAGTCACAGTAGTAGCAGCAGTCATAGATGTAGTTATAGTGGTGGTAGTAGTAGAGGTACTAGTAGTAGTGGTGGTAGGAGTAGTATTAGTGGTAGTAGTCATACTGGTAGTAGTGGTAGTAATCGTAGTGGTACTAGTAATAGTCATAATTGTAGTGGTAGTAGTACAGAGTAGTAGTGGTGGTAGTAGTCATACTGGTAGTGGTAGTAGTCATATTAGTAGTAGTTAGTGGTAGTAGTCATATTAGTAGTAGTTAGTGGTAGTAGTAATGGTAGTAGTAGTGGTAGTTGTAGCAGCAGTAGTATTAGTGGTCATGGTAGTAGCTGCAGTGGGGGTAGTAGTAGTGGTGGTGGTGGTGGTAGTTGTAGTACTGGTAGTAATACTAGTAGTTATGGTAGTAGTACTAGTAGTTGTGGTAGTAGTACTAGTAGTAGTGGTAGTGCTGGTGGTAGTAGTGGTATTAACAGTAGTAGCAGCAGTAGTACTAGTAATGGTGGTAATAGTAGTGGTGGTGGTGGTGGTGGTGGTGGTAGTAGTAGTAGTAGTAGTAGTAGTAGTAGTAGAACTTTGTAATACTTAAGTCATAAGGAAGTTTATGGTCTTCCAAGTTGTGACCTTCATGATCAGAAAAGTGGATCAGACAACTTCCAAAGCATTCGATCCCTGTACCAAACATATCATTCATTCATTAGTATTTACCCCTAGAGGCCGGTCCGGCAGGAACCAGAGCCTGGTTATGGAACCAATGTGGCTCTTGGCACACTGCATACTAGGCAAATTCTTGGGGATAGTTTGACAAGAAAAATAAATACCAGTAATCAGTGTACCAAAAGCACTTCTGTGTGAATGTGTTATGTAATTTAATAATAATAAATTAGTCTGGTGGATAAAATTGTCCTGGAATTGTACAATTCATATTCTTTTCCACTTTACAGTCCTTAGTCTGGACAGTACCTTCAGTAATGCTATTTGATCCTCACGGAGCAGTTTGTCAAAGCCTGGTAGTCGCTTGGCAAATTCCACAATCAGCTGCACTGTGAGGATTGTGATCTCTGTGATGTGACGGAACCTGAGGTCACTCTGGTCTTCTCCATCAATTGGCTGGTTCTGCAAATTTTTCACGAAGATTTTATAAAGTCATATGTTTCTGAACAGGTGGTAGTATACACAAGGTGAAACAGACAACTTTAAGCCCATTTTTTATATTCTACCCTTAAATTAGAAGATGTCAGTAATGTATACTGTTTGTTGTGTACCACCAGAAAAAATTTCACTGATCACATGTATAAAATAACTACCAGTATTCTCAAGCTCTGTTAGCACACAGCTGAAACTATGAAGGTCCAGCCAGTAGATAAAAGACAAAATTTGTTCACTGCGTAGTACATATTCTCCCTCTTACATTTACAGTTACCTCTCCGATCAGACAATCCAAGTCGTTATGTATGCAAAACATAATTCCATTATCATTAAACAAAAGTCCCAAAATAATTTGGAAAAAATTATAATGTAAATAAATATCACACACCAATTGCATATACTATGATGTTATAATTTTGTCTCAAGTGCCATAGTCTATTTATCTGATTCAAAACTCTCAGTAAAGTAAACACTTCTTACTGTAATCCTCTTCAGGTCCTCTTCTGAGGGCTGCTCATACTCATTTTGAAAGTAGACGAGCCTATGTATCAGTTCTTCCTGTTCTGGACTCACTGGTTTCACACCATTTATTGTTGGCAACTTCTCTGGCTCCACCTGAAATATATGCTAATTTTTGCATCACTTTCAAAAAATACATATCATTGCATGAACACATAGTAATGATCATAAACTCTTTAAGGTAAAGCTGCCCTTTCAGTTCAGCACTATGCCATGAAGCAAAAAGGGAGCATGGAGGCAGAAAGGCAGCAAAATGGGTATTTTAAGTGAAAACAATCTGATTTTCTGCACTCAACACATTTTTAATTACTGATAAAAATAGAAGAAAATTCAACCAATACTTTTTTATTGCTGAGATTCATAATTTCTCCTAGAGGTAGTCATTGTGAATACTTGCCCCAGGCACTGAAAATCCTAGCTACACCACTGCATGGAGGTAATGATCCACACATTCTAGACCTCACAACTACATGCAAAGTAACCATACTTTCCCCAGAAAAATGGTGTCAAGTACCAAAATGGCAGGAGGACAGGATGGCCTGCAGGTACTCATAATGTTGTGGTGAAGCAAAATATGTCAAATTGGCAACAGAATTTCAGCTTTAACCACTCAAACCAATTAAGATACTTTCTTTAAAAAAAAAAAAAGCCCACTTTAAATGTGCACGGTAAGAAAGAAGTAAACTTCCTTATATATTTGAATTCTTATCTGTGGTCTGTGGGTGATTCCCTCAATGACAATTCCTGCCTTTGCAGCCTACTACTTGTATTAGCCTTCCCCTCACCAGTACAGTCAGCTTGGTCATGTGTACATAATGTGAAGGTTACAATATATTCATTACTTCAACACATGTCCACAACAAGGAATAATGGACAGTCCCACCATTTTTCCATACAATCAGCAAACCAATCTGATATCTGTCTTTCACGAATGATCCCTGCCGATAAATAAGGGCTCAGTATTTGCAACAACTGGTCCACAGCCTTCAAGTCCCTGATTTTTCAGAAGTGTTTTCCTTCAATGTCCTTCTTCACAACTCACAGAAGTGAAAACTGTGAGGAGCAATGTCCAAGTCAACTGGTAAATGAGTACAACATTCATACAAGTTGCTGTTTATGACATCTTGAGATGCACATGGTGTTCTGCATTCTCTTTCTTCAGTTTGTAGACCCCAGAGCAACAGTGAGTTCATGGTGCACCACCAGCACACTGCATATGGATGCACATACTAGGCACCAATTTCTTCTTTGGTATAATAAAATTGGTTGTGTACCAAAGGAAATAATACTGCAGTCACTCTGGCAAATATATGATGAAAGCCTGTCCTATACCTTGTTTTGTTTGACACCTATACTGAAGCAATAATACAGGTGTAACATATTCTTTGAAGAACCAATGAACCAATGAACCAACCAACCAACCACCCACAGCAGAGATCTATGACAAAGATACTACTACAGTTGACACAACAGTAAACACAATGACATGAACTATGTGTATCCTCATCATTCTCCACCAAAGTATTTCATGTTAAAGGGTAAACTGGCAGATCATACATGATGACACTTCTATGTCACACAGGCACTGAAGCAATACAGGTACCCTGATTCTAATTTCTGTTATAACACACATTCTTATTCCAGTGTCACGGTTATAGTGAAGACTAAAACATGAAAAAAGATTAAAAATTCTCCCTGCCATGAAAATTAGGTACAATAAATGAAACTGCAGGACATTACATACTCTTAGACAATCAGTATTAAAATTATTTGCTTAAAGCAACAGAATTATGATGTTTACACATCTAAAACAAACAGTACTAAATTTAAATGGATGATGTATTTGTTTAAAAAAAAAATTAAACTGAAACCAAAGGAGTTAGAAAGTTATTAATTACGTGACCATCCTTGAGAACAGTAGCAGCAGTAAGTGTGAGTGTGGTGGTGTTGAAGGAGGAATCTGCATTTTACGTGAAGAAAATATCACAATAAGAATTAATTTATTCGATAGTTCTAGGCTGTAAATAATCTTTGCAGTTCATTGAACATGTATGTCATTACTCAATCAACCTAATTGCAGAAAATTTGTTTTCAGGCCACAAGACACATTATTCCAAATCTGATGGAAGCCAATGGATAGTTCTGTCTATCTGTCCATCCACCCGTCTCCCACTCTGTGCAGATAAATTCAACTGCCATTTGATTTTATAAAGCATAACATGAAGGCAGTACATTATAGCATGAATGACTACAGATGCTTCACAAATTAGTGTCCCCCTTTCCTCTCCTTTCTTGGAAGCCAATAAATTATGAGTTCACCACCACCTACAGTCGTGTGACAAAAGTTAGAACTTTATTCTTTACTGTTTTTTACAGATCTGCTGCCAGTCTGCATGTATGAACAACAGATGGAAGGATCTTTATAAATTTTATTACAGAAGTTTCTTCATCTTTACATGGGTAACTCATGAATGGTACAAGTGATGGAAACTAAAATGGATTGGAAGATGGGAACCGTTTAAGATCTGATGTAGGCCACACAGGTTTTAAAAACTGTATCCATATCTTTCTTGCATCAAATGCTAAAATTCTTGTTTACAAACATTTCCTTAAAAAAAAAGTTTATAGCAAATTCTCATTATGTAGTTACATTTCTAGACACATTAATGTACCTTGGGATCAGGCTCCTTCGTCATTACAACTTCAGGTGACCCGTTTGTTGTTGAGTTTGGTTTATCTTTGTCCTTCTGTGCTTTTTTCTCCCTTCTCTTTACCGCACACTGGTATTCAGGTACAACACCTGCAGATGCAGAATAATACAAACAGAAGTGAACATCACGTCTTAGTTAGAAGCAAGGAAGATATATAATTCAATAGAACAGGGATGCACAAATCCTGGGTGACAGGTCACCATGGCAACTACATTTTGTATGTTGATGCCTAACATTTGTGGAGAATGACTTCATGTAGCCTTTCTGGTAACTAGAATTTTGAGGTGGATCCTAAAATTTCTGGAAAATTTGTGCACCGCTGCATTAGATGTTCATTCTGCAGGACCCATACCCTTGCACTCACAAGGTCACTAAACACAGCCATACTAAAAACAACTACTTTTGACAGGGAGAACTGTCTTAAAAATAAACCTCATATATTATCATATTTAATCAAAAGCAAGGCAAGGTTTTTTCCTTAAATTTGGCACTCTAATGTGAGGACTGCTCTGAACCGGACCATGCATAGACAAACCATGGCCTGCATCACCAAATCATCACATGAGATCTCCGCTCCTCTCAGAAATTATGCAGTGTTGAGTGGTAATTCCTCACCAATGTTTCAGGACAACCTATCGGTCCCATCTTCAAGGGTCAAGAAAGCCGAAAGCGAGAACAGGGAATGAAAAGTTGACACAATCATTTTTGGGACTTCAGTCATGTAATTTTTTAAAGACGCATGACATTTCGGAAGCTGGCTCTGTTTCTGTTTTCAGGAAAGAAGTACCCAACCTGGTGGACCCCTTACATTGGGCACCTTAGAAACAGCAACTTGTCAAGATATGAACCTGAGACCAGATCTAACCCAAGGGTAGTAACAGCAAAACGAGTACTCAAAAATTAACTATTAGGCTTAAAAATAAAACACAATCAAAACCATGAAAAGAGCCAAGAACTGATTAGATCACAGACAGGACAGAAAATTCACAACACATATATTTAAATTCTTAACACCACTAACACCATCTGTGTGGAAAATTGTCAGTCTTCTTCATGGGTTCAAGTAAATTTATTAACAAAGAAATATGAATATATTATTTACTTAATGTGGATCATAATGAAACAGCAGTGCATCTCACCAGAGGTGACTGTGAAGAGTTTGAAGAAGTGCTGTATATCTAATGCAGTGGATTAGATGGATGATGATATGTTTTGAAATGGCAGTGAAGAGGATAGGAAGGTAAGGAGTGAGTGTGAGGAAGATGAAGGTACTGACTGAGAAGATGGAGACAATGACACTGATTGCTATAGGTAGATTGAATGCCTTGTGTATTAAGTGCATGAAATTAATAGTAAAATATTTTTACCAGGAGTTTTATTCTTGGGGGGTCATCTTATAAAAGAGTTATCATGCATTCAGGTAAATATGGTCTACATAAACTTTTCTGCTCCCTGTCATAGACCAAATACCGAACACCCACAGACATCAAACTTACTCCATATTCTAGCCAGTATGTGTGATAAATAAAGCTCTTTAAGTAATGTTCAAGCATTGTAGTTGGAGTTTTAGTATGTTTCCAATCCTCATTGCCAATAAATTTCGAGCAATATGACTAAATTTTGTGGGCTGGGTAGCTCAGTCAGTATAGCGACTGACTATGGGCTGGACGGTCCGGGATCGAATCCCGGTGGGGACGAGACTTTCTGCCCATCCAGACCAGCCCTCGGGCCCAACCAGCTTCCTGTAAAGTGGGTACCGGGTCTTTTCCAGGGGTAAAGTGCGGCCGGGGTGTGCTGCTGACCACTCACCCCCTTCTAGTGCCACAGTTATGGAAGAGTAGAGCTATACCTCTACCCACCCTCTGGGCCACACCGGGCCTGTAACGGGATCATTTTACCTTTACCTTTATGACTAAACTTTAATTTCAGTGTCACACCATGTTTGAAATTTGAGCTACATGTCATACTGACAGGAAGGAAACCATAACCCAATTCAAGAATAGATATTTCTTCCAATATTCAGTCATAATTAAATGAAACAGCACAAACATCATTTCTGAACTGGCAGTAAAGCTACATTAAAAGTACCAATTTATGTCAAAAGGGTGAAAAAGGGAGAACCTTGGCATTACATAAAGGTGAGTTTAAATTGTAAGGCAAATGTTACATGTTCTTAAAGCCAACAGTTTTATGTTTAAATTGAAAGATAATAAGGGAACTGACAAAGTTGTAATCAAATCTGTTTTGCCAGAAAACTCATTATTATTAATATTAGGAGAATTCAAGGATTACCTGCCACCATTGCAGCTCACTGCAATTGTCAATCCTTATCCTACGCAATCAAGTTCCTATTCAACTACCCATTTCTCTGATGTATATTCCTCTCAAATAGTTGCCAGTCTCAAGAGTGGTCTTTTCTGTGAGGACATCCAATGTTAATTTTGCATACCACACCCATCCATCACACATCCTTGACTTACTTGCCCAATTAATACTACATAACACCAACTTTTGTTCACAAAATTCTGCACAGATGCTAAAATAATGGCACAAGAAATTCAAGTGCCTGCATACACATTTTACAACATAACTTGATCAGCAATACAGTATACATTACCAGTGAGACAATTTCCAAACTGCCTTATAAATGAAGCACATAGTCCATACTGGAACACAAAGATTACTGCAACTAAAGGGGAAGGGCAAGACAAAGGTACTTTCTTCCTTTTCCTAACATATACACTATACACTATGAAGATGTAAGAGTTCTGGAAAAAAGGAACTTCACCGGTCTACACAGCATCATATCCCACAGACTTGAATCCTCAACTTACAAACTGTTATAAACCTTCTCTATTCCTTAACTATGTCATATGAATCTGACCCAAGTATTTTTTTCAATCCTTGGTTTCCAAATACTTTAAATTCAGACAAACTGCAACTGTCATACAAAAGAATGAGGAGATACAGTTCACACAGTGTTCCATATAAGGTTTGCCAAACTTCAGGACGTCATGATAAGAGTCATTTTGGGTAAAGAATCCTGTACAAACTTATGCCTGATTAAAACCAACCATTACATCGCTATGTTTCAAGATTCTGTGCAATACTGTACAATTACAGTGAACCATGGAGTCCAATGACTGCAGAGAGGAAAGGATGGAATTATCGAGAAGGCAACAAATTCTCTTTTGCGACATGCAGAATTGTGCACACAGAGGGGAGGAGGTCAATTTTAACAGTATTTAGTGTAACATAAAAGATAACTGACATTCTTTGATAATGTCTAACCAAAACTTATTTTTCTCCTAAACTCTAACCTAACTATGTAAACTACCATGACCAATTTGATAACGTAATTAAAAACTGATGTCTTTCTTTCATTGTTATTATCTGACATACAATTTTCTTTTGATGGACAGAAAAGCAGGGTAAGACTTAATTTGCTTCCTTTATTTGTGATGTTATCAGACAGGTTAAGACTTAAGGGACATCTGTCTTTTGTGGTATTATCCGACCCATAATATTCTTTTCATTTGTACAGTGTAATAACGGATTTGTATTGTACAGTTTTTGTTTACAGCCATATACATACCAACATTAAAGGGACTGCAGGTGTGTAACAGCTGATAATGGGCACATGTTGATATAACATTTTGTAATCAAAATTACTCACATAGTCAATAACATCCTGATGTCTGTCACAGCCTACACAGAACACCCATATGTTTTCAAACATACTGGACATCAATAAGCACAACTCTTGTGTCAACACATGGCCCCCCCCCCCCTTAAATTCAAACACATAATTTAAGCAAATGAAATACAATCCATACTAGGTGTACAATTACAGTAACAGTATGAAATTTGTACAAAAGTAAAAAGGCACCACATTTATGTTGCAATACTCTACACAACTGACTTGCTCTATATGGTATAGGTGGGTGATACCAGTGTATTTTTAAATTAATATTATGAAGACATTAATAAAAATATTCTAACATCCATTTGTCCCTTTGGAAAACTATATCTGCGATTTCCTTGAAAATGTCTGAAAGAGTGTTGACATCATACTTCTTCAAGAGTGAGGTGTGCAACTGTTGGTTCACATGACACCAAATGTCACTGACCCATTAGTCAGGAGACTGTCATGATCTTACAACTGAAATGTTAAATTTTGATTCCTTCCCCTGAAGATGGTCTGTGACATAAATTTGTCAAACTGACAAACTTGGAACACTGAAATTTACTGTATCAATCATTTTTTTTAAAGCAAGGAAAAATTGTTTTCCTTAAACAGTATAATGAGTTAAGAGTTCAATACACTGTAGAAAACTAAAAACTAGTTCCAAATAAATTAAAATAATAGTTTCCTTACATTCTGGCCTCATGCCTACACTCAAGCACTTCTTGAGCCGACACTCTTGGCATTTCCGTCGCATGTACATGTCAATCTCACAGTTGTTCCCATACTTGCACTGGTAAACAGCATTCTTCGTTATACTTCTCCGGAAAAACCCTAAATAAATTAAGAATTACTTCTTAGTGAACACATATTTCATAGATCTGTTACCCTTCAGAGTCCTGACCGCTCTCCCCCCCCCCCCCCCCCCCCCACAACACCCTCCCCCCCCCACCCACCCAAAACGCCCCCCCCCCCAACCCCCCACGCAACG
>Ga0123354_10006841_pt1 | contig 17020 bp, 10 predicted proteins | sample TergutLab28metaG_2_FD_97872 | JGI IMG/M metagenome (GOLD analysis project Ga0123354, IMG submission 97872) | Labiotermes labralis P4 segment gut microbial communities from Petit-Saut dam, French Guiana - Lab288 P4 | ecosystem: Host-associated > Arthropoda: Insects > Digestive system > Gut ...
AGAGAGAGAGAGAGAGAGAGAGAAAATCGCATTCCAATTGAATGGAGAAATGCTGTCATAACCCCAAAATTTTAGACATTTGACAGAAGGGAACCCCAAAACTACAGAGGAATTAGTATTCTCAACACCTGCTATAAGTTATACTCTAAAATCATCAATATGAAACTGCAGAAGTTCTCAGAAGTATTTACGACAGAAACACAAAATGCATTCCGAAAGGGACGGTCATGCACAGATCCAACATTTTGCCTTAAATTATTAACTGGGAAAAGAAGGAAATTTACCTTGGAAACACGCTTGCTGTTTATAGAGTATGAGAAGGCATTTGATAACATAAAAAGACAGATTTTATTTAATATTTTGATATCCAGACATATCCCAGACACACAGCTGAAGGCAATAGTGGATATTTGAACACGAAAACAAATATTGATAAAATTTAACAAAAAACTATCAAAACCATTAGAAATTAATAAAATGGTTCGCCAAGGATGCCCTCTTTCACCTACACTGTTTAGTATATATTTAGACGAAGTAATAACTAAATGGCAATAACAAGACATAACCGGAATCAAACTTTTAAAAAACCAGCAACTGTCAACGTTATATTTGCAGACGACGAAGTCATAAGAGCAGACACAGAAGATTCCTTACAGAAACCTGCGCATAAATTAAATCAAATAATAACAGAATATGGTTTAACTACAGCTGCAGAGAAAAAAACCCGATGGCATTTAAAAGGGCGAAATCCAGGGAGAACTAAAATTGTAATAGATAACAAAACTATAGAACAAGTAAATTTGTTTAACTATTTAGAAAATATGATATCTTATGACGGAGAATTGGACATTGATAACAAATTAAATAACGTGTTTAGACCACAAAAGGACCCTTAAGAAAACAAGAATAAAACTATACAATACACTAGCCCTTCCAGTATTGTTGTATGGCAGCGAAACTTGGACTGTTAAAGCAATGGACGCCAGAAGAATAACAACAACAGAGATGAAATACATGAGAAGAACAGCAGGATACACTTGGATAGATTACAAAACAACTGCACAAATAGCAAAGGAGTTAAAAATAACAACAATTTTGGACAAATTACTGGGATACAAGAGAAGCTGGATACAACATGTATATAGAATGCTTCGAAATAGATTACGCAGGGTAATGAAATACTACTCCCCACCTGGCAGAAGGAATCATGGCAGTCCTTTGAAGAGACTTCTGGATACGTGAGACCGGAATGGGTCAACAAGTAGCCCAGCTCCATGACAGTTATATGACGATGATGATAATGGAAAAGGAAATGTGCTTATATTTTCAGCGAAGCTTATGACAGGCCTGTCGTTTATTATTGTTACGTATTTCCCGAAAATAAAATTAAGATATTTCTAAGAAACTCCTAAAAAATTAAATCTTACTCGGTATCACATTCGGAATGAAGAAAGCCCCAAAAGATTTTAAAATTCTCCATGAAAATTGTAATCCTTCGACTAACAAGTTGTCAAATATATGGAACGGAGCCTACAAGAAACGCAGTTACGTAACGGGATAAGAAGCTGAGGCGACGGCGAATCAAGTAGAAGGAACTCCAAAAGCTGAAGTAATAACCATTAATTGTATTTTTCCACCTGTCGGCTGCAGTCGCCACAGATACCACACAAGCTAATGCGCCAAGTTACATACCAAGTACAGTAAACAAAACCGCCTCAGAGTCAATTTCGTTGAAGTGCTGCGTTGTTAGCTGTTTTGAAACCTCCCGCTACACTGTCAAGCTTTTACTTAAAACAAGTGGATAATACACCACTAAAGCTTAAACGCTGTAGGTGTTAAAGGCCATAATCTTATAAATTACAGTTCTACAAATTAAATTGAATTTCTTCAAACATAAATATTCTCAAGACACTGCGTCTTGTTACGTGGTTAGGAAACTGCCGATAGTAATGAAAAGGAATATTTTAATAAAATATTATAAAATGAATATAAAATAAATAATACATATTAGGGGACAGTGAAGATGAAGAATAAGATCTGTAACAAAAGTTTTTACCTGTTTGCAAAAAGAGAGCAAGTGACAAATTTTGTTGGTTTTCAACTGAAGGAGTCAGGAAATTGTGTCTTGCAATCTCCTACCTTGAGTACTGAGTAAGGCAGCTAAAAAGAAACACATCTTCCAGTGACAAACCATAAACGATCAGACAGGCAGAAATTACGATTTGACAGCATTACAAAACATTTAGTAACAACATACGGAGGTACAAATACCAAATACAGGGGTGCTGATAAGTCCTTAGCCTGACAAGGAAGAACTCAAACTAATGTTTCCGTCAGAATGCGTGAATTTCCTTCGACGCCTTGCCCTGCAAAAAAAAAAAACTTGAAGACAGCTCGCGTCTCGATATTGTTGAAATCGCGTCTGTCCCTGACATGCTTCCGAGCTTGTTTCATTCCTGGTCGGGCTAAGGACTTATCAGCACCCCGGGTACAAATCAATATGTTTTTAAATCCTACTCACGGTACTTTAATGAGGCTGAAAAATAATGGGCATTGAACTACTCGGTCTTTGTTGAAATTAATAGGCCTATATTGGGTATTTGACTGATGGGATTTTTAATCAATAGCAATAAAACTTCTGTAAGCAAGAAAATACTGGAACCAAAACCGTGCTAGCTTATCAGATCGTCACAATATAAACCGGATTTTCTTTGCGCTTAATTATGTAAAGAACACGAAAATAAATGGTGAAGCAAAGATTAAAAAATTCTTAACCTTGAATTTATATGCTGTTGGGTAGGCACTTTCACGTTCCGGCCGCTTTAATCTAGGGAGAAAGAAGTCATTCGTCTATTTACTAGAAGGATTTGTAGGCCTCAGAGCCGATCTGACAGCTACTGAGAAGGGAATAATTGCTGACCTATGCTGGAAAGCGAACCGCGGTTACTCGGTCTTACGTCTTGTATCGTATTCAATCTACCGACAGTGCTTGAATGAGAAAATTGAGGTAAGATTTTGGAATGATCAAATAACGTCACATAATAAATGATTTATTCCCAAGTATGTGATTTCGTTCGACGGAGGAATTTTCCCACCTAAAAATTGGTGTTTTTGTGACCATCGTCTTCATGTGGTGTGACCTATTCTAACGAGAACCCGAAGAAACAAGACAGGACGACCTGAAAGCGCGTTAAAGTAAGTGGAGAACATTTTATTCTGGGAAGTGACCTGTTATTTGTATAACACACGGCGTCAGGTTCCGGAAGAAAATATTACTCTTGCTAGATTGTCAAAATATTATTCTTGCTCTTGCTAGACGGTCAAAATCCTTCGGAATTTTTTATACAAGGCACACTCTTGTTAGCAAGTGTATATGATTCAGCTTACACTTGTGTAAAACCCAAGCTGTAAAATTTAACGAAAATTACCGTACTACTTCGAATTTAAGACTTTCTCGAATTAAAGGTAAAATTCAGGTTTAAAAGAGAACTTTCAGAAAAAAAAAAATTGCAAGCAAATACGTTTTACTGTCCATAAAATTTATTACTCTTTTAGCGAGGCTGTTTGTTCTTTGGGGGAAAATGACGAATTGGAGGCTTTCGAAGAGGTGCAAACAACACCTTGCATTTAAGGCGCGCCTCTAATATTCAGTTCGATAAAATGCGGGAAAGACGTGTGTCAGATTGGATATAATACAGCGTCTCGAAAAGAGCGCTTAAGCAAAATAAAAGTAAACATTACACAAAGAAAAAGTTTTATCAGTCTCTATAAGTTCAAATAAGAGACAAGTAATTTTTCCCTCCTGCAGAAAGATCCATGGTGGCTGGGACATTAAATTTAAAAGTCTGCATTTTATGTAGCATAAATTATGTGCATTCAATTGTTCTTATGGGAAATAATAGGCTAATTGAGTTACGTAACTTAAACAGCGTTCCGCCCCCACCCCCACCCCCACCCCCACCCCCATCCCCAACTTTTAGGGCTCAGGTAACTATTTCAGTCCTTTCCTTTTTCTCGGAACTGGCGATCTATCTGCAGCCCCAACTGCACATCAGCTTCGGTTTCTTTGCCGTCCCCGAACACCCCTCCTCAATAAGCCAATTGATCCTGGCATCCAGGCGAGATCCGGCCTTGACCGTCCTTCCTTCTTTAATTCCCTTCGCGGGAAGTCCCTCTGGTTTTCCGGTGACTGCGGGGAATACTCGTTGGACAGAGGACGGTGGGGTCATGCAGAGAGAGAGAGACAGACTGTCACAAACACAAAATACCCGCCTCCACACACACACACACACACACACACACACACACACACACACTTCAAAAGGAAGGAGACAGAAGAATACTGCTGGGTGACAACACTGGCGGGTGTAGCGATCATGCTGTAGCCGATCAGGTTAAAGTTTTGTGCGTAGTTCGGATTTCAAATGCACTGCTCTGTGTTTGGGTGTGTGTGTGTGTGTGTATGTTTGTATGTACACACACACACACACACACACACACACACACACACACACATATATATATATATATATATATATATGCACTGAACATCGACTTGGGCGCAAAAATTAACTCGCATCGGACTTCCTGGAACTATAACCATTGTGTAGGTCGCTGGATATCTGTAATGATCCAGATAATACAGCCTTTCTGTTCGTTCGTCCAGAGAAATTAGTAATGGATGGGGTCCTCTTTATGAATACGTATCTATCTATACCTATACTTCCGACTGTACTCATTGATCTCCAAGTACATGTTGTGTAGGTATTTCAGTTACACAACTTGCATTAACCATCTAGCATGGCATGCTCTGGTTCTAGCAAATGCTTACAGTGCAGCTGACGCAGTATCTCGCCAATTAAGTCTCAATCGGTGGCACTCCTGTTTGTCGTAAAGCAGCTTCGTTTAGTTAAAGGTTTATCGGTGGTTAGCCCTAGGTAGGCTGTGGACTGTACTGAAGGTAAAGGCGGGACGAACCGCAAGTAGTTGCCGGAAAAGACCTAAAGACTTGTGATGGAGGCAATCAGGCTAGGTAATTATAGTTCTGTAAAAGCAAACGTCCCTCCGACAACTGCTTAACGCAGTACGAAGAGGGTGAAGCAAAAGCGATCACGATTTCTCTCGTTTTAAAGGTGGTAAAATGTGTTTTACGAGGGGGTGCTGATAGGTCCTTAGCCCGACCTACTTCCGAAGTTGTATGACGGAATTGATAGAGTCGTTGGAAAGAGGGATCTGTTCATGTGCCGAATTGCAAGTCTTTTCTTCTTAGTTAGGCTGAAAGGAAGCATGTCAGACGACGCGCGCGATTTCAACAACATCGAGACGCGAGCTGTCATGAATTTTTTTTCCTGCAAGACAAAGCACCGAAGAAAATTCACGCTATTCTGAGAGAAACATTAGGGGAGCATGAGTCATCGTATGCCACCGTCAAAAACTGTGTGGCCCAGTTTAAATGCGGTGATTTTTCCACCTATGATAACCCTTGTCCTGGACGACCCAAAACAGAGACCACTCCGGAGATTATTTATCAAATTCACGAGCTAATCTTGGAAGACCGTCGGATTTCGGCTAAATCAATAGCTGAGCAACTGGGCATATCATATGAGCGGGTTGAGTCCACCATTCATGAAGATTTGGACATGCGGAGCTCTCCGCGAAGTGGGTCCCGAAATGTCTGAACTCGGATCAAAAACGTCAACGGTGCCAGTTGTCTGAACAAAATTTGGAATCTTTTCGGCGCGATCCAAATGATATCCAAATGATTTCCGTCGCGATTTGTGACCATGGACGAAACCTGGTTATATCACTATGACCCGCAAACAAAGCAACATTCAATGGAGTGGCGGCATAGCAGCTCAATCCGCCCCAAAAAATTCCGAGTGCAAAATCTGCTGGAAAAGTACTAGCCTCGATTTTTTGGGATCAAGACGGCTTCCTCCTCATTGATTATCTTCCAAAGGGCCAAAATATCAACGCGGAGTATTACTCATCTCTGATGATGCAATTGAAGGACATTTTGAAGGAAAAACGCCAGCCGCGGGAAAGTCACCAAGAGGGTCTTGTTCTTGAACGACAATGCTCCGGCTCACAGGTCACTTGCAACCCAGAAGAAACTGGCCTACTTGGGCTTCCAGTGTCTTGATCACCCACCCTATTCTCTGGATCTGGCCCCGTCGGACTACCACCTGTTCTTTGTACTGAAAAAAAAACAATTGAAAGTTCGCCATTTTTCGTCCGAAGCGGAGGTCATTGCTGCCGCGGAGACCTGGTTGGACGGACAACCTTCTGATATTTTTTTTGAATGGCTTGCAAAAGTTAGAGCAACGGGCTAAGAAGTGTATTGAGCTTCGTGGGGAGTATGTTGAATAAATCCTGAGTTTGGTCGCTGTAGTTTGTTTCCTTCCTGGTCGGGCTAAGGACTTATCAGCACCCCCTCATAGAACGTGGTGCTGTCTCGTATTTCTTGTAAATAGGATATCAGGTAAAGAACAAGTGTTATCAGAAGGTAGGTATGTCCGTACAGCCTAATACTTTCAGCACGTCCTCTCCCTTATTTCCGCTAGATATTAGATTTATGAATCATTTCAAGAAGATCTCTGAAAATAAGTGCATTACAAGGGTCCATTTCAACGTTAAATACACAGCACAAGGTAGGGAGATTTCTACGTACTTTGGCAAATATTATATAAGTTATAAATATGAGGAGATTTAAAATTGTTCATGTTTGATTTTTATGTATCTCGGCATCTAGTTCTTCGGCCTCAACTTTCTTGCTCTAAAGGAAACATAATATATGTCAATTATGAATACCAGATACGGTGAAGTATGACCACATTTAGATAATGAGGTAATGTACCTGTGATTTTTTTTCGATTTTAAAAATCGGGACATTTCAGCAAACTTTCTTTAAAATTCCCAGTGTCTCATTGCCTTTGAGGTGTTCCATATGGAGACACGGACAGAGTTGAACGGACATGACAATGTTTATAGTCACTTTTCGTAACCGCTTGGCAAACCGTTCTGTTAGGGTGTGTGTCGGTAGAGCTTCAAATGTTTAAGGAAAAAAATATGATTATTAACCTTTTGGCGCCGGAATTATTTTTTTAATTTTAGCACACCCTGTATATAAAATGTGAATAATACAGGAACTAAATACGTTAGAATTATGAAACAAACTGCTTTTTGAAGAGAAAAAATGGAGAGTATATACCGTGTTTAAAATATTCAGTAACCATATTTGTTGAATAAATATATAAAATGCAACTTTAGAGGTTAGCGGTGCGGTACGACCACTATAGTTAATATTAGGCGTCTAAAGTTTAAATAAATATTACATAAGAAACGGATGGTATAGTTCTCGCTCTTGGAACAACGTGCATAAGGAGTACGTAAATTACAAGGTAATATTTTCCTGCTCGGCATGTTTAAAGTCACCTTTAAATACATCTTACAATAATAACATATCCATCTGGACAGTGAGAGAGATAAGAACTTTGATATATTGTCACTGAAACGCATGTGATGGTAGAGCGCTAAAGATAAACAATAAATAACATTACAAAGGTAATGCTTAAACCATATAATTTATTTAAAGTGTTGTCATGTAATCTTTCTTTACTGCTTTACACTTTGAAGCTGTGTTAACTCTATTGACGTTCAAGATTTGCGGTTCGCCTAAGACGAAATAGTTCCAGAGATGCTAGTAACGTAGTGGAATTTGATAATTAATCAAATGACTATTAAAAATGACTGCTTGCCAATTCGCCGTGTCTTGTCAGGTAAGCTGGTGATCCTGCGGGCAATGCGAGGCACTTAACTGTATTAAGTGTGCTCTTGTGATTCTATCACCATTCCGAATTTTAGTGTTCGTTCCTTCCATTTGGAGTTTCCCTGCTACAGAATGCCATGTTCTCTTTCCTGAAATTCGGCTGAAATTGGAACGTTTATTGCCAATAGTTCCCGAAACTGTAGAATTGAGAAAGTGTTCCGTAGTTCCACGTGCAAGCGGTGGACTGTTGGCGTATTTGTCTTATCAACCGACCGGGGTTATTCGTAGTTTTTCTCAGTCCGTCCATTCCATGGTGGAAAGCAGACTGCTCTCAGTCAACTAAATACTCGGACGTTATCTTCATTCACAATTACCCCAGCCATTCTATAAAATAATACCCAAAAAATGCACGATGTCTCAATGCATGGCTTTTAAATTAGAAACACTGTACCTGCCACATGTTTCTACTCGTTATGAATCATCTGCATCGCCAATTACATCAAGGAAATAAGTATAAAACATGAAATAATATTGATGATAAATTAAAATTGAAACTAGTTACTTTATGGCCGGTCCCAGTAGCCGCGTGGTCTAAGGCTTAGGTCTACGGCTGCTCGCGTTCTGAGATCGTGGGTTCGAATCCCACCGGGAACATAGATGTTTTTCTGTTGTGAGTGTTGTGTGTTGTCAGGTAGAGGTCTATGCGACGAGCTGATCACTCGTCCAGAGAAGTCCTACCGACTATGATGCGTCGTTGTGTGTGATCTAGCAACCTCAAGAATGAGGAGGCCATGGCCCGCGTTGGGCCGCAGCGCCACACAAAAATCTTTATGATGAATCATGTGATCTGCAACTGCATAAAGCAGAAGCAGATAAGTGAAGAACATTTCCTATCAAGTAGAATGATTAGTATGACAGAGGGGATTTTGACAACGCTGCATATTACTATTAAAAATAAAGGAATGATTAGAGTAAATAATATAATATTCTTCGCCTATCCGCTTTTGTTTTATGGAGTTCCAGATATCAGATTCATCATAAAATTATTAGTTTAATTTTAACTTTAAGGCAATTTGAATTTTTTTTGTGCTTTATACGTATTTACTTGATGTGATTCTCACTGAAGATGATCCATAATTGATCTCATTTGACACTCAGATGTGACACCTTTGTATTGTGCCTCCTATTACTGTTGTAGCTCGTCAATTAATGCATGATATAAATGTTATCGCATTTATCTGTGTCGTGTTTACCGTTTAGTGGACGAAACTCCTGTCTCTCTTTTGGATTGTCCTGGGTTCAGGAACGGAAGAGGATTTGACGTTCAAGTGACCGTGCATCTTGATAAATTCTTACAATAAACCAACTAGATGCACTAATTTCTCAAATTTATTTTTGGAATAAAACTCTGCATGTTTCGGACAGTTGCTCTGTCCATCATCAGGAGTTCTTCACTGTACACACAGCAATGGTATCTGTCATACAGGTTTGCTGACAGCTTGAGAGCAGGATCAGTACGGAACCACTGTTGTGTTTACAGTGAAAAACTCCTATTGATGGACAGAGAAACTGTCCGTAACATGTAGAGTTTTATTCCCCAAAAATTTGAGAAATTAGTACATCTAGTTGGTTTTATTATAAGAACGGAACAGGAGCCCAGGTGCTATGGCTGATGACATTTTGGTTTTCCTCAGACCCTTCAGGCAAATACTAGTATGGCACATTGAAATACGGCACCGTTGTATTGTTACAGATTAATTCATTTCACTATACAATTAATTATCTGCTTACCTACACACATACCACATATATGGGTACATACATCCACATAGACTATACGTCTTATACATGTCTAAATGAACATGCATAACTTAAGTACCTATAGGCATACGTGTGTACATATATAATTATGCATGTCTGTAAGTATACATACACATATAAGCCTATATAATGTCTGTTCAGAAATCGGAATATCGTGGTCGGTATTATGACTTGAAAGTGGGCTGCAGGGTCCGATAAGAACAACACAGTTCTCTCTTCTCCCAACATTAAAACTAGCGTTTAAATTAACTCCGTTTATTTCGTGGTTGCTGAGGATTTTAACGTGAGGATAAAGGGAACCTGAAGCCTGAAGCTGATCACTCACTACCATTTAGTACCGAATTGGAATTGAGTTCTATCCGCGCCTCATTTTCCACCGTAAGGTGTCATGGTGTTCACCAGGACGTCTTTACATTTAATGTACTTAGACGATCCGTACACCCTTAAGTTGTACGTAGAGCTGTTCTACATTATTCATTCGCATTTACCCCAGATTTCGGCTTGTTATTACATATTCAACAGAAAGTCTAGGTACATAAGCCAAGCAATAAGTACAGAATCTGTTCAAATCTCCTTATCAGTCCTACACTATCTGTGGAAAGTAACTAACGGTGTTTGTCAAAATATCGCTTCGCAATACTAGTCAGGCGGTAACATTGTATGGCCTTTAGACAATGGATATAGTCGAATTCGGTGACTGGTTAGAATTTTTGCGAAATATATTTTAAGTACATGATCATGAACCGGTTGAGATGGTCGGATTTGTATATTTATTTGTTTTAAATCGCAGGTGGCAGAGGTAGGTTCCATTTTGAGGGGGAGAAAATACTTTTCAGCATTTATAAAATAGAGCTTATCTTCAAAAAAATCTTTTATTCCTATTAGTTATTGGTTTTGCTTAAAACGTTTTAATATATGATAAAAATGACACAATGTTTTACTAGACGACATTTCCCACGTTTCGTTCAAATTAAGTAAAATGGCAGGTCCGTTTTCTGAAAATAAGTGAAGTATTTTATGTGGGAACGCGAGTATTTGGCTCTTCCTTATTACGACGGCTAAAACACGTCTATCTGGGAAGTTTCGAGTTGAAAAGAAATATTGGAAGAGCAGGATGCTAAAAACTAAGTTTAGCAAAGTTTCAGAAAAGAGATTCCTGTAAGGTCATGCTTTTAGAGAAAGTGAAGAGATAGGAAGGCAAATTAATATCTGACGTGACAGTAAATTGAAGATGTTAAAGAACACAGCCTTCTCCAAATCTTACAAAGAAACATGACAAATCACGATAGGAAAGCGTATGGTAATATACTATTTCAATTATCCAACCTAAATGAACACATAAATTTAAGCTGAAAAATACCTTAAGATCCGACTTAAGAATGTGGCCTCACTAAGTCTTTAGCTGGCAGGAATATAATATAACCTTCGAAATAATTCAACCACAGTTTTCATAATTCTGTGCTGGGAAAGCCTTGAGAATTATGTTTGTCATGAAATGTTATATGAATTGGTCTGATTCTGTATCTTAAGTGGTCTCCTGTGAAACCTGACCTCAGCCAATTTAATCTAGTCCAGATCTTCGTAATTCTATTTAGTTAGGATTCAGTTAAATATTGTTCTCTTTTCTACGTACATGTACTTCAAATTTTCTATTCCTTTCGGGATTTCCAACTAAAACTTTGGATTAATTTCTAATTTTCTCAATTTGTAATATTATTATGTAGAATGGGTTTGGTTGCGGTGATGAAACCAGAAGCTACAGTGGAAGTAGGAGCACTGATAGTGAGATGCAAGGACAAATTCGTAATTTTGTTATATGGAAAATTAAACATTACGAAAATATAATTAAATTTTCTGTAGCTCATAGAGATTTAGTCTAAGGATGAATTAAGGATTATAATTAAATAAGAACCAGTTTACTCTCTTGTCCAGCACTGATTGTTATAGAAACTGGTCTCTTCACATAGGGTAATTTTCACCACCTTCCAAAAATCCTGCCGTCCATTTACCTGTACCCTAACGCTAATTCTATAAATTCTACAAAGTCCAACCTTACAACCAACGCACAGTACTCTATTACACAGAGATATAAATAATAACTTTGTCTCCGCGACTGATTCCAAGCTACAGTAAAGAAGTCAGTATATTTCATTCATGAATCATAATTTTTGTTATGCTGTATGTAACTTTTCTAAATATTCCATAATTTATTTGGAAGATTCGAGTGTTGTGGAGTGTTCCTAGAATCTGCTACTATTACTGCTACTACTAATCCTTATACTAATATTACTAGTACTGTACTTTGATAGAATATTTTGCTGGAGGCAGGGCCGTGGACCAATAGGATGGGAGGAAATTGAAAGGAAATATTAAGAAACACGTAGAGCACAATATGCCGTTAATGGAAAGTAAGGGGTAATATTAATGAAATGAGAATAGGCAAAAGTAAGCAATAAGAAATAAAATAAACTAAATAAAGGTAACATTAAAGATAACAATGAAACGTAGCGTAAAAGGTTCAATTCCCGGTGGAATCACCGGAATATTTCATTGATATAATCCTTCCGGCCTCACTATGACCATGGGTTCGACTCAGCCTCCAACAAAAATTAATATCAGTCATATTTCCTGAAAGGGGTGGGGGAGTAAAAGTGGCCACTGCATAGGGCTGCCAACTTTGCCAACTTCATGTGCAGATGGTCTTGAAATCTGGGACCCTAAAACTCCTGAAACTTTCAAGGTATTCGAGATCAGTAAAGTTATTGCTTTGCTTTGAGCATAAAAGAAGCAGCAGTAAGGAGAAGAATTTCAAGGCTTTAGTAAGGACACTTTCCAATACTCTGATAAAAAGATCCTCCGGATAAGGTTGCATGATACGAATTACAACGTATATACGGTATAAATTACAGTAGGAGTTTAAATGGTGGAAAGAGAGGATTAAGCTAAACAAGTCTGTTCCGATTTGCAGAATACCACTGACGCAATAGGTATGATACACAGTTCAGAGTACGCATCGACTCAATGGGCAGGAAAATGGAACGATAAAGTTGAAAGCAATAAAGTAGGGAAATACGTAGGACTAATATTATGAAATAATTTGAAAAGCCAACTTTATGCAACTACGTAATTTTATAGATGTATTCTTAGCTCGACATGTTTCGGGTACATACGCCCATCATCAGGAGCATTAGATGTTGAGTTGCAGCATATGGTTTTCTGCACCGAGATTTTGGATGGGTGTTGGTCTTGAGAGCTGTTGCGTAGGTCGTGTGTGCGGTGCGGATGGTGTCGTGCACGGCACCATCCGCACCGCACACACGACCCACGTATGTACCCGAAACATGTCGAGCTAAGAACACACCAATAAAATTACCTTGTTGCATCAAGTTGGCATTTCAAATTATTTAATGAGGAAGATGCACGGTCAAACAACCCTCAAGGACTAATATTGAATGGCGAGAGACGAGTCGTTAGCATGTGTGATGTTTAGAGGACCGTTTTTTGACATACTTATACAGAATGATACAAATTATTTTAATAATTGCATACTTGATTCTATACGCCTGTCTTTGGTTGATATTTATTTAGTGGTAAAAGATTATTATAACTGCAGTCCATCTGGTTAAACAAGATTTTGCTGGGGGAATGTCGCATAGGAAAGATTAAGAATGGAAAAAACCTGAGGGAGAGAAAAATTTCATGTAGTTTTATTTAAAGCAGCTGTCAGCTACTAAGGTTATGTAGCCTCGGCGATGGAAGAATGGAATATGATTATGAAGTATTGCTGAAACAATACAGGTAGGTCAACGCCAAAGTACTCCGGAGAAACTCCTGTCCAAGAACAAATATGTGCAACAAAAATACAAAACCCTGCGGGTCAAGCCGTTTAATCTACTTTAAGATTTCGGAGAAAGCGGCGAAAATTACTTAAACCAATAAAAATATCACGTGGGATGCGTGACGTAAGGTAGACGGGGTCAGGGGACACTTCTGTAAACGTCGCAGAATTTGCCGCTATTGTAACCGGCTCGGCAGGAGACTTCAGTGTACTGTTTAGTGTGTGAGTGTGTGTGTGTGTGTGTGTGTGTGTGCGCGTGTGTATGCGCGTGTGTGTGTGTATGTGTGTGTGTGTGTGCGCGCGTGCGCGTGTGTTCGTGTGTGCGTGCGTGCGTGTATGTGTTTATGCGTGTGCGTTTGTGTATGTGTGTGTGCATGTGTTTCTGTGTGTTTGTGTGTATGTGTTTGTGCATGTGTGTTGCGTGTGTGTATGCGTATGTGTGCGTGTGCGTGTGTGTGCGTGTGCGTGGGTGATTATGTGCGTGCGTGGGTGTGTGCGTGTGTGTATATGTGTGTGTGTGCTTGTGTGTATGTGTGTGCACGTATGTGTATGTGTGTGTGTGCGCGTGTGTGTATGTATGTGTTTGTATGTGTATGTGCGTGTGTGTATGTGTGCGTGTGTCTGTATGTGAGCGTGCGCGTGTGTATGTGTGTGTATGCGTGTGTGCGTGTGTGTGTGTATGTGTGCGTGTGTGTATATGTGTGTGCGTGTGTGTGCGCGTGTGTGTATGTGTGTGCACGTGTGTGTATGTGTGTATTGCGTGTTTGTATGTGTTTATGCATACGTGTGTGTTTATGTGTGTGCGCGTTTGTATATGTGTGCGCGTTTGTTTATTGCGTGTGTATATGTGTGTACGTGCGTGCGTGTATGTGCGTGCGGGTTCGTGTGTTCATGTATGTGTGTGCGTTTGTGCGTGCGTGTGTGTGAATATGTGCATGTGTGTATGTGTGTGTGCGCGCGCGCGCGCGTGCTTGTATGTGTGTGCGCGTGTGCGTATGTTTGTATTGTGTGTATGTGTGCGCGTGTTTGTGCGTGCGCGCGCGTGTGTGTGCGCGCGTGTGTGTATGTGTGTGTGTGTGTGCGTTTTTGTATGTGTGTGCGCGTGTGTTTATGTGTGTTTGCTTGTGTGTATATTTGTGTGCGTGTTTGTATGTGTGTGCGCGCGCGTGTGTATTGCGTGTGTATGTGCGTGCGTGCGTGCGCGTATATGCGTGTGTGTGGTGTGTGTGCATGTGTATTTTTGTATGTGTTTGTGCGTGTGTGCGTGCGTGCGCGTGTGCGTGTGTACGTACGATAAATTATAATTTTATATCTAAAAGTAAAGGAAATGTCACCTTGGATCTGACGGTGCTTGCCCAGAATGCAGACTAGAAATGAAGCTCCATTCTATCTTGAACATCGGCTATAGATTGGGGTGGGTGTTCAACGACGCGCCGTGATAGCTTTACCCTGGGAAAGAGAATTGGTACCCATCATACAGTAGGCTGGATGGGTCCCAGGGCCAGTCTGGACGATTGCAGAGAATCTGCCCCCCCCCCTCCGAACGAAATTTGATATATTACTCATATGATCAAGGAATGATATCCTCTAATGCCAGTCCTGTGACCCAAACGTGTTGGAATCTAATATTTAAATGTATGAAGGATACGAGATTTCAATATTCCACCGCCGTGTAGTTGAGGCCTCCGCTCTTGTTGGATGTTACGCAGCTTAGTTTGGTAGTTTGTTAAAGACGTTTCTGTGCAGCCTATTGGTCCCTCTTTCAATGTTCGAGCTTTATCATTGACCGATAGGCTGTACCGAAATGACGTTAACCAAGAACCAGCTTGATTTGTGTAACATCAAAGTAGAGCGAATGTCTCATTATTTGTTTATTAAGGTGTATTACAGTTATTCTGACCAGTTTGTATAGACGGAGGTGTGTGACAATAGGTACTGAGAGAAATGTTTAGAGCTCAGAGAAGAGCATAGCCGTGCCATACACCAGGGCAAGCAAACTTCTCCACTCCGATGTCCGGTCAGCGCTCAAGAGTGTCCGTGTGGTGTTTGCAGTGAGAGAAGTGGCTTTGTAATAGGTTTTCTTCAGAACACTACGGTTTCCCTTTGGAATTATCATTCCACCAACGTTCCACATTCATTTCCTCTATCAACCGGGTGAAGTACAGTGGGCCCATTAGAAGCCACTGTTCGAAGAGACACCTGAAGAATAAGAAACAGAGCAGTGTGACAGGAAATTAAGGCGGTGACGTAATGTTGAATGTCAGGCTGCATTCCTCACCCTTCATTTTAGTGATGATTAAATCAAGTATTTCACAATCGGTTAGACACATGAGTGAAAGAAGAAGAAGACGTTCTTTGCCAGTTTTGATTTTTTTCAGGGCTCTCAATTTTTAGGCAACCGTCTTCTGGAATTTTACGATATGTGCTTTGTTGGGTGTGCTCCATCGTTGAAAAGGGTCTTCCGAAAAGTCGGCAAAAAATCATTAGAGTATACATCGTTATATCCCTGAAGACGGTTCTAGTCTGCAAGATTTGTTCTTTGGAACACAACTTGGAAAATCTCGACTACAGGTACGGAGCCTGAATTTGAAAGTGGTATGAAAATGATCGTTCGAAAGTGGATTTGTACGGTACAAACGGGAGCAAAGCAAATAAAAACATTATCATGTGACTTGTTACATAATCATAACCTTAAATATTTTAACTATTCAAATAATACATGTCAATTTTTACCTAAATATACTTGATAAACGCAAAATTTCTACTTCCCTTCTTATACTACTCGTGATCTGACACTATAAATGACTGATGACGTAGCAATCTAGATTTGCAATACGGCTTCTGAATTTCCAATTTTTCCTCATGTGCACAGTTTGTAATTGTTATTTACCAATATAAGCCATAGGTAAAAAGTTTCTTCATATTGCAATAATCATTGGCACGAAAGACCAGTCAATAGCTTCGATATGATTCAATTTTAAAGGTAGGGACAAACTCTTAGCTACAAAATACAGCATTCTTTTTTGTTCTCCTATTGCCATTTTGAATGATCACAGAATCAAAAGCAAAATGAACAATATGGCGTCTTTCCCTCTCGGGGGAAATCAAAATGATGGGAAACAATTGTTGTTTCGATCGCAGGGCATCAAGGAGGGTGGATTGGGACAGGGGGTGAGGGAGTGAATGTTGATGCTTTACATGAATAAATGGTTGGTGAGGGTGTGTGTTCAGGCGCGTTAGTTTAAATTAGTCTATTCGTTTGATGTTCAATCGTGTGGCATCTCTGAGTACTGACGATAATTGTAGCAATACACCAGCTATACTTAACATGACAGCACGTATTACTCACATACAACCTTACTCGTTCAAAGTCCATAAAGTATCAAATATAACCGATACACAAATATCTTATAAACACAAAACAATGGCACCAAAAAATGCACACATGTGTAGAAAATTGTTTTATACACACAATGGACTCCTACATATTTCTATCAAATACGTGGCCATCATCAGGAATATAAAATACAATGCTTAAAAGTGTAAAATATAATTACAAAAATATACAATATACAATATACAATATACAATAT
>Ga0123354_10006842_pt1 | contig 17020 bp, 5 predicted proteins | sample TergutLab28metaG_2_FD_97872 | JGI IMG/M metagenome (GOLD analysis project Ga0123354, IMG submission 97872) | Labiotermes labralis P4 segment gut microbial communities from Petit-Saut dam, French Guiana - Lab288 P4 | ecosystem: Host-associated > Arthropoda: Insects > Digestive system > Gut ...
AAAAAGGCTATATCGTGTTGATGGCGGGACTTATAAGGTCATTGAAGTTTATAATTTTTTAGATGTTCATGAAAATCACATCAATAGCCTCTATATTGACAACTTAGGATATGTATGGATTGGTACACGGCGAGGGCTTTATATACTCAATCCGCAAACAACGGAATATTCTCTGTTCCAGAATAATAGAGACGATCCATTCAGTATTTCCGACAATTCGGTTTGGACAGTCAATGAAGACAGACAACAAAATATCTGGTTAGGTACATACTCGGGCAGTCTTCATTATGTGAATCCGAATGAAAAGAAGCAATTCAAAAGCAATACACCGGTCAATCATCGTGTAATAAGCGGATTTGCCGAAATCGGTAAGGAATTGTGGATAGCAACGGAAGGAGGCGGTATTAGTGTTGTTGACAAAAAAACGGGAAATGTTTCCTATAAGGCGTATCATCCCGATGGAAACAGTCTGGCGTTCAATAATGTAAAAAAAATGGTAATGGATTCTATCCGCAAAAATATTTGGATATCAATGTTTCAGGGCGGATTGGATGGTTATAACATCCTTGCAAAAAAGTTTACCAATTACAAAAATGATTCTCAAAATGTAAACAGTCTGCGATTTAATAATCTGAGAACAATTGCATTAGAGCCGGATTCCGGATTATGGATAGCGTATCAAACCTCTAATTTGTTGCTATCTTTCTTTTCATTCGATAAGAAAACGTTTGAACATTTTTCGATGGATTTTTTTCCCGACAACAACTACTACATATTCGATATATGCAGAGATGCCGGGACTGATGATTTATGGTTTGTTACGCACCAGAAATTATACCGGATGAATGTAAAAAATAAAAATATAGAAGAAATACCCTCGTCTGAAACAATAAATGGTCAGACGCTTTGTGTAGACGCGGAACAAAACGTATGGGTCGGTACAATGGGTAAAGGTCTATTAAAATATTCGGTAAAAGATTCGTCTTATAGCAAGTATGATGATATTTTGAAATTCAAAGTATCAACTATTTACAGTATATGTCCCGATCATTACGGTTCTCTTTGGCTGGGAACCGACAACGGTTTGTTCCGTTTCGACTTGACAACAGACGTTTTTATGCAGTTCACTAAAAGTGATGGTGTGCATGGACGGGTTTTCTACCCGTTGGCATCAATGCAAAGTTCTTCCGGCGAACTCTATTTCGGCGGAACTTCGGGATATACCGTAATTACCGATCCAGATATAAGAATAAATACATACAAACCGAAGGCGATGATTTCGGATATCCTCATTGACAATGTTTCCATACTTTTTGATACAACGCTACATGTCCACTCTGCGAAAACACTGAAAATCACGCACAACCAATCGAACATCGGTTTTTTATTTTCGTCGGATAATTATCTTATGCCGACAAAAAACAGGTTCAAATACCGGTTGAGGGGGTACGACGATCGTTGGGTAGAAACAGATGCTTCCAATCGTTATGCGTTTTACACCAAACTGCCCGCCGGTAATTACACATTAGAATTGATTGCTTCCAACAACGACGGTTTGTGGGGCGATACGCCTTTGCAAATGAACATCAGACGCCTGCCAGCACCATGGTTGAGCGTTTGGGCTTACATGTTGTATACATTGATTATCTTCTTAACTCTATTTGTGGTTTTCAGATATTATTACCGCCAAAAACAATTGAAAATGGCGTTGTACAAGGAAAGTTTGGAAAAACAGCAACGCGAGGAAATACATCAATCACAGCTCAGTTTTTTTACCAACATTTCGCACGAACTTAAAACCCCTTTGTCTCTGATATTGGCTGTAACTGATACATTGCGCAAGGATGGCATCAGAGAATTTTATTTCAAGATATTGAACAACAATGCACAACGTTTGCTTCATTTGGTGAATGAACTGATGTTGTTTCGTACTGTGGAAAGCGGAAAACAGTCGCTGAATTTGAGAATGATAGACATCAATACTTTTGTTGCAAATATTGCGGAAGATTTTACGGATTTTTCGCAACAGCACGATTTTCGTTACAGTATTCATCTTGACGAGAATATGCCTAAAAATATTCCTGCCGACAGAATGATTCTCGAAAAAATTGTGACTAATCTGCTCAACAATGCGTTCCGCTATACGCCTGACGGCGGTTCAATTTCCATCAGTACCTATTACGACAGGCAATACAGCCCGACATATTGTAATTCATATCATACCGGAAACGGAAATGTTGAAAATCCCTTCTACATTGTGGTTAGCGACACCGGGATCGGTATTTCCGAGGCGTCTATCAGTAAGATCTTCGAACGTTTCTATAAAGTGGATACATCTCTTAATCAACATTTAGGAAGCGGCATGGGGCTTGCTCTGGTGAAGAGTTTGGTAACGCTTCACAAAGGCTCAATCAGCGTTTACAGCGAACGGGATAAAGGCTCGGAAATGGTAGTGGCATTGTCGAAAAATGCTACAAACTACAACGAACATGATTTTGACAAATCGAATCTATCTGATGATATCATGCCACAACACGAAGAACACGTTTTGATGAAAGAAGAGAACAATGGCGAAAACGAACTGTATCTGCGTGAAAACAAAAGGATATTGGTTGTAGACGACAACGAAGAGATGCGGAAATTGATTGTCGGTTTTCTTTCGCAATACTATGATATGGTGGAGGCTTCAGACGGCGTGATGGCTTCAAATTTAGTTCGCGATATGGAAATAGACCTGATTATTAGCGATATAATGATTCCGTTGAAAGATGGTGTTACGCTGTGCAGCGAGATAAAAAACGACATCAACAGTTCGCATATCCCGTTTATCATTCTAACCGCCAAGACAGGACAAGACAGCAAATTGGAAGGGGTTGAGTCGGGAGCCGATGTTTATCTTGAGAAGCCGATTAACTTCGATATACTGTTCCAAATCATCCACAATATTTTCAAGCGACAGGAAAGGTTGAAAACGCATTATGCCAAACAATATTTTACAGATTCCGGCGAAACGTCTGCCAACCGACAAAATAACGCATTTCTCAAAAAAATTTACGACATGCTGGATACCTGCATTGACGACCCCAATCTTGATGTAAACTACATTGCATCTGAATTAATGATGAGCAAAACCAAACTTTATACCAAACTTAAATCAATTACCGGTAAATCGTTGGTTGAAATGGTACGGTCATACCGGTTGCGGAAAGCGGCTCAAATGATGATTGAGGAAAACCTTTCGATAGGCGAAGTGATCATGCTGGTAGGTATCGAAAGTCAATCGTATTTCACGAAAGCGTTCAAAAAAGAGTTTGGCGAAACGCCAACTGCATTTGTGGCAAAGAACAAAAAATGATGATTTGAACAAAAAAAATGATGATTCGGACAAAACTGCTCGAAATATTTTGCGTACTTTTGTACCGTAATTTTTTCAAAAAATTTCAAACTAAAATAAAAAATATGATATAAGTTTTAAAAAAAATTGGACAATGATACATTTAAATAAATGGAAAAAGACAAATGAATAAAATGATAACCAAGTGGTATTTTAGTATTAATGTTAAATTTTCGTATATGCAAACGAATTTCTTATCTAAAACAAAAGTAATTATTTTTTTATTGGTGATTTTACCTTTCCTTACTGAAACGGGGGTAAACGGAGCAATCGCACAGGAAACAGTCCGAGTCAAAGGAAAAGTGCTTGATGTGGACGGTCTTCCCATACCGGGCGTATCAATTATGGTAAAAGGCACCACTATAGGCACTGTTACCGATATAGAAGGAGATTATACCATCCTTAATGTTCCGGTAGGCAGTATGTTGCAATTTAGTTTTATTGGTTATGTTTCTAAAGAACAGGTTGTTGACAAAAACACGAGCACAGTTAATATGGTGCTGTTGGAAGACACGCAAAGTTTGGAAGAACTGACCATTGTGGCGTTTGGCACGCAAAAAAAGGAAAGCGTAACGGCGGCGATTACTTCCCTTTCGGCGAAGCAGTTGAAATCGCCTTCGAGTAACTTTACCAACGCTTTTGCCGGACAGTTGGCAGGTATGATTTCCTACCAGTCGAGCGGCGAACCGGGCGCCGACAACGCCGACTTCTTCATCCGGGGTGTCACCACCTTCGGTTATAACGTAGATCCGTTGATATTGGTAGACAACATCGAAATCACTAAAGACGAACTAGCGCGTATCCAACCCGACGATATTGAAAGTTTTTCGATTATGAAAGACGCGGCGGCTACGGCTCTCTACGGTTCGCGAGGCGCTAATGGCGTGATGCTGATCAAAACAAAGGAAGGTCAGGTGGGAAAAGCCAAAATAGACCTCCGTGTTGAGAATACGCTGACAACGCCTACACGAACCATCCGATTAGCCGACCCGATCACCTACATGAAGATGCACAACGAAGCATTGAACACAAGATCGGGGAGCGGGTTGTTGTATTATTCTGACGACAAGATTGAACGCACCGTTCCGGGTTCAAATTCTATGGTATATCCCGCCACAGACTGGCAGGATGAACTGATGAAAAAATATGCCAACAACCAGCGCATCAATCTGAGCATACGCGGAGGAGGAGATGTGGCGCGATATTTTGTCTCGTCCTCTTTTTCGAAAGACAATGGCGTGTTGCGCGTAGATCAAAACAACAATTTCAACCAGAACATTGACCTGAAAATTTATACGCTTCGTTCAAATGTAAACATCAATGTAACCAAAATGACGGAATTGAAAGTAAGTTTGGATGGAACATTTGAAGATTACAGAGGTCCGCTTGGAAGCGGTTCGGAAATGTACAGGTTAATCATGAAAAGCAATCCGGTGCTTTTTCCTGCAAAATATCCAAAGGATGAAAAACATGAATTTATTACGCATACCATGTTCGGAAATTTCGAAAATGGAGGTTATTTGAACCCCTACGCCGAAATGATGCGCGGATATCGCGATTACAGTAAATTCATCATAGGAGCGCAGTTGGAACTGAATCAGAAATTAGACTTCATTGCTCAAGGATTAGTTCTTCGCGCACTGTTCAATACGAAACGGGAAGCGCGCTCGGAAATTGCCAGGTCATACAGTCCATGGTATTATACCATGATGAGGTATAATCCTTATGATGAGACGGATTATGAAATCAGAATTATTAATCCAGAAGCAAACGGAGAAAGTCTTACATCAAATATTGCACTACCTAATGTAGTAAATACGGTTTATTTAGAATCGGCTTTGTCGTACAGCACCACATTGAACGAGAAGCATGATGTCGGGGGGCAGCTGATTTACACCATGCGTAGCCAGACAATACCTCCGCTTGACGTACTTAAATCTATTATACTTGGGTCGTTGCCCTACCGTAATATAAATTTTGCGGGACGTATTTCGTATGGATATAAAGGAAAGTATCTGGCAGAGGTAAACTTTGGGTTAAACGGTTCGGAACGCTTTGCAAAAGCGCACCGGTGGGGTTTTTTCCCGTCGGCAAGCGCAGGCTGGATTATATCGAAGGAGAATTTCTTCGAGCCGCTGAAAGGCGCGATCACAAATCTGAAGTTAAGAGGTTCGTATGGATTGTCGGGTAACGACAAGATCAGCGTCGATAGATTCCTTTATATGTCTGAAGTAACTTTAAATGCCGCAGCCCCATGGTCCTTCGGAGAAGACCCGTCAGCAGGTGGCAGGTATTCGCGACCGGGAATATCTATAGATCGCTACGGCGCGCCCGACATTACATGGGAAATAGCCTACAAAACCAATCTGGCGATGGAAATAAGCCTGTTTAAAAATTTTCATCTGACGCCGGAATTATTTTTTGAACATCGCACCAATATTCTGCAAACACGCACTTCAATACCTTATACCATGGGATTGTGGAATCCGGGCAATGTAAAAGCCAACCTGGGCGAAGCAAAAAGCAAAGGATTTGAATTGGCATTCAGGTACGACCATTATTTCAATAGTGATTTCTGGATACAGGCCATGTTTAATTTCACCTATGCCACCAGTTGGTACACCAAATATGAAGAATTTCAGTATGATATGGAATGGTGGAAAAGTAGCATCGGGGTTTCTACCACCCAATCGTATGGTTATATTGCCGAGGGATTGTTTATTGACGATAACGAAGTACTTAACTCGCCCGTGCAGGGTAGAGCGATGGCAGGCGACATCAAATATCGCGATCTGAATGGCGACGGAGTGATCAACGACCGCGATCAGGCGCCCATAGGTTACCCCACAACGCCCGAAATAGATTACGGCTTCGGTCCCTCCATCGGTTACAAACGTTGGGAATTTTCGTTCTTCTTCAACGGAAAGGCGCGGCGTTCTTTTTGGATAGATTACAATCTTGTCTCGCCATTCTTCAATACTACCGGTATCAATAACAATCCTGGAAATCCTGTTGGACACAATGCGCTTATGCAGTTTATTGCCGACAGTTACTGGTCGGAAAATAACCGAAACCCGTATGCGGTATGGCCGCGTTTATCTTCGGCAAACGCCGAATCTGACTCAAATGGAGCGAGAAATACATGGTTCATGCGCGACGGAGCGTTTATACGTCTCAAGAAAGTGGAACTTGCCTACAATCTGCCTGAAAATCTATCAAGAAAAGTAGGAATGCAGGGATGCAAAATATATGTGTCAGCCACCAACCTTTTCCTGATCAGTAAATTCAAGATTTGGGACGTTGAAATGGCAGGAAACGGATTGGCATACCCAATACAGAGAGGTTTTAATGCAGGGCTTTTTATCAATTTCTAAAAAAGTAAAATCATGAAAAAAGTAAAAAATATTTTCTTAGCAGTTTCAATAGCAATCTTGTCGTCGTGCGATTTTATGGACATTGTTCCCGATATGATTGCCACCATCGAAGACAATGCTTTTGCATTACGCTCGCAAGCCGAAAAGTATTTCTTCAACTGTTACGGTTATCTTCCCATGACGGGATCAACCACCGGCGACCCGGCATTGCTCGGCGGCGACGAAATATGGCTGCCGCAGCACAACGGCAGTTATAACAACGCAAAAAATCTCGCGCTGGGATACCAAAATGTCAGCAACCCATATTTTGATTTTTGGATGGGAGCAAGAGGCGGGAAAAACCTGTACAGGGGAATTTCCGACTGTAATATCTTCCTTGCCAATGTTGACCGCGTCCCCGATTTTAACTCGCCGGCTGAGCGGCAACGCTGGCGCAGCGAGGTGGAAATACTCAAAGCATGGTATCATTTCTATTTGATAAGAATGTATGGACCCATTCCCATTATGGACGTCAATATGGGAGTTGGAGCAGGTACCGATGAAGTTCTTGTTTACCGGAATACTGTTGATGAATGTTTTCGTTACGTGGTGAACAAGGTCGATTCTGTGATCAAATTGGGTTATTTGCCGCAGGTAATCGGCGACCCTGCCAATGAAGCAGGACGAATTACCGAAGGAATTGCGCGTATGATGAAAGCCAAAATGTTGGTATATTGGGCAAGTCCCTTATTTAACGGGAATACTGAATATGCAGGATTAACGGATAATCGCGGGATCGAAATTTTTTGCCCCGATAAAACGGAGGAAGAAAAACAGCGAAGATGGGTGGAAGCGCGGGATGCCTGCAGTGAAGCAATTAATTTCCTGGAACGTCAGGGGTTAACACGACTGTTTAAATATACGGGTATGGATTGGCCCAGAATTTCAACAATAACACGTAATAAACTGACCATCAGAATGTCGCTTACCGAAAGATGGAACAGTGATATTATTTGGGCCAATACCAACAACTGGAGTTCAGACCTGCAATTACAGTGTATCCCTCGTGAAATGAATCCTAATAAAACGGCCAACACCGCCGCTCGCGGTAATTTTGCCGTGCCTATCAAGATTTTGCACATTTTCCACAGCAAAAACGGAGTCCCGATTGACGAAGACAGAACATGGAATTATGCAGCGCGGTTTACTCCGCGCACTGTCCAGAACGACCACATGTTTCTGCTTGCCGTGGGCGATGCGCAAACGGTAGGGATACATTTCGATAGAGAACTGCGATACTATGCTAGCATCGCCTTCGATCGCGGTATTTGGTTCGGTCATGGTTCAGACGATGAAACTTTGCAGTTTCCAAAAACAAAACAGGGTGAAAGTTGTGCAAACGGAGTTGTCGCCTCATGGAATGTTTCAGGTATGTGGCCAAAGAAACTGATCCATCCGAAATCGACATTGTCGGATGCATCAGGAATCACTTTCACGGCGAATCTATATCCGTTTCCGTTTTTTCGACTTCCAGAATTGTATCTGATGTATGCAGAGGCGCTGAACGAGGCTTCGAATACGCAGGAGGCGCGCGACATGGCGATACAGTATGTAGACAGCATCAGGTCAAGAGCAGGGTTGCCGGGCGTAAAGGAAGCATGGGCTAACTTTGCAAGCGACCCGACAAAGCCTAACAGGCAGAGCGGATTGAGAGATATCATCAAGAAAGAATACCACATCGAATTTGTGTTTGAAGGACACAGATTCTGGAATTTGCGACGTTGGAAAGATGCCATCACCGAATATAACAAACCAATAACAGGTTGGAATCTGGGAAGTTCAAACGTATCTGAATATTATAATGAAACGTTGATATATCCGCAACCGGCAAAGTTTTCAGCGAGAGATTATTTCTGGCCTATTTATGATCAGGAAAGATTGAGAAATAAAAATTTAGTACAAAATTTTGGATGGTAAAATTAGTTTCAAGTTCAAAGTTCAAAGTTTCAAGTTCAAAGTTAAATTAAAAGGATATGAAGACAAAAATATTTTTAATGATAGTAACAGTTGCGTTCATTACGTTTTCATGCGGCGAAGACAATATCAACAAACCGCATGGAAGCAGTACGCCGCCGGAACAGGTGGTAGTAACTAAAGTATTGAACAAGTCCGGCGCTTCCGTTATTTATTATCAACAGCCGAAAGACAGAAATCTGAAATACATTCGCGCACAGTGGACAACCGATAGCGGAAGAGAAATGGATGCAACCGCGTCGTTTTATACCGATTCGATCTTAATCAACGGATTTAGAGAGGCGTGTGATATTGACGTTAAACTGTACTCGGTGAGTTTCGGCGAAGTGGCTTCCGAGCCGGTCATACAACCGGTAAGCCCACAAAGACCGCCTTATTTGTTAGCCTATGATAATTTAGAGATTTCGCCTTTCTACATGGGCTTGAAGGCTGTTTTGCATGGAAATGATACACAAGAAAAATTGTCGTTTTTTGTATATCGTGAAAATAGCGAGTTTCCAGAAGGATGGCAAGAGATAGCACAAAATCACAGTTCGCTGCAATCCATAGAATTTCACGTTGATGGACAAGATACGATTCGTAGACGTTATGCGATCAGGGTGAGAGATTCTTTCGGGTATTGGTCGGATTACAAAGAAGCCATCATCAAACCATGGTACGAGCAAAGATTGGACAGAAGATTTTTCAGAGAGTGTAGAATACACCGCTGGGACGAAATCAAGGGTGAATGGGTGTTCGACACCGAATGTGTGGACTGGCAGGGACATGATATGCACGCGTGGTCGGGAAGTTATGTAACTTTTAACGCTTTGTGGGACAACAGGATCATGCAACACATAGGATATTGCTACCATACCAAACCGTCGGGCACAAAAATGCCGCAATCCTTCTGTATTGACCTCGGTGATTCGTTCGTGCTTAGCCGGTTGCGGATATGGTTCCGTAGTCAGTCTACCAGAATGGGAGCCAGCGGCGACGATTGGCAACATGTATGGAAAAGCGGTATGCCAAAGACAGCAATCGTATACGCCTCAAAATATATCGAAGATCAACCTATCGGCAACCTCAAAGACGACATCTATGACGAAGAAGCATGGATACCGATAGGCTACGGAAGTTTTACGCGAGCCGACGGAACCTTCACCGCTTTAACATCAGGGGTTGGAACAGAGGAAGACAGGGAAAAACTTGAAAAAGGAATGGATATCCTTTTCGATTATGCCAGATTTCCGGTACGTTATGTGCGCTTCCAGTCGCTGATACTGTATAATGAAATAACTTCGGCAGTGATGATTGATGAACTTCAATTTTTTGGAGATAAACCATAATTAACCACATAAATTTATTTTTATCATGAAAAATAAAACTGTATTTTTTGTAATCATGGCATTAATCATCAATGCCTGTACACCAATGGATCACAATATCAAAGATTTCGTAAAAGATGGTCCCGTTGTTTATCTCACAAAGTTAGACCCGGATGACATTACGATTGTAGGCGAACGTGAACGGGCGGTGATAACCTTACCGGCAATGAAAGACCTGCGCCCAACAAAAGTATTGATTTATTGGGCGAACAGGACACAATCAAGAGAGTTTCCCATCAATCCGGAAGTTGAAACAAAAATAGATTTAAGAGAACTGAAAGAAGGAGCATATATTTTTGAATTTATACTGATGGACGAAGTTGGAAATAAATCGCTTACCAGCACAAAATCAACAGATGTGTATGGCAGCGTTTACGAAACTTACCTGTTAAACAGATCCATATCAAGCGATAGATTGACGGCAGATGGGAAACGCGAAATCATATTTGCCAAAGTAACCGACGCCACCATGCAGATGACCTTAATAGAATGGAGTCAGAACGGAACGCCGCAAACACGAACCATTGACGCAACCGATGAAGGCGTGAACAGTATCGTCATAGACGATTTCACAGCAAGTTCATTCAAATACCGTACCATCTATAAACCGGGTAATGAAGACATTTTTTGGTCGCCGCCATCTTATGTGCTGGATAACCCCGATGTTGGAAAAGTTGTTTATGACGGGCCAACCAAACGGATTGAATTACCGAGTTTGTCGAACGACGATTACTGGAGAGGATATGAAATCAGATGGATAGACAGATTCACGTTAGATGCAAAAACATATCATGTGCCAAGTAACGCTACATCTTTTAATTTGCCCGAATATGCAGCCGCAGAATTTTATTATTCCGCTTTGTTCCAATATGACGGCGATATGAAATCATCCTCTTCCATAGCCAAATCTACATCCGAGCGCGTCAATTTAAACAGAACAGGGTGGTATGTGCCGCTCGAAACAGAAATATCAACGGGAAGGGAACTCGCCAACGTAAGCAATGGTACATGGAGCGGAGCTTATGAGGCTATTACGGCAAAGAACAAATCACCGTATCTGTCGCAGAAGTTGCCTTATGAAAATCAAAGCGCTCCGGAAAGGTCAAACTCTCCCAGAGCGCATATAGAAGGAACTGACGGCACCTGCCTTGTGTTGGTTAAAGGACCGGGAACTTCATTCAGAACCCAACACCCGTACTCAATACAACACAAATATGGAGGTATAAGCAGCATTGACGTTGACTTCGGTAAGGAGATTTATTTTATTATTGATATGGGAAAAGTAGAGGACTTTGATTATTTTCGCATAGTTTATCGCAGGATTGAAGCAGCCAATACCGTTTCTTACAAACCGCAGGGAATTCAACTTTACGGAAGCAATGACCCTGCTTGCATTAACGACCATTCAAAATGGACGGCAATAACAGATAGAATAGAACCACCGTTTTGTACGATGCCAACCATACAAGATCAGGCAACCCATGTACAAAATTCAACAGGGAATGTACCATTACGCGCAAGTTCCTATCGTTACATTAAATGCTCTATTACCGATTGGGTAGAAGCACTGGTTGACGAAGAGAATGGAGAAGTAAACAGACACATGACCACCATACAAATTGCACAGTTTTACCTCGGGCAAACTATATATTTTTAATTAAAAACATAATAATTAATCATTTAAAAGATTTTAATCATGAAAAAGATTTTTAAAACAAACAAAAACAAATTTTTGAGCAGCATGATTGCACTTTGCTTCTGTTTCACATTTTTTGCAGAATTGAAGGCGCAACAAGATAAGTTTAAAGACTTAGACCGTAGCAATTGGCAGGTATCCTCGCGACAAGGAAATGGCAGTGCATTTGCGACTGATGGCACAGTTGGCGGACAACCGGAAAATATTCTGGTAGATAACAATATGTGTTTGGTATTGAATAAGCCGGGCAGAAATGATATGCCCGTTTGTGCAAATCCGCCTGAACCCTGTACGGTCTTGCCCTATTTTACCGTGATAATGGATGGACCCCAGACAGTCAATTATTTCAGATGGCGACATCGCAGAGATAATAACTATAATCGCCTCAAAACGTTTGCTGTTCATATTTATGTCAGCGAAGACGGATTAGATTTTGAGCAACTTGTTCCGGAGACACCTGAGGCGCCAAATCATCCTAATTTATTCTGGATACCGGTTAATGGAGGTTATGTCGGCGACTTAGTGCTTTCCGATGGAAATAATTATTATTACATAGACATACCTGAATCAACTTTTCAATTCATGAAGGTAGAAATTGTAGTTTGGACGCAGAATTACGGTACCACCCTTCATGGTACCGAAACGGTTATGTATCAGCATCCCGACTGGCCTGGAGAAGGAACAACTGCCTATGGTAATTCGGCTCAATTAAGCGAGTTTGGTTTAGGGTTTGTTGTAAAAGAGGATGGCGCTGAGGTAAACACGCCCGAAATAGATGCAGTGAGAGGGCTGAGTTTATCTATAAAACCTCTGCAAACGCCTTCAACAGGGCAAATAGTAGAGTATGCAATATCTGATACAAATTCCGTCCCTGAAGAAGGTTGGCAAAGAAGTCTGTCTTTCTATGGCTTGGATGCAGGTACGACTTATTACATTTTTGCCCGCGCCAAGTTAAGTCCGGGTTTTCGTGCCGGTCCGGCGTCTGAACCGTTGATCGTTTCAACCCTTGATATAGCTCAGTTGCCTGTAATTCTTACAGAAGACAACCTTCCCAAAGGAAATGTAAACGCTAATTACAGCGTAACGCTCGAAGGCGACGGCGAGTTTCCCTTGTCATGGGAACTTAAAGAAGGCAGCGAATTGCCGTTAGGCTTGGAATTGAGAGATAACGGCGTCATTTCAGGAACGCCAAGCGTAAGAGGTTCTAAAACCTTTACGATCATACTTTCAAATGATGTAGGCACAGTAGAAAAAGAATATACGATTATTGTTGAAAAAGAATTGGTTAGATTGGATAAACCTACCCTTTTAGAACAGGGCGAAAGCAGCATCACTGTAAGCCCGTTGGATATTCCTGCAAGTCTTCAGGAAATAGAATATGCCATTACAACTTTCAACGAACCGCCCCAAACAGGTTGGTCTGACAGTTTCTTCTTCGACGACCTGAAACTTAACACAGTGTATTATATCTTTGCGCGGGCAGTTGAAAACGACGATTATGGAACAGCGTATTCGCCATCGTTGCGCGTTCAATTTGGTCTTGGGAACGATTTTTTCCCTGTTGATTTCGACCGTTTAGAATGGACGGTTACTTCGCTGAATCATCCTGACGGTTCAACGCATAATATTGATGGTAGTAATGGAGCCGTTGAGCATATTCTTACAACTGCCGGCACATACCTGAGTATGACTAAACCCGGCAGATCGGCTGTTCTGGCGCCGGAGGGTGGTGTTGCAAAAATGGTTCCGGCAGATTTCATACCTTATTTCATTGTAGACATGAAATCGCCGCAAAAATTTAACTATTTTAAATGGCAGCATCGTAATTTTAACTACGGTCAGCTTAGAGTTTTTGCCGTAAAACTTTATGGAAGCGCCGACGGGGAAAATTTCACGACAATCATGCCCGAACTTCCTGAAGCACCGAAATATCCCGAATGGTTCTGGATACCGAATGTTCAGGGTTATGACTTCAATGCAAACTCTGCAATGGTAGATGATAATATATATGTAATCAATACTCCCGAAATGGAATGTCGGTATGTGAAGGTTGAATTGGTAATGGAGTGTCGTCAGTATCGCAACCATCATCCGTCATATTTCAGAGCAGAAGGTGCAGCAGGCGGCGATAACATGCAAGTCCGTCAGTTTGCGCTGGGGCGTCTGTTTACCCCGGAAGATTATGTTGCTCCTCAAATTACCACCACAGAACTTCCAGACGGAACAGCAGGCGAAACATATAACCAAACTTTAACATCAACCGCTATTCCGTATGCAACATGGTCTGTTGAAGAAGGTGCTTTACCTAATGGTTTGACATTGAGAGCAGCCGACGGAGTTATTTCCGGACGACCGATCAAGAAAGGTATCTTTAGCTTTACAGTAAAAGCATTGAATAATCTTGGCGAAGATTTCAAAGTATTGTCTATTGAAATACACAAAGGAACTTCCGTAGAAGTAAGTACTCCAACACTTCGACAATTAAACTTTAAGAGTATCGAAGTCAACACCGTAGTTGCTTCTAACGGACAAGAGGTAGAATATTCCATAAATACCGAAAACGTTGTTCCTGCAACAGGTTGGCAAATCGCTACCACCTTTTCTGCCTTGACGGCTGAAACTACGTATTACATTTTTGCGCGTGGTAAAGGCACCGAAGATTTTGAAGAAGGACAAGCATCTGAACCGTTAGTAGTTACTACCTTAGATGCGCCAGTAGCGCCAAAAATTACCACAGCTGCATTACCCAGTGTAACAGTTCTCCAAGAATATAGCGTTACCATTGTTGCTGATGGCGATGAACCAATATCTTGGGAAATTGGCGATTTGCCTAACGGATTGGAAGCTGAAGAAAATACAATTTCCGGAACGCCAACAATTGGAGGAACATTCACCGTAACGGTAAAAGCGATCAACGAAGGCGGAGAAGACACAAAAGACTTTGTCCTTTCTGTTGAAAAACTTGCCGGATTTAATGTGGCAGCTCCCACGCTTGCCGAAAACAAGGGAACAAGCATTATCATTACGAAGGTGGAAACTTCCAACGGACAAGAAGTTGAATATGCTATAAACGCACAAATGCCGGTTCCTCCAACATCAGGTTGGCAAAGCGAACTTACTTTCAGTAATTTGACTGTAAATACAAAATATTTTGTTTTTGCACGCGCAAAAGAAAACAACGTCTACAAACAAGGAGCGATCAGTCAACTGGAGATTACTACCATTGCTCTTACAAGCAGCGGCGAATTATTGCGGCCAAACCCGTTAAAAATTTGGACAGCTAACGGGAAACTGCGTGTAACAGGCTTAACCGAAGGAAAAACATGGAGCGTATACAGCGTTTCAGGTACGTTGATCTATCGCGGCGTAGCCACAGGAACCGAAGCTGATATAGCCTTACCTGTGAGTGGTGTGTACATCATTCAATCCGAAAACAATGCTTTAAAATTTGTACTTCCGTAAATAAATTATGAAATAGTATGAAATATTTTTTAAAAATATTGACTATTGTGTTCATTTTTCCATATTTCACGGAATTAATGGCACAAACGACAATTGTTACGCCATATCCCGAAACAATTCTGTTAAAACAGACTGCCAGCGCTGTCAAGGAACGAACTCGCCTGGCACAGGGACACAATAAATATGACAGGCAACCCACAGGTTTTTACATCGAAGCGGGTAAGAAAATAGTAGTCAATGTGCAAATCAATACTGCCGCAACAGACGGACAAAGACCTGTTCTTACCGTTGGTACGCTTGGTTTCAATCCGGGCGGCAGAAACACGGGAGTGCATCATAATCTCTCAGCCGGCGTTAATACGATCAACTCGGCAGTTGCTGGGTTGATATATCTGCGATTTATCACAGATAGCCAAGACCAACCGGTTGGCGAAGCGAGCATTACTTTTACCGAAACAAGCGAGCATGTTCGCGCTCCGCGTTACGTCTACGGCGTAACTACCGATACGGAATTTGCCCAAATGATGGATATTTACCGAACCCAAGACGTTATTTTTCATTCCGATTATGCAATAGTGTGCGCTACACGAGAATCGGCAATCCAGTATTCGCTCGGCGAAAACAAAAATAACTGGATGAACCAGTTGCACAAATTGATAGCGTTGGAAGAAGGAATCAGTGGAATAGATAATGACGATCCAAACCCGGTGCATCACCGTCAGAAAACCGGAGCGGTACGTCATTTGTTGGTTGAAAATACCAGCGCCAGCCCTCATGCAAACTCTGGGGGATACACCGGATATCCCAACGGTAGCAGGCATCGTTACCTAACCATGTTTAATACAGTCAATAACAATTCATGGATGTTGGGACACGAAGTAGGACATCAGCACCAACAACCGGCTTACCTGATAAACCAAGCCACCGAATCGACGGTAAACATCTATTCATACGTAGTGGAACGCGACCAGGTGGAGCGCGTACAGGGAAGAGATCCTTACAACCGGACGTCGGCGGCAAGATGGTCGCAGGTGCAAAGCACCTACCTGAAGCTTCCCGTAGCGGAACGGGTGTATGATATGCCCGACGCCGAATTGGAAAGTATTACGGGATATAACCGCGACGAAACGCGCTTTATGCCTTGGGAACAATTATTCTTGATTTTCGGTGATGAATTTTACCATTATCTGCATCGTATCACGCGCGAGGAAAAGGTAACAGGTGGAGGAGCGGATGAACGACGTTTTTACCTGATTTGGAAAGCATCCCAAATAACAGGGTACGACATGTCAGAATTTTTCAACCTCTGGGGAATAAAGATTCTGACAGACAACACCTTGAGAGAACGGTTGAAAAAAACAATATATACCGCCCTGATCAATGGCGATATAGAGCCGCTACCGGTATCGGCTGAGCAAATGACACTGGTAACAGGACAGCAAAGACCGCCATGGACACCTCTGCCGCTTAAAGGTATTAAAACGGCAATACCGTCGTATGGCACCCTTCTGGATATCCAACCCAGACCCCATATCATTACAGATAAACTGTTAGTTGGCGAATTAGACATAGCCTACAATGCTGCTGTCTTTGCAACAGGCGACCCAACAATTACATGGGAAATTACAGCTGGCAGTTTACCCGATGGAATAATTTTTAGCGAAAAAGGAACATTCTCAGGCATACCAACTAAATGGGGCGTTTTTACTTTTAC
>Ga0123354_10006846_pt1 | contig 17014 bp, 7 predicted proteins | sample TergutLab28metaG_2_FD_97872 | JGI IMG/M metagenome (GOLD analysis project Ga0123354, IMG submission 97872) | Labiotermes labralis P4 segment gut microbial communities from Petit-Saut dam, French Guiana - Lab288 P4 | ecosystem: Host-associated > Arthropoda: Insects > Digestive system > Gut ...
TCTGCGGCAGCAAACATTGGCCTACCCCATCTGAGACGCAACTGAGGTGTCGTGTCTGTAAGGCTAGAGGTGTGACAAAAAAAGTGTTCTGGAAGTGCCGTAATTGTGAAGTGGGACTGTGCCTTAAGAATACTTGTTTTGAAGATTACCACACAAAAGCACAGTTCTAACAACATCACGTGCGACCTCCTTAAGAAAAACTGTGGAATCAAGCCAATATGTAAGTAAAGGAAACTGAAATTTTTGCATATTCCATAAAATTTTTTTGTCAATTCATTAACTAAAATTATTACCGATTTCTTGAACACACGCAGATATGGCTGTGTCTTATTTCCCAAAAAATGCCATTTAATCCATTATTAAATCTTTTTTGGTTCCTGGAATAATAAAGTTTTTTGTAAACCATGTACTAAAATTTAAATGCCTAGCGAAAATAATGTCGTACGTGAAGGTTGACTAGCAATTTAAATCCCGTTGCGTAAAGGTTAAAGGAATTTTGCTGGATATGCCATTGATAAATTCACAACTCCCATCTCTAGCTACAGAATCCACAAGTAACCATTCCATTGACCCTTTCTTGCATGATACAGACACTCTGAAATCATGGTTTTATTGAAGTTTCTTCAACAAACATTGAGACTGTGGTGTTGACTGAAGCATTGGCATGTTTCACTGCCATTTGTTGCTGCCATCGTCTGGTTCTGTTCCTTTCTGTTAACAGCTTTGCAACTTTAGTGACAGGCCTACAGACACTGCTGTGATAAGATGTGAAGCTGAAACTACCAGTGCACTGAATGGAAACGTGGTATAATTTCATCATATTCATATGAGGTTCACACACAAGTCATCATATGAAAGATGAGTCCATTGGAATTGAAGTTGCTGGTTGATCAGTGTTTTAACTAGTGTTAACCCTTCTGGTGTTATAAGCAAACATATCTGCCCTGTATATTATTACTGTTAGGTGTGGCAAGTGGATTTACCCTAAAGCTTCAGAAAAACATATGATTTTAGTGAACAGTTGAAAATATTTGCATCCTTTTCAGAAGCCAGCAGGTGCTGCCATCTATGATCAACAGTAAAACCACTGATATAAGGGATCAAATAAATAAAGATATATGAGAACTTAATAAAATAACTAATATTAAGTTTTGTAATACCACTAGCAGTTTTAAAAATAAAGGTTGCATTGCAGACTTATCTGGAAGATATTATGTACAAAATCCTTTTTCTCCACCCCCCCTGCATGTTTATTAATGTTTCATACCTGGGAATATTTATGTGACACACCAAACGTATGGTTGCTGAAGATACGGAAAAGCACTTGCAAAGAATTGACAAGGGTTGGTAAATTATCCTGAAATTTAATTACACAGTAGAATGGTTAATTCAAGAACTGTGATAAAAAGGTACATTTGAGACAGAGCACAAGAGATGACACACTGTTAAAATAAGCAAAAACAAGCAATTTGACATTGTCTGACAGCCCCCCCCCCCCAAAAAAAAAATCAAAGAGTTGCCATTAGTTTGTGTTTTACAGAATGCGGAAGCGTAGCTTCACCCCACACTTAAGAGTCATACCTCAGTGTTCCTGCATTTAGTGAAATCAGATATTTAATGTGTTTTATGGTCCTAGCCAAAGGCAAATACAAACAATTATTTTCCTTCATTTGATGAATTTTTATTTAGTAAATAGCCAGCATCCAGTGGAGGAGGTCTTCAACATTCTAGAACTTTTACTTCTATTAAGTGCCGTTAGTGAAAAAACAATATTTACATTTTCTTTCTGTGAGAAATAATGCATAGTCCAGTGCAAAAAGTTGGTAACTTCTCATTTCCTGGAAAATTATTTTTATTCATATTCACATAGAAAAAAAATCTTGCCAACTTTGAGGTGCATGACTGATGTGTCTGCCTATAGTAATGAGAATAGACTATGTATTCATTATCTTTTATGCAAAAGTAGGATTTAGACAGAAGTTTCCTTTCTTGCATTGTCATAATAAAAAAATTATATACTGTTTGAATTTTCACATCCACTGCCTACAAAAAGCATTGGTCTCATAAGCATTGTTATAATACATACATATTAGTGACACTGTATACCTGGAACTGTATGGCAAACAGTCGCATTCTTATCTACAACTTGAAACATGAATACAGCACATGTGGACCAAAACATACCCACACCACTGCATTGGAATGGCTATAAATTATATTTTCTTTCTTCAGCATCCTGTGGCTGAATTTTTCAAATGAGACCAGTTTGGCTGCACGCACTGTCTGCTGTCTTTAGTGTTTGTATGCAGATGGCTGCATGGTTGCCAGCAGTGTGTGATATGTGAAACACTTCAAAGATGGCAATATGAACATCACTGATCTGACAAAGCAATAGTGGCACTGAATGCAACAAGCAGAGAGTTCATGTGCTCTTCAAAGTGACCAGTGAGCAATGGATAGGGAAATCACAACACACCTTATGATTGAACACAATGCTGTGCAGGAACTGATACTGACTTTGGGATACGATAGTTGTGGCCATTGGGTTTCCCACTTGCTAATGGACGAACACCAAAAGGCACATACTTATGTCACTGCACAGCCTCTTGAATAGGGTGATGTTAACAGCAATGATTTCCTACTGAACACAGAGAATGTTGACGAAAACTGGTTCTGCCATTTAACCCCAGAACAAACAATGAAGTGTGGAGTGACATCACATCACACCTTCAAAGAAGGTCAGAACAGTGCCTTCAGCCAGTAAAGTCATGGGAACTATCTTGAGGGATCTGAGAAATGTACACTGATTGATTGTCTGCTCAGAGGGGAGACCATTCTTGTTGCTACATTCATATGCTACAGAAACTTATGTCACAGTGTAACCAGGGCTGCATGAAGAAATACATCATCTTTCAACATGCATGACCTCACTGCATACCTGATGTCAGGGCCAATTCAGAAGTAGTACTGTGAAGCTCACCCCTTCAGATTACATGTGGCTGGGACCTTGAATGATCATGTGAGGAGATGGCATTACAAGAACATTATGGTAATCCAGGAAGCTGTGAGTACAAGTTGCAGAAGACTACATTGGACTTATAATGTAGCAGCATACTTAAGGTCATTCACCACAGGCAGAAATGTGTGGAATGACTTGGGAGTTTCTGGAAGAGCAACACATCATCTCCTGTTGTTGAGGATAATACTTGTTTTTTGTACATTTACATTTATTTTAACATAAATGTACTCTTTACTTTCAGTATGGCCCTCATATTATAGGCAGTACATCGATTTCACTGTTTCTTCAGAATTCCTTAACTCTTTGACACCTTCTTTATGTGACCATTTCATGACCTTATAATCACATTTAAATGCCCAAAATGGTTAAAAGAACTTGGAAAAGGTTGACTGAGAAGAGGTACCTCTTTGGCATTTCACTATGTGCCCATGTGTCAGGCTCATTAGTAGTGTATCTGAAGTTGCAACAAACATTTGAGACAAATATTATTTGTGTGTTTGAATGTGGTTTTAAAGACGCAATATAACTTTCAAAATGGCAAATATAATTACTTCTTGCTCTTGTGGCATAAAAATGTTTTTGTTATCAAACTTCCAATACCTGAGAAGATATACAAAGATAAAATACAGTGTTTGTACTTCACAGTTTTGGATTCACAAAATGCAAACATCTCTATGAAATTTCACAGAAGAAGACTTTTGTCACCGCTTTCATTCTCACAACCATTCATAAGAGGCCACTGCAAACAACGGTCACACTTTGTTTTGGCACTTAAAAAAAAAATCACATAAGTACAGTCACCTTATACAAAAAATGAACACATCAGAATAGTCTTCGACTCCGAACATTATGCAGTTCTGATGGCTGGTAATACAGCTGTGGGTCTCCATACACAGGATCTGTGGAGGAACGCAGCCCTGGAGACTGGACTGAAGGCTGAGGTCTAAGAGTTGAGCTTGAATGATACATTGACTGTGATCCTGCAGTAGTTTCTGCCACAGATGCTGAGAAGAAATGCAGAATGCCATACAATTATTTTGCAGTGAATGAACCCTCTCATGACACATTCTTCACTGTTCTGTGCTTTCACAGTAAGGTAATGTCTAATTCCTTGCTTTACCTCATTACTGTCTTCCCATGTTGCAAACTTTACCAACATTCCTAAGTTGCATTTCTTTTTTTTTTTCAAGCAAAATTTGAAAGTTGTTGTATTTTTTGTCACCCATATTACCTGAGTACAGCTAAAGAGGTACTTCTGCCATTTTATAATCATTCATAAAATCTAAAACAGAAATATCAATAAATGGCAGATTGTGGACTATGCTGTATGTGACCCAGGGCAGGAGGATGTGCATTTTTGCAGTGACACACAAGGAAAGTCTTGCGTGTGGAATACATGTATCTTACATGATATGGGAATAGGGGTTAAATGTAGGACATAATATTAATTTATTTCATCAATGGACAAGTACCCCTTTCTTAATTTAGTTAATGCAGTTAACAATATACACACAAACTATTATTTGCATGATACTAGAAAGAAACCAAATACGATGTCAGAAGATGGAAGAGGTTGGAGACCTTTGTCCATGGGCTCATATAAATCACAAATGATGCTATAAAATAATACCGGCATTCAAAAACACTAGTGTCCTGAATAGCTCAAAATGTCAAAATATACCTCCACTCCCAGTTCAAAGTTTTCAACATAAAATTTAACAAACTTTTATGACAAATCAGTGATGACATTCGATGTTGAGGCAGATATGTCTTGACAGTAATATTTATTCACAAAAATCAGTACTTTACAGACTTAATCTACAGGACAAGTCACAATTTGGACTGGTAACGAAACACAGCTGTGGAAAGAATAAACATAACATTCGAACAAATCATTATTCAGGACAGTAATGGATGCTTATTCATCCCTGTCTGAAACCTTATGTCCCAGCCCCAACCTATTACTGTTTTACCTCACTCTGTGATAACACAAACAGCTTCATTTTCTAACTGCACACACACATACACAACAGTTTAGTCATTCATACAAGAAATGCAGGAGATACTTGAAAACTTTGCAGGTACATCACATGGGAATGAGTACACTTGGGAATTTAAGCCAGGAAAGTACGCCCAAAGCAGTAATAAAGGAAAAAAGTGACTTACTGGAGGACATCATCCCACTGGAAGCTCGAACTGATGGCATTTGCTGCAATAGGGCAGCTTGCAGCATGGGGTGGATGTAGTGCAGGTATGCTGGAAACAACACATTTATTTTTTTTAATGTCATATGCTTCCATTTTTTCTGAATACAGTAGTGGGAAAATGTTAATGCAATTAAGATGACAACGTGAAATCAGGATCACCATCAAGAAGGTTATCACCTGGTGGGATGTGACACCGTGTAGTGCACAATAAATTTACTGACTTTTTTGGTGAACATACACTTTTATCCTGAAGATTAAGGTTGTATGTTACTCCAAAATTTTGGTACCTTTCCATCCAAAAGCACTGTGTCACATCCTAGCAGATGAAGATCTTCACAGTTTCTATCATCAGCATCTTAAATTCCACATTTTTTATATAATCCTAACCCAATAAATTAAGCAGAGCAGTTTTTCATTTTCTAATAAGTTACATTCTAATTCCTGCCACAGACTTAACAGAAAACACCATCAATATTGCAGAATTTACTCTGTACCTTACTAATATGTACAGTAGCCATAGCTGTTAAAAAGTGTCCCAGTCCTTTTCCATTTACATGAGTCAAATTTGATTTTTTCATCTGAGTGTGATTCCATCTATATAATTTGTGATAATGAGAAGGAAATCAGCCACATGCTTAGCAAAGAACAGGTATTTCTGCTAGTGTAAAATACAAATAAACTACATCATATTAAATGATAACACATACAAGGATAAAGTACCACTCTTCCCAAGCATCATAACATACTCAAGAAGGGAATATACATACTACAAACATTAACACTGTACACAGAATGTCTGGAAACCCCTGGAGCCATCCTGGACATAAGGCAGAAAGGAACAATTGCCCACAGTCCAATCTGCATTAGCACTCCATGCATTCAGCTTTTAGGAAAATCACATAACTAACCTAGTCATCATAACATCTACATCACAGTGTCATCTGACCCTGTCCTAAACTTCAATCCACTCCAGTTAACATCCATTTATTATTATCTTCATATAATGATAGAGGTCACTTCTTAAGACAAGAAATGGTACAAAAATGCATAGAATATTACCATACAATGGAACAGTGATGATGACAATGAGTGATCCTATGACAGTAAATGTGTGACGATAGTAGTAGACAATGTCACTAAGAGACATATCAAATTTTGACACTATGCATGGTCCATGATTCCATCCTGATTCTCCAATCACACGTACCTTAACTGGAACCTGTAATTAAAAATACAACATTCATTTCATTTGTTTCCATTGTTATATTCTGCAACATGCAGTTTCACAGCGCACACTCACAAATGTGTGAAATTGTATCACTGGTGACCATATTAAATATGTTTCAAAGAAACATTCTACTGATTAACTCCACATCCAAGGTTCTTTGCAAACTAACAGTTGCCTTACTAGTGAAGAAATTCTCTGTCCTTGTGGAAACCAACGGTTAGTGCCATACTGACAACAGCCTGCCACTAGTGCCTACCGTGAAGCATGTAAATTCAGTACACACTGCCCCAATCATATCGATAGGTATTTTAATATTATCATATTCTTCCAAGTGGTCTTGTTCCTTGAAGTTCAATGACCAATATGCATAGTGTATGCATTTCTCATGTGCCCCACATATGTTACATGATGTGCTGATCGCATGTGTCCCATTTGTGCTACATGATGTGCTGATTGCACATCTCCCACATATGCTACACTATGTGTTGACCTCATGTGACCCATATGTGCTACACTATATGCTGATCTCATCTAAATATTTTGTGAAGAGTATAAATTATGAAGCTCATATAAGAATGTCCAAATATCAGAATATTTGGGCATTGTTTTCGGTTAAGAGTTATGCACATTCTAAGATTTTTACAGTTTTAAGGCAACTTTTAATTTTCATTATTAGACAATTAAATAAACTCAAGCTTAGGCTTTAGATAAATCTTTTAATATATATTGCAATAGCAGTAAAACCAAAGGCATTTATGCTGCATGAACTAAATATGCCTGTGCAAGAAATAGTGCCTCAAAATACTGTTCTTAAATTACTATATTTTATATTAAGCAGTGGTACACAAACTGCAGTTAACTGGACTACGTCAGTCTACCGTGGTGCTTCAGTTATGTGAAGGCTTCACTCAACCTGCTTTGGAAACTGCAAGGGGTGATGTCTCAGTTGAAGTGTCAAAAGAGCTGACAAAAAAAAGCATATGAAAACTGTACCTGATCGTCCTCACCTCAATTCATCTGTAAAATTCAGACACTGACTGGTTAGTGACTTCAAAATGTATTTGATCATCCTTGCATCCAATTATAAGCATCCAATAATTTAAGAGCACTTGCTTTACACACTTTCACTTTAATGCACAATTATAATCTGTATGTTGTTTGTTTTAAGGCCTACTTTTTCCACTTTTACTGACAAATTGCCTGTATTGCAGGTCAGAAAAGCACATTTTTCCCATTTAAATTAATAGCAAAAGGGTTTTTGTTTTATAGATTTTTGCTTTACAGGCAGTGTTTGTAAAGTGGCTTTCAACCATAAAGCAAGGGATTGGTGTAGTCTATATTCAGATACTGACTGTTTAATTAGTTCACACTAAATCTCTTGCTGCTGTCCTCTAGACTTAGAATGGATAAGCCCTACACATGTATGGACAGAAATGTGGGAGGGTTAAGAATCTAAAAGCATGTCTCTGAGGTGTAATTAAGACTACTTTTGGCTTAATGTCCAGACCAGACTTGCCCTTTTCCATTTTTCACTTTATCAGCTCAATGACAGTGGTCCCCTATATATATAAATGACTAATATCCTGCACTGCTATACCTTTTCTTTTTAAATGTACACTCAAGAAACAAGGATATGGTGTTTCCAAAGGCTGAGTTTCAGAAAGTTCTGATAAATCACTCTTTTTCATGCCAAAATTTTTTTGGTCTTTACTAGGGTGGGGGCCTTCATAATAACTTAATCTGCAGGAACACTTCAGGGGTAACAACATATGACAAAACACTGGAGAACTATAACTGTAGGCACATACATGGCAATAACTAACACCCATAGTTTTCCACCCTGTATATTTTCCTTTCATTTCAAGGTGTGCATGGGTGTACAGTTTTTGTCCTGTACAGCCTGTAAATAACAAATATGTGATTACAATGGCAGTTACATAAAAAAAAACACAGGCTGTTCTATAAAAAACACTACTTTCAATTCAAGAAATGCTGGCCATCATGAGCAAAGTGGATACTAGTCATGCACCGCATAATGACGTTTTGGTTAAAGATGGACCACATATACAACGGTGGTAAGAATTTTTGGAAACTTTAGATAAGCTAATTATGGAGGAAAATTACTTGCCAGAGCAAACCTTCAATAGGGATGAAACCTCCCTATTCTGGAAATAGATGCCTGAAAGGACTTTCATCCAAAAGGAGACCAAGTTAATGCCAGGTTTCGTGGTTTGTGAATGTACACTATATGACGTTCGCACAACGATGGAATCTCCTAATGACGCATTTCTCAGAATGTATCCCTGTCATTAAGCATCGCATGACTGTACTAAAAATGCTTCTTGTAAAACAATTATTGAATTACTTGGCAATTCCTCTGTAAACCTGAAATAAGAGACACAGTACTTGGTTTCTAAGTGAACAGCTAAGCTGGGAAAAAGATGAAAACAGCAAAATATAATAAGGCATGAACAGAACTGTTGTTTATACAACAGTTTCAAAAAAAGAGCTCTTCATCTACCAGTTGTGCTTGTAAGAATGTTTAAGAGAGAGTCAAAATCACTAAATTTATGACTTAAAATGTGGTTTGATGGTGCAAATGAATCATTTAATGCAGATTTACTCATGTGATAAACCAACAAATGTACATTTATAATTATGTTCAATCGCATATTATTACGCTTCACCAACATGTTGCAATCACATCTGTGACCATCATCAGGATATCTTATAATGAGAATACAATGAATATACAATAATAGTACATAAATGTATGATAAAACCACTCAATGGTTCATATGTTATCATACATTTTATATTATTGTATATGAATTGTATTCTTGTTATAAGACACCCTAATAATAGTCACATAGGTGACCATAACATGTTGGTGAAAACCAATAATACATGACTGAACATATTTATAAATGCATCTACTGGTTTATCACATAAGTAAACAACATACCTTAATGCACAGACATAGAACACAAAAAGTTTAATTAATGCAGAATTTATATGGAAAAATATTTTTGTCAATATAATTTACAAAATAGTAACATTCTCAGGCTTACCATTTTAAGAAGTTTTCCTGCTTAATGACCCTAAACTGTTAACTTTTTTCATAAAAGTCTTAAGAGAGTTTCAGTGTGTGTGCAACTGCATCTGAAGATCACGCACCATTGTGCAAATCCAGAAAAATCTGTGCTTAATTTGAGAGGGGGGGGGGGAGGAATCCACATATCCTAGTAACAGCACTATAAACAAGAACTGGCTTTTCCCTGAGGTTTCCGACAGGCCAGAAACAGTCATAATTTGGATTTTTCCCCACATGATAGTTTTTCCCCATATCCTAGCATTAGTGGTAGTTTGGAATTTTCTCAAGCAGTGAGTTTGCTATTCATGTAACAGCAACACAGGGACACAGAGAATGATATACATGGATGTACAAGTTTAACCATACAATGGTATGGACTTGAATCTTTAAGCAAAGCAGCAAAGGCTGTGTACTTTGCAGAGAAGGCATTTAATGCCAGATTACAACATAGTTGTAACATTTGAAATTAACAGGAATGTCCCTACATATCCTAAAAAAATTCAACAGGCTACAAGACACTTGCAATACAGAAGAGTCTCTGTGTTTAAGAACCACACCATGAAGGCAGGTGAGAAGGAAAAGTTACAGCTTCATACACTCTTAATTTGGCACAAGATGGATATAAGCAATCAGCTTGATGCCCTAAGGAAAGAGTTCCCTGGTACCCCAAGAATAAGACAAGTGATTCCCACAGCCAGCCTGGGCAGTTTGGAGAAAAGAAACATCTGCTTCTGCTGCAAATTTAATCCATACTGCTTGGTCCTCCAGCCTGTAGCATAGTCACTCTACTGACTATATTACAGACCAACTCACTTATTTGGGTTACTAGAGGTTAAACTCTCAGACATCTCCTTGCAGTTTCTACTGTTGCCTTTCTCTGAACAACCAGATAGGCTGTATCTTCCACACCCATCTGATGGACTGTGAAATTGGAAAATTTAAACATCCTGATCATTAATGGACATCAACTGTTGGCACTGAAACACTGACTCTCAGACACCAGGCAAGACGGCATCCATTCTCAGCAATATGGAGATAAGCTAGTAGCATTTTCAAGTTACCCAACCTTTACAATTCAGGTATCCATAACAGAGATAAGAGCAGTGTTAATGAAGGAAGCACCTTTTAGATCTCATTCTGTGTAACAGAAACAACCACTGGCATGAATAAAAACTTTATAATGACACCATTTCTATGCCAAGTCAAGAAGAGAAACCCCTGTAGAATGGGTACTGGGTATTTTCCAGGGGTAAAGAGCGGCTGGGGCGTGACACTGACCACTCACCCCCTTCTAGTGCCGTGGCCAAGAAAGAGTAGAGCTATACCTCTACTCCCCCTATGGGCCATATGGCCTGTACAGAGCCTCAGTGCCTGTACAAGGGTGCACTTACCTCTTTTACCTTACCAAGGACAGAAGTATTTTTTATGTGAAGACAAAAAAGGTGAACACCATACCTCTATATTTTGGAATGTCAGCTTAGAATTAACAATTACAGACATTGGAGTGGTTAGATCTGCCTCCCTCCAGTATTTTTCTGTAAGCCAAACTTCATATTGTGCTTTAGATGTGTCTGTGCTCTGTGGTCCTCTCACAGTCAAGAAGTCCTCTCCATCATGTGGACTAACCTGTACACGTCATATAATGTTAGAAAACTAACACCAAATACACTAAACCCTTGGTCATCCCATCTCATTGTTGGGGTGGTAAGGAGGGAGGATGGACAATAAAAGCAGATGTCACTTTTCCAGGGTCACTTCCTAGGCCATATATGTGAAGTTAAGAAGCCCAGTAACCAAACCTATGTAATGTTCAGCACAAAAAGTAATGCATTTTAGTATAAGTTTGATACAGAATAAAAAACTAAGTCATAAAATCATATTTTAACAGCTAAACATGCGTCAGGAGCTTCCACCACTTAAAGCTGGACTTGTACTCAAGTCAGTTTTCTTCATTGGGTTGAAAAGGCAAGTCAATTAATTTGAGGAACAGATGATCAAATGTCAGATAACCAAGGGTTTTTTATAGTTACTGTTATTTACAGATTGAGAGTTCAATGCATTATTGGAAATGTGCACTCCCCAGCTGGATGAATGTTGCATTTGTTAAATGTTAATAGCATTAGCATGGCACCAGCTTCACAGAAGTGGTACATTCAAAGTCCCTGTTTGTTATGGGATCATAATATGCATGCAAGCAATGTTTGCAGACAAGTTTAATCTGGGTTTGTGGACTGTTCCCAGTCTGTTCACGGGAAGTCCACAAACAAAAATATCCAGTGCCTAGTTTCCTGTTAGAAATGGAAAATAAGATACAGTTTGCAAACATGTCATCACTCCACTGTGTGTTACTGCTGAGGCAGCTCAGAATGTGGACAAACAAGAATACACTGAAGCTTAATTAAGACATACATTCACTGCACAGTTTGTGAGATGTACAATCAATGGATTATAGAAACTGCAATGAAAATGGTCATACTTATGACACCCTGGCTTACAAATACAGTATTTACTGTTATTGAGACAGAGAAGAAAACAGGGGGACTGAAACCATAGTTTTGCAGGCAACACAGGAAATTGGTGGCTTTCAAGAGAAACAGGCGTTATCCAAAGAAGGCTGGTGTGGTTTCACAGTTTATGTTTCTATTTCATGGAAATTAATCCAGAGGCACTTGCAATACAGATGATATAACAGTACATTTCAAACACCATATTACTTCTTTCTGTTTACAGTTTTAAGTTACATTATGGATGACAAGTTTTATGCATATACATATGGTCATGAAACTGATCCTTCGGTGGTAATATTCTCAAAACACCCTCCCATATTTTTGTGCTACATACTACGATCTTCTTTATACATTAACCTTCATTGTATGATCTCCAAGATTCTGGGATGAATGTATAAATGTCAAGTCTTCTGAATCAAATGTACTATGTGCTGAACAGAAATTTTCTATGTATGAAAATATGTACATATACGAATGCCACAATTACAGCTCCACCTTTTTTGGGATGAAGGAAGATCAGTTTTAAAAACACTTTGAATTTAAACGATAGGGTACCAAATATGCTTTCAACATTCTATATGCCTTGCTTAATTTGCAATCATAAATTTTTGCAGATGAACTTTCAGGGTTGTGTCCAGCAAAAAGGTTTCATAATATTCCCTGATACCACAAATGAATGATCAGCCACAAATACCAACAGCCTGCCAAAGATCTGTCAGATAAAGTTTCAGCTGGCAGTAGACATACATTGTTCTGTTTCATCTGTCTGTAAAAACTGTAACTGTAAACAGTAAATGCTCAGAGAAGATCCACACAAAAGCAAGTACAACAAAATCATGAATAACTAGTAGAATTATGACATCAGCTGCATGTTTAATTCAGTTCTGCAGTAATGCGAACCTGGCAATGTACAATTGTGATGGCAATAAATATGTTTACACTATAAGGTGTGTTTCAACTTACTTCAAGTTGTCTTAAGACATCAGGTCTGCCATAAACGGTGAAATAAGTTGACATTCTGGCATCACTCAGGTTCACCTGCTTGCTGTGAACATATACCGCAGGCAAAAAAGGAATTTTCAGTGGTTTTGAAATCACAGAACCACTAAAAACATGCAGACTGAAATTGGTTTGCAGAATACTTTTGTTCACTGTTGGCATCCCTGCAGATATTATCACACAGCCGTATGTACCTGTAAAATAATAAACCAAGTTTCTCATACACCCAACAGCACATTAAACAGAGAAGGAAGAAGAATCCTGCACGCAGATCCTTCAACACATTCAGATAAAAAATACTTTACCAAACACCATTCATCAAAAAACAGCTATCAACAATGTCCAAACTTTATGAGTCATTGGGATTCAAATCTAATGAAACTCTTGCAATAGTTTTTGTTTTCTCTCTAATATATCAATTTCTAGGTGCATTCACAAAATTGCAAAAGGAACTGTTAGCTTTGTCATGTTTGTACACCTGTCTGTCCTCATGGAATGACTCAGTTCCCACTGGATGCATTTTCATGAGATAAGATATAGGAGGACTATTTGAAATCATGTTGGTAAAATTCAAGTTTTATTAAAATCTGACAAGAATAACAGGTATGTTACATTTATAATATCTTGCAAAATTGTTCTCAGAATGAGAAATGTTATAGACAAAAATTGTAGAGAAAATGAAAATACACATTCTCTGCACAATAACTTTTGTTTTGGAAAATTGTACCATTTATGAAATAATGTGGGAAAAATAGGTGCAGCCAGACAGGCCAGAGATTACATAATACAGTGCAGAAAATATGAAATTTGCATGTTGGATAACCAGAGTATACAGACACACACTCATAATATTTAATAAGTATTATTGTTAACAGCAGTATGAAATATTTTGTAGCTTTACAACAGTGCAAAGCAATTCCACTGTTGCATTTCCATGGCCACACTGAACACTTTTATATTGTCAACAGCCACATCTATGCCAACAACAAGAAAAAGATAACATACTGTTGTTTCCATGGCAACAGTGGTTATGCAAACATGCCACAATGTAACGGTATACATACAATGAATGTAACACTGTATATACATTGTCTATCTTGCTGTCTTTTGGGTTCTCCATCGTTGATCTTTACAGCAACACAGATTCTCTGTGTAAACGTCACAAAATTCCATTCACATCTGATGGCTAACAGAGAAACCAGTCCTCTTTCAACCTGTGCATGGGATGGCCACCTACAGGTGTGATGATACCAGATGCTGTATAATACAATTTTGACCTCCTGATGATGAGCACATAGTGCTCGATACATGTAGAGGCATATAATAAACTTTGTGCTCGATACATGTAGAGGCATATAATAAACTTATCATAAAACAAGAATTTGTGCATTAAGTTGGTTAATTACTAAGATTATACTGAAGTGCATGGTCAGCAAAACATCAAAACAGAAACCAACAGTTTGCTGTACCATTAAACTTTTAAATTCTAGGGATTACTTTATGTACCACCAGGTTTAACATTCAAGAATTCTACATTGTGCTCACATTGCGTGTATGTGTTTTGTACAATCTTACAACAAACTGCGACTTATGCCTTACACAAGCTTAGCAGATTGGTTTTGTATAACCGACAGTGAAAGTGTTTACTGCACTGTACGGGCTGAGTACTTATATAAAACAGACACTTGTAGTCTTTAAAGGGTTAAAGTTTAGTACATCAACTACTGTAACTGCACTTCCAGTGCTAATTTTCATATCACAATGGTTGTTCTAATATGTCCGATGTGGATATGAATCACACCAACAGCCTACTATTATTCAGTCCTTCACAGCTAGTGGATGACACAATTTGTTCTTATGGATTACACCATGCAGTGTGGTAAGCAGTTACAAATGTTGCATAGGAATAAACTCCCTTCTTCTTCAGGGCAGAATTGAACTAGTTGAAAATGATTAGGTTAAAGAGAGACAAGTGGGGGAATGAGCCGTAGACAGCAAGAAGACAAGCCAATAAGAGCTACGGATCAGACCAAGGAGAAAAGCCCTTGGGCAGAGCAAAGGGAATGGAGAACAGAAGGGGACAAAAATAAAAGTAAAGAAACTACATTGTGGTAGATAGGTTCCTTGAAAATGGTGCATTAGATAAAATTGTGTTGAACATACTTAATACCATATGGGTTTGATGGGGATATGTGAAAGGGCTACAAGTCCCCCACTAGTACCTGAATATGCTGACACACACACACACACACACACACACAGTGCTACCTATAATGCATATGAAATAAAAACATAATGGAAATTATCTTTTTACTTTTAATTTTTCCTTTGTTTCTCTTCCCTCCCCCCCAAACCTTCCCTTCTCTGATGTCATAACCTTCTGTCTTCTCTTGTCTTCAGCGCCATTTCACATTATGATGTCACACTGGGTGTTAAAGCAACGTGCAAAGCAGCAGCAAGAAGTGACACATCAAGGACCAAACTTTGTTTAACTTCACACAGCAACTGTTGCATACGCACGACCGGGGTAGAACTTACCAAGCAGAATGCCGATGTTCAAATTCTCCACACTTAACAAATAATTGCTTTCATCTGTTATTGCACATATTATCAAGGCTTTACTGCACATTCGTTGTCATGCTGATACTTTCAGCAACTACACTCAGTCTCTATATTGCTTCCATGATGCTCTGCTCCATCTGCCAGAGTGAGCTGGTTTCTCACAGTGCAGTTCACAAAATCCTCACGTGTTGAATGAATAAGATGAGGATATTTATAAAGAGAAGTATCAGAATGCTTTTCCTCTGCCTGTGGTCTTGTTACAGTCACTTGTTCCCCATCCTTGATGCTCCTACACTATCTTCACCCTCCTGTATAAAGTACCCAGTTCTACTCAGCACGTTCCCCCAAACCAAAAAGCATGCAACACACAATACACAGTCACAATCCATAAAAACACACCAAACACTGCACTTTCATGAAAACTGCAAATCCTGTCAATAAACCTCCCCACATGTGACCTACCGTCACAGCTCAGCGATGTTAAATGAGGCATAAGGTGTATGGAAAGAAATAAGGAAAAGGGAAAGCAAGAGTGAAAGCAACATTAGGCTATGGGAATTTTTAGGTTTTTGCAGCATTGTTGATGAGGTACCCACTTTCCTGGGACATCATACTAAGTCACTGATCCCAATGGCCACACAGTCTAAGGTGTATGTCTGTGGCCACTCACTTGCTGGGACTGCGGGTTTGAGTCACACCAGAGGCATGAATGTCTGTGTCTTATGAGTGTTGTGTGTTGTCAGATACAGGTCTCTGCGTTGGGCTGGCCACTCATCCAGAGGAGTCCTACTGAGTGTGGTGTGTTTGAATGTGATCATGAACCCTTGATAATGAGGAGACCCTGGCCCACTAGGGGCTGTTGCACCATGAAAAAAAATCATACCAAGTCAGTGGAGTGGGTATTTTTTCCTGACCTCAAGACAATGTATTTGTTCATCTTCAGCAGCTGATATTTCCAATTAGAATGCCAAAGAACAGGTAGATGAATGAACATGTACGGTTATTGTAGCCAGTGACTGGGTGAGTAGAAAAGTTACAGGGACAATAAGATAAAACAATAATGAACAGATGGCATATAGAAGAGAAGAAATGATAGCAAGTGACAGGAAAGAGCCTCAACCACTAGAGTGGCTCAAACCAAGCAGTATGTGAGATCACTTACTACACAGTGCCTTATGTCAGGCAACAGAACCATCTTCATGGATAAGAGACACCTATCTTCCTGCATATATACTGGGTGTCCCAGGAGGAATGTGCCAGACTTCGAGAGGGTGCTCCTTATGTTAAAGTATACCGATATAACCCAAAACACCTATGTCCAAAGTTGAACGGTTACGGAGATAATGGCCAGAGAAGTTTGAAACTTTGACAGCTGTTACACACTTATTGATTACTAAA
>Ga0123354_10006850_pt1 | contig 17012 bp, 4 predicted proteins | sample TergutLab28metaG_2_FD_97872 | JGI IMG/M metagenome (GOLD analysis project Ga0123354, IMG submission 97872) | Labiotermes labralis P4 segment gut microbial communities from Petit-Saut dam, French Guiana - Lab288 P4 | ecosystem: Host-associated > Arthropoda: Insects > Digestive system > Gut ...
ACTAACACACAAAACCTCTATCATTGCAGCCTACACAACACAACAAGTACTCACTAGCTCCTGAAGATGGACGTATTAACGTCTGAAACATGTTGAGCAATATATAATAAAGCAAGTGTCATCCAGTTGGTCAACCTTTATTCAAATAAAAGTCAGAGTTTATCCTCATCCCCCTAGACAAGAAGTTCACAAGAATAATACATTATTCATCCCAAAAGACTGCAACCATGATTTTCCCAGATGACTGTGCACTCTTGAATTTATTCTTCCTTGGGGTTGCCATATGGGGCCATTCTATTAATTTCTGCATGGAATCGGGTTCAAAACAGTGGACCCGTGTTTCATCTCCCATGAAAATCTACTACAGGAAGCTCTCAGATTCAGTGTCACACTGGAATGAAAGATCAGTGGCAGTTGCTTGCCTTGTCTCTTTGAGTGCCTCTAGCACCATTAATGGCAACCAACTAGCACAGAATTTGGAATAACCAAGCTGTTCAGTAATTGCCATTACACTGCCTTTACCAATGGATAGGGTGGAGCATAATTTATGTGTTGTTATGCGATAGTCACTGTATATCTATTTGTCAAACTGGTGGATGTTGTGAAGCATCACTGCAGTGCAGGTGTAACCCTCCTGTGGCTTGCTGTGAAGTGCTGCTCCTCCTTTTTCAGCTTCTTTAATGTGACTTACCATCACTGTACAGTAGGCGTACTCACATCCACAGCAGTTTCACAATACCCTTTGATCATAGTTGTGTTGGTGATTCAAAACTTAAAGGTTGATACACCATGTCTACTAGTAAGTAGTTACTGATGCATCAGAGGCACTGTGATCATTCCATAAGAATTACTGCAATTTACCTGTGGATAAGTGCAATGTCCTAGCAGCCTTAAATCCTCAGATCTGTTATTCTTTTGTTGTTATTATAACTTGTTAAGTGTCTGTTATGTCCACATTAAATTTGTTGGAATAGTCTCAAACATTTTGCCTTATTTTCATGTTTATATAATTATTGATTAAATGTTTTCTTACATGCAGTTATGTTTGTCATCATTCTTTGTAACAAATTTTACATGTCTCACTTCTTAATTCATTAATTATCCCCATCAAACCAAAAGCTGGCAAAAAACCTTTCTGCAATTACACTGTTATTTCACAGCTTAAACATTGCATATTTTTACACTATGCATTATTGTATATTACAGGCTGTGGACCTTTCGCAATGCAGACTACAGAATGAATGAATAATTGAATGAACTTCAGGTACATTCAATAGGTTGTGCACATATTACTTCTATGTCACGGCCTTGCACATCCACCATTTTATTGGTGATGATTGTAGGAAATAACAAGTCACTGGTTCACATAAATATCATGAATATTGTGCAATTGGTTTGAAAGTTTAAATATTGAGGACTTATGGACAGCATGGTGAAGTTGTAAGGCTTTGAAAAAAGGAAATCAGCTGAAAAATGCTCTGATTTATCCCAGCCTATATCAGTAACATTATGTGCAACATCCATTAATTGTGTGTAATTCAAAAAGACCAGTCAGTGGCTTTGAAACATCCATATTCCATTGATCGCATGTAAGTGGTCCCAAGGCATATGGAAAGCTATACACTACCTGGAGTGTGCATGAAATTGAGTGAAGAAACTTTTAAGATATGGATAATCATCACTGATGTGTGCTAGTCAGATATCTTTATGTATTGTACATGTTTGTGAAGGTGCACATCACCAAAGTCTGCTGGGGGAGGAGGGGAGAGAAATATTCCCATACTTATATAGGGTGCTGGGTGGGCCCCAGATGTGGTCTAGTCATTCTGCAGAAGAAAAAAGTATCAGATCCTGGCAAGAATTGAATATAGTTTCTCATTCATCCAGCCTGTAGCAAAATCAGCAAGAATGTCTGACTAGTGTTTTCAAGCAGAAACTGATGAACTGGAAAGAATAGAACTTCCTGTATTTACTACACAACAGCTGTGCAAAGTCTGGGTTTAGAACAAGACCAGCTTGGAGGTGATCACAATCAGACACACAAACACCTGTTGTATAAAGAATCAGTAACTCATATAGCCTTAGAGAATCGTGTTATGAATTGCATGTGCATGGTTTTATACATTTTTATACAGTTTTCCTGTGTGTGAAAATCAAACCATCGTTCAGTTTGTCACATGTGGTCTGATCTAGAGAAATTTGCTGAGTTATGCAGTAGAAAGTTAAATTGAGAGGCAGGTGGCAGCAAAGTGGACTGAGCTACTAGTCATGGTATGAAGAATTAGAAGCGTATTACTGTCACTGCAAATCAGGATCGTAATGCTTTCGGATGAGTATATTGTCATGCATCAAGTGTGCTGTTTGCAAATAAGCTGGGATATAGATGCACACAGTCTCTGTAGTTGTAACATAATTTAAAGATATTACTATACAGGAAACACAGCTGTCACTCAGTTTATTTTGAGGTAGCAGTGGTGCATAGTGTGTAGTGAAGGGTACAGACTGAATCTTTAGAACACTGTGGTCATGAACATGACAAGAAAAGGACTTTCTAGGCATTTGCACTGTGAAGTGCTGTTATCAGTGCTGTAGCTAAGAGTGTACTAACTTTGTGGTAACCGTAGTACTGGAAGGGTAGAAAACCTAGAGTGGCAGGGATTTCAGTTTTAATGTTTTCTAACTCAGCTGATTTATTTGGCACATGTTACATCTTGATATGTTATGCACACATATTGAAGCAAAACAATATTAAATGTTTACTGTTGTGCTAATAAAAATACATCTGAGTTTCATATGCTGAGGGAGGATTTTGAAAGAGAAAATGAACAGCAGACTGCAATGGTCACATCCCCTCCTAGTACATTCAGATACACCACTATTTACATACTGGATAGGTTTCCAAAGATCCCATGCAAGTCAAATTTTGTGCAGATTGGAAATGAATAAATGTTCAACTATGTGTGTGTGTGTGTGCGTGCGTGCGCGTGTGCATGTGTATTGTATACAGTGTGTATACAAACATACTAAAAATAATGTACTCCTGGCCTTATATACTCTATTGTAACCAATCATTGTCAACAGAAAATAACGTCTACTATCCCTAATATGGACATCAATAACCACTCTCTCCTGTGGAATACAAATATTCATCACATTCACTGTGTCTGATCTCTAGCCAAGACAGTTTAATCCAGTCTATGTAACCCAAACTTTTCTCTGTATCTTCATGTATGTGATGACATCATTTACACCAGACAGAGAAAGTGCTATATTCTTATAATAAAACCAACGAGATGCACTAATTTCTCAAATTTATTTTTGGAATAGAACTCTGCATGTTTCAGACAGGTTTTCTGTCCATCATCAGGAGTCTAGTACTGTATACACAGCAATAGGTTTATGTCATACAGGTTTTGCTGACTGCTTGCTAGCGGCATCAGTTCCATCCTGATCCCGCTAGCAAGCAGTCAGCAAAACCTGTATGATATATATATCTGTTGCTGTGTATACAGTACTAGACTCCTGACGATGGACAGAAAACCTGCCTGAAATGTGTAGAAAAATTAGTGCGTCTTGTTGGTTTTATCATAAGAATATAGCATGACACACGGTCCTCTGAATGTAAAAAGAGCAAATACTATAGTTTGTTGTAATTGTCTGTATTTCTTGCACAACATAACCAATTTAGGCGGTTGGGATAGTGTATTCAGTATAGCAACTCACTGTGGACTGGACAGTTTTGGGTTCAAACTCAGGTGGCGCGAGATTTTCTGCACCTGTCCAGACTGACTCCAAGGACCATGCAGCCTTCTGTACAATGGGTATCGGGGCTGTTTTCTTGGGGTAAAGGGACCAGGATGTGGCCTTGACTAGCCTCCTCCCATCTAGCACCCAGGTTAAAGAAGGGGTAGAGATATACTTCTACCCTTCTGCTATGCCTTTATGGCATGTTATAGATGGGTCAAGTTGATCTTGACCTTGACTGTACAGTGTACATGGCATTCAAAATATTTTTAAGCATTAATCATGATAAAATGAATTAAGTCTGCAAATGCTTTAGAAGGATGTGTATGAAGCTTCAGAAGGTACATAATTTTTCATCAGATCGGAGCCAAACCCTTGTTACTTACATCCAGTTTGTCTTCATCTGCTCCTAGTCTAGGTTTCCCTGGCAACCAGCTTGGTCCCTTCCAAACTGAAGCAAGTTTGTCCTGCCAACAATTCATAGCCTTCCACTTGTCGATTATATTTTGATTATAGAATACCTGCAAAATGTGTTTATATGTTATGGTAACTGTAGGACAGATGTTTGCTATTTGAGATTTATACTACTTGCTAAAAATAAGTAAATAAATTTCTCTTGACACTTACTTGTAAAAAGACTGGATTGAATGATGGTTGGTTGTATACTAAACCATAGATTATCTCTTCAGCCTTATGTTCCTCAGCAAATGTTCCAAAGATTCGATCCCAGATGATCAGGAATCCACCATAATTTTTGTCCAAGCAGTACAAATTACAACCTGCAATGAAGGTATTTACTGTATTTCACTGTTTGATGTCATAAGATAACCACAAAAATTTATGTTGATTTTGCTGCGAAGGAATTTTACTATTTGTGTCACTTTGTTTTGTTCATTATACATCATGGAGCCAACAAAAAATGTATCCTCATCATATTCATAATAAAGAAAAAAATGGCACATGTTTCAGCATGGGTGTCCCTGTGTCATGTCCCTTTAATATAACTTACTTTTCTTTCATATTATGCAAAAGAACTGAAGACTGCTTACAGTTCAGACATTCACGAGGAAAACAGTCACACGTAAGAATACAATAAAGTAAACAATAGAGAAATTCTTTAAATTTGGACACACCAGCTGTAGTTGTAATTGTTATTTTAATACTTCTCTTGCACTGTTGATAAGAAGAATAAGAAAATGTTAAACATTTTTGGTACTTGAGAAATTTAATAAAACTAAACAGTATGTAGGGGTACATGATGGCGCGGTTGGTTGAGTCACTGCATACAAACTAAAAGATTGTGGGTTTGATTCTCAATGGGGTCATTGGAATTTTCCATGAACTTAATCTTTTTGGTGCCACTGTGGCCCTGGAATTGACTCAGCCTCTAACAGCAGTGAGTACCAGGGGTATCTTCTGGGGGGGGTAAAGGTGGGTGGTGCATAGGGCTGACAACCTCACCATCTTCATGTGCCAATTGTCTAGAAATTGTGGGAGCCTCAACCTCCTGGAGTCCCAAGGGCCTGTCCAGGCTAGTATAGGGGTAGCTTTACCTTTCAGTCAACATGTAAACAGACTGAACCCATGTTTGTATATTGATTCATGACACTCTTTTTTAACATTTCCAAGTTATCATTCAGGATAGGAAGCCAGTATACTGTAGTTCAGAAATGGAATCTAATTTCATTAACATTGCATGTCTTCATAAGATGCAGAGTATTCAGTGATGCTTCACAGAGACAGTTTAGTATCTCTTCCATACTTTTCTCATTAGAAATTGGTCTGGGCCAACTGTGCTGCAGGTACATTGCTCCAATATCTGATCACTTCATAAGATATATTAAATAGAAAAATTTGAACTTGTATCTAAGGTATTTCCGCCCGCATTAAAAAAATTGAAACTCAGGACTGACCAGAGAAATATGTCAGTATTTGCTCTGATAGTCAGGCGGCTTTGAAGGCGCTTCAGGCTGTCAAAACAACGTCTCCGTTGGTAGGACAGTGCCAGCAGGCGTTGAAGGACACCTCTGCCCGGCATGCTGTGGGACTCTATTGGGTCCCTGGGCATGCTGGAGTGAGTGGGAATGAAATCGCAGACAAACTCGCAAGAAGTGGCTCTGCTCAGCGGTTCATTGGACCTGAGCCTTTCTTGGGGGTTTCTAGGCAGAATATAAGAAGAAAGTTGAATTGCTGGATGGGGAAGCAACATCTAGCATTGTGGTGTGGTCCCTGTAACATGCAGAGACAGGCTCGAGAATTGATCTCGGGCCCTGACCTGGCTACAGGTGCCCGATTATTGTCTTTTAACAGGACTCAAACCAAGGTAGTTATTGGCCTGCTTGCTGGACATAGCACCTTGAGGAGACATTTATGCATAATGGGGCTAGGTAATAACCCCATTTATTGGAGATGTGGTACTGAAGAGGAGACCTCAGTTCACATTTTATGTGAGTATGAGGCATTGGCCTCACTCAGGCACACCTACCTGGGTTCTTTTTTTCTGGACCCGGAAGATATTGTGAAACTAGATGTGGGGGCCATCTGGAGCTTTGGCAAAGGTCCTTACATTTTTTTCTTATTGTGAACAGTAACTACAATTTGACAACTTACCGTGATGTACTCTGTGGTGTTTGGGAGTGTTAAATATCCACTCGAGAGGTCCCAGTGTGTTTATAGCTTCAGTGTGGATCCAGACTTGGTACAACATGTTGAACTGTTGATGTGTTAGGAACTGAGCAGGTGGTATAAACAGGGCAAGGGGTAGGTAAAACACCTGTCAACAGAGCGGTAGAATGTATGTTATAAAATGAAGTGTTTATGTTTATGTTTATAGGTATAGCTGTACTCTTTCTTAACCTTGCTGCTAGATGGGGGTGGGTGATCAATGCCACACCCCCCTCACTTTATGCTTGAGTAAGAGATCCAGTACCCATTGTAATAGAAGCTGGGTGGATCCCAGAGCCAGTCAGGATGGGTACAGAAAATCTTACCCCTGCTGGAATTTGATCTCCAGACCGTCCAGCCTGTAGCAAGTCACTATACTGACTACACTAACCCAGCCCCCAAATTAACATTCCAATATCCGGAAAACTGCGATATCTGGCAACCCCTTTCCCACAGAGATGCCAGATAAAACAGTTTTTACTGTAATTTGAAGAGAGGTCCATGGAATGTACAGCACTTACATGTTACGTAGTAAGTAGGTAATGTAGGAAATCATATTAAGAAGATATTTTGTGGTATTCTCCTCATTGTGTTGTTAGGGTAAATATATTATTGAGTATATAAACTGCATGACATGTGCCTTGAATGGGTGCAGTACCACAGTTTAATGGGGTAATCACAGTTTGGAGGGAAGATTATATTAAATTGACTTCAAGGAAATAGGTTAAGAAGCTGTGTACTGAGTGGAATTGATTCAGAAATGGTTATGGAAGTTAGTTTTTGTGTGGTACTGTATTGTAAATTCCAATAACAATGAGAATTAGCATGTTAGGCAGTCAAATCCAGTTTATCTATGACCAGCTGACTCACGGTATCTTCAGAACTATATCAGTAATTTTATACAGTTGTCAGTAAAATACAGAGGCTATTTCATAAGGAATAAATAGAACATTTCCTGTTACCTCCATAAACAACATTTGTAAAATTATTAGTTTTCTTGCTTTAGAAGATAGATAACACAGCATGTTGTACAAATGATGGTTAGAAAATGGTGGCAGTTATGGGGTGGATCATTGAAGACACAGTAGTTTCTGTATTTTGCACATGCTTGAATGTTAAAAAACTCTGCATATGTGACAGAGTTTATGTATTTCATATGTTTCAAAGCATAAACAGAAATTATTTCCTCAAAACAGCATTAGCTCTCTGGTCTTCATAGTGGGGTTGCAGTGCACTTGCTGTGAAGTAGGAACTGAATGTACACATATGATTTAGATGACTTGCATGCTGCAAAAGGTGAAATAAGGATAAATTCTGTAATTCTTATTATAATGCTACTCTATAGTAGTCTCTATCAGTACAGTAAAAGTCATTGCAAATTTAAATTTAACATGGTATAATTAGTGATAGGATATAACAAATGCAATGTATGTAAACAGTGTTGAAGTTCACCCTATTTGAGACATCTGTCCTGTGTATTATTTAAGTTTTGAGAATATGTTTCTTTCAATGATATGAAAGAGAAGTGTAACTCTTCCTTACTATAGGATTTGTATAAGCAATGAATACATGCTGAAATCTGTGAAGTATGTACAGTTGAAAAGAGTGTGGTAAGACACATAGAGTCTGAGAGAGTTTTCCACCATTTGTTATTGTTATGAAGTTACAGAAACATACAAAGCCACACCAGCCCTGTAAGGCAGACTGCCGCAACCCTACTGCCAGGTTGTATTCCTCAGAACTGTGATGTACCTGGTGCTGTGCCCATAGCAAATGAATTTCTGGAAAGAAAGAAATATAGTCTTGACATATGTTCTCACACATGAAGATCTTAAGTTAATATCAGTGAAACCTTCTCACCCCTGTAAATCAGACACCTGTCTTGTTTCCCACAATATTACAGGAAAGGCAAATTTCTTTTGACTTAAGAGTGACCATCTTTCTTTAACTTGGCCATCTGTCTGCTGTATACTTTCTCCATGGTGTTCGTTGTACATAATGCCTCCAAAAAATGCACTCTGCAAAATTAACGCAAGTAAAACTGTGGATCTCTTATTTAGGTGGTGTCACTCTACAGCTGTGTTTTACGCATAGCATATTTATGGTTAAATTAGTTGACAATTTGATTTAAAAAAACAGTATTGGAGGGAGGGGAGTGGTTATCTTCACACTCTGGCCAATTTAGCTTAGTGGAGAGCTGCCATTAGTCACTGAATAGGAGGCTCAGTATGTCCCAGTCTGGTCTGGACATTTTGCAAAAAAGAAAAGTCTCTTGTCCTTCCCGTGTCTTGAACTCCAGGATGTCCACCCCCTAGCCTAGTGACTGTACTGATTACAGATTTCCAGCTTCTTGAGTTGTGTAATCAATACTGAAGAACAATGATCACTGCCTATAGGTTATTTATGAGCAATGAAGTTGTCTTTAGTTGATTTTCATCTTCAGTACTCTTCAACCATGAAGAAATGTGTAATGACTCTGAACACTTCCAATGTATTGTGTGGTAAATTTTATCTAAAAATAAAAAATAAAATAAATTAACTTATATAACAAGAAGACTTTTTCAGAAATTTATATGCAAGAAAATATGACATTGTTCTTGTGGGAGTTTTGGAGGGAGTGAAATCTAATTTCTTACGAAGGAAATCATTGTACACTTGAAATGTTTACCTGGGAAACGTTCTATTACAATGATTACACTGTATTCACATAACTAAGCTTTTGTTGTTAATAAGATATAAACTTTCTTCAAACTCTGCAAATGTAGGAAGTATGTTATGTTGCAGTGCCTGGGTACTGATATTTTTACAGAGCATCAACGAAATTTATCACCTTGCTGTGGATGCATCACAATCTCTGTAGATGGACCTTCTGTGAAGAGGTTGCTAAATATTTGCAAAGATAATTACCATGACATGCTCGATGTACCCAGTAGTAACAAAAGTCAACTCCCAACAGTGCCAAATACCAGGTCCATGCAGAATTCCAGGGCAAATCCACCAAGTGGAAATGTTCGTGAATGTAAATATAGGCTGAATTCTCTGCACCCCGGAATATCAGTCTGCAGAAATGATTGACAGTTGATGAGTCATTTATGCAGGAATCATAAATGTTAAACCAACAGAATACATTGAAAATTTGAGCTTGCATGTATGTTATGCATTGGCTTATCATTCCACAAGTGATGTCATTAGATCAGACTGTGAATGAGAGGATGTTTAGTGAATTATTTATTGGAAGGGATGTGGAAGGAAGTGACCATTCGAAGCAGGATCTCAAAATTTCCCAGAAAAACTGCAAGAAACCAGGAAAAGTCTCAGTCAGTGTAGCCAACATCTGGGTTTGAATCTGGGACATTTCAGATATGTAGGAATGCTAATCACTCGATTGTGATGTTTGGTAATACATTACACCATACTGATTCTGATGTTTGATAAGACACTACACCATAGTATTCAAGAGACTGTTAGATCTGATACCAAAATTTGACACGTCCCCTGTTTGGTGAGCTGCAAGACTTTGTACCACCAAGCTCAAACTTTCTTATGAATATTATCCAGCTTTCAGAGCATCAGATATATTTAAAGACTGTGAAGAGATCTACATATTTTGACCCTTTAAAGATGAAGTGTAAAGTGTTTTATTTAAAGACCCAGTCTGCATCATGCAGTAAATAATTTTCATCTCTGTTATAAAAACTAATCATGTGATGTTGTTTAGGGCACAGTCCCTGTTTGTTCTGGGATAATTACAAAACATCTAAATACAGTCCGTGGGCAGAATGTACTAATTTTGAGTGTTGAACCTGCCATGGTGCGTCAAATAACCAGTCAGCTTTAAAAGGTTAATTGCCAGAACTAAAACAGTGGTTCATAAATTTGTAGCACCAGGCATGATAAAAGGTATGTGCTTTATGTTGATGAGGACAAATAACTTGTCTTTATTTCAGATATGTATTTTGCAGTTTGTAAGATAAATTTCAGTATGATTGACAATTAATTTGGTCCTTTGTCATAGAACATGTCAAGTTGTCTGTAGCAATTGTAGCAATGATTTTTAGGCTTTCTTTACAAAGTGAAACCTAAAGCACATGTTATATGGAGGTCATGTCTGTCTGCCACCTGGTATCAGACAATGCCTATACCATCTGCGAATTTTTTTTTTTAATTTCTTTCACCAACAACTGTTGGGTTGTTCCTATTTTCAGGCATACTGATCCACAACAATGCAGTTTACAAAAATTTAGTGTGGACCTGTACTTGTATCCCATAAACTGTTTTGCAGAAGTTATTGAAGTTTATAGAGGCTTTCTACTGAAAGTTTTGGGGCAGTTCTGATAATGATGCATAATGAAAGCTACTGGTTCCATGTAGGCCTTAAACCATCTACAGATTTGTTGGGATATGATAAGGGTTACATTAACTGATCTTTTTATTCACAAGTTTAAAGAAGCTTAATAAGCTTTCTAGAAAATGTTTGTTAATTTTGTGTTGTGCATTTTGGCCCACCAAATTATCCCATCCATAGGTTACTGGCGCTCTTTCCCTGTTGTTAAGCAACCAGGGCATGAGGCTAAACACTCAGTCCTATCCAGTGTCAAATTAAAGAATGCGTGGAGCTGTGCCTCTGTTGGCACATACGACTTCTTGGCATACACACAGGCAACTTTCTTATATTACAGATTATTTCCATTGTTCAATGAGCAAGTGATTTTGAAGCTTTTCTTTGTTCACTGCTTCCTCATTCATGCCCCGTGCTGTGGTGACTGACGTCAGTCTAGAACTATCAGTTCTGTATATTTTAATTTTCATGCTGATGCTCACTAGTGTGGAGCAATAATTCATTAGGCTGAGTATGTCTGCAATAAAATGTAATTGGACTTGTGGGGCAAACTATTTGAAAATAAAATTTGAAAATGCCCTATACATACACTTCGTGAGAAGCAACAATGTAGCGGCATTTTGGGAGCCAAAATTACGCTGAGCTTCGAAGTAAACTACTGTCGCCTCCTCCCCCTCCCCCCACCTTACCAGATCGCGAGTCCACTATATAGTTATTAACTTATTATAGGAAATTAAAAAAGAAATGCGGTCCTTGGTTGGACTCCAGTGGCAATATTCTAATACCGAGTTTCATGAAAGTCGGTAAGCTGGTTCAAAAATTTTCGATTCTATCTTCGAAACTTTCTGTCGGTACACCTACTGTACTCCACCAAAGGGTACGTCGGTGGTTTCGCGGGACTGGTTTAGAAATCCTGGTTGAGATACTGATAGCGACTGTAAATATCACTGTACGATACATTCTCAAGCTCCTCTCCGCGAGCAAACTATGTTCCAGTAAGGAAGGAATACCAACTGATCAATTGCACGCAGCCTTTGGCACTGGCCGCTCTAGCGGTACTACCGCGTATCAGCTGTGGTAGGTTAGTACACACACTGACTGTGGGGTTCGCAGTTGGCCTTGACATTGGTTTACACTGTAGAGAAGGACCGTTCTTGGTTTGTGTCGCGTAGCCGGTGTATGTCAGTTAAAATGACATTAGGCTGAAGTTGAATCACGGTTTTTGCGTGTAAGCTAATACTGTTATTTTCTGTAGTGTTCTGTATGGTTAGAGCTGTGCATGAATGTTACTACAGGCCTCTTATAAACGAAACTTACAGATGCGACGAGTGGACAGGTCAACAGCTATAGTCATGTTCTTAACCGGACCTATGTTTTCCCCCGACCGTTGTACGTAGTGTTAAGGGACACTACCCATGCTGTGCATGTTAACTGCAATCTCTTGAGTAAATAACGGTAAGTACATGTACTGGGGCTAGGGGTTCCGGAAGGGGCCTCGACTATGTTGTATATGTTTTTGTCTTTCACTGCAGTATCATTATTTGTAGACTCTACAAATTAACCGCTCAGACCAAGCCCAATGCGCTCTGCAAATGATAGTGCTTCCCATTGAGTGTAAAGATTTTTAGCCGGTCCTCCCTTGCTGGGGGCGCGAATTTTTTTTTAATACCGGCACCCGATCCCCCTTTCGGCAGCCCTAGAAATCGCAGCACGATTTCTTGTTAGTCCATCCTGTAGCTTAGTCACTACGCTGACAGAGCTGTGGTTGAGGAAGAAGTAGACCTCAATCACTTTCTTGCTAATGTCAACAATAGCGGAAGGCTGTACTTTGATAGGGTTGGACATTCTCGTATTTTCCCTTCGCACACTTTGTTGCTCTGCAAACGTAATTGCTCATGGTGTTAATTTAATGCAGAAACAAATGTAGTGTTGCATTATTGGTCTCTGCTTACATCAAACTGCACGATTGTATGCTCTATTGCTATATGTTCAGTATTCACGGCATCACCGGCATTGCAAGTAAAAACTAGTGTATGTGTACGAGGTTTATGTTTGGTTATGTACCATTTTTGTGTAATGAATCCTTTTTTAAGAAAATCGATAAAATTTACGTAAAGTAATGATTATACAGTTATGAAACATAATTTAATTTGCCCAATAAACATTAAATCAGGCTCACAGGACCAGTATTAAATATGATTGAAAGCCATTGAATAATATCAGAAATAAAACTGGCTGACAGACGGATGTTATGTTTCATTTTATGCGCTTCTTACAAAGAAGGCGTAGCAGAACTAAAAAATATATCTTTCCAGTAATGCCCATTGATGATGTGCTAATTACTGAGTCAGGTTATGGTGGTAGCAAACGTCTTTTGAGAAACGGAACGTTTCTGTAGTATCTCTCTAGGACTGACTTTTATCTAAATTATATTAAACAATTCCGCTTTAATTGATGTAGAATGTAGTTGCGGCCCGTTACGAAGACTAGTCTGTTAAATTGCTTGGGGAAATAATCGGCGTGTATTTTTAGAATTGTACGGAACAAATAAATACACTGTGACCAAATGTGGGGTTTCCTAATGTTACAGTAGGTGATATGAGTGCATACAGTTGTCACTGGAATGTTAAAAGACGTCGTTTTCATTCTTGACCACCAGTACTTGGCTGTCGACAGCGAAGTCAACTCTTTGTCTTACAGAATCAAAACAAGAAGGTGCTGGGATTTCACGTCACGTTCCTGTCCGCGAGTTTGTGTTCCATGAATGTACGTACATGCTTATGTTCTGTTTACTGGTTCGGTTCGTGTTTTGCTTACTTATTCTGTACCTCTTCTTGCGTCATTACAAATTACGTGAATGAGCAAACGTTAACGATGGGTGGATACACGCACAAGGCAGAAAATTATGTAGCAAGTAGCTTAGTTAACTGAATCATCGTACAGCATCATTGCCTTTGTGGTACTGTGTCAAGAAACAGGTTCTGTCTCACGTTGTTTTTGATTATGGACAATGTGAACACACTGCCAGAACTATTATGTTTCTTTTCTGTGTTTGTGGATTTGTTTAGAACCCAAAGAACGTCCTGCCACTGATGCAGAAAAAAATGTAGACCACATTTTGTAATTGTTATTCGAGTTTAATCAAAATGGTCTCATCAAATTTGAATCAGTGTTACACCAGTGTTTTTCTAATACCAATATGCGACCCATCAGTGGCTGGTAGGAAGTAATTGACTGAGTCGCAGCTTTAAAATTAGTTACTTTAAATAAATAGTGTATTTTTTTGCATAAGTCGTCACTAAGGATAAAATTTAAAAAATACAAGGTACACTGGAAATTATATACTGAGTCATTTTGTTGTAATATCTTCTGGGTAATTAGCAATTAAGGCTTTATTACTATATATTGCCGTCAGCACAACTATACTAGAATATAATACTAATGCAACATGTTTCGACTTAAAATAGTCATCTTCAGGCTAAGCTAAGAACCGTTGTTGCTTTACAGGGTGGCTGTGCGCAATAACGGTTCTTAGCTTAGCCTGAAGATTACTATTGTAAGTCGAAACATGTTGCATTAGTATTATATTCTAGTATAGTTGTGTTGACGGCAATATATAATAATAAAGTGAATATATAGATACACAACGGAATGACTTCATTCAAATTAAGGCTTTCTTCTGTCACGTCATACGCGCGCGCGCACACACACACACACACACACACACACATGGCCGCCGGAATATTTGTTTACAAACTTACGTTGCAGCCATTTTAAGTATCTCTGTACGGAATGTCACACAGCTGTACGCCCCGATATTTAATATGCATTCGATTGTAAACTTAATATCTTATGTATTGTCTTCTTTTTTTCCCTGCCGATGTTTTCAGTTGCGATTTATCCCTGCAATCCAGGAGGAAGCAGGTGTCGGGTTTGCCAACCCCCATCCACTGCCGCCTCCTATTCACACAACAGTAAAAAAAGGGGGGGGGGTACACAAATTTTATAAAAATCTAGGAACCAGCTTCAAATTCTAAGCGCCGGAAGGGTGACATGAAACAATTGCCTTGTGAATAACCCACCGTACAAAATTTATTCGCCCTTCCGACTAGACGCCCCCGATTTACGCACCTGTCATAAAAATGATATTATTCGAAGGCAAAAGTCGTACAAAGTGTATTTATGTGGGATATTTAAGCCGGTGTAGTGACGAGGCTACGGGCTGGAAGACCAAGGAATCGTGTTGCGATTCGCCGCAAGGAAAATAATTTATAGGCGCGTTAGGAAAATTGCCAAAAGCGACTATTAGCTTTGTCACAATGTCTGGATCTTCTTGTTGTATAAGGAAATGTAAAGAACAAAATGACGGCTGCGCTAAATCTACGTACATTTGGCTCTCGGTTTGATGGAGACAACTAATTGACTGTAGAAGCTGGATATGGGCAATACATTTTGACGGATCACGACGTAAGTTTTTCTTGAAACATACACGTTTGTCGTAAACTTTAACTAGTACAGAAGTGGCTATGATGAGAAAATTCAAGTTTCATTTGTTTAACTTGACATTTTTGGTATCAGTGAAAAAGGTAAAGTGCACCCTTGTACAGGCACTAAGGCTCTGCACAGGCCTTACGGCCCATAGGGGATGTAGAGGTATAGCTCTACTCTTTCTTGACCACGGCGCTAGAAGGAGTGAGGGGTCAGCGTCACGCCCTGGCTGCTCTTTAGAACGGGAAAGATCCTGTGCCCATTGTACAGGAGGCTGGGTGGGCCCTAGGGCCGGTCTGGACAGGTGCGGAAAATCTCGCCGCCACCGGGATTCGATCTCCGGACCGTCCAGCCCATAGCCAGTCGCTATACCGACTGAGCTACGCGGCCCACTGTTGGTATCAGTAGTAGTAGAAATTATGCAATTTAGTGGATCACTTCTGTTTAATTGTGTTTGGCTTAATGACGCTATCAAATTCTTAGGTTATAGAGAATCTCATAAAAGGAAAATCTTTCACATAATGCGGAAGGAAGCGGCCGTGGCCTAATTTCAGGCATTGTGGTGGTATTTGACTGGAGGGGCTGACGAAGACTCCGGAGGTTTGCCAGGAAAACTGGCCTCCAAGTAGAAATTTTATCACCGCCCTTGTAAATGCGAGACGGACCTATTGCCTATTGGATCGCGACTTTCTTTGAACACAATAATTACTAATGTACGAGTATAACGACTGCTGGCTTCGGTATATTCAGTGAAGTAGGCGTCATGAATTATGGCACGGTGTTTTGTTGTCCTGGAGGATCAAAGTGAAGAGCAGGTCTTTCAGTAATGTCTGTGCACACTTCACTGTTCCACTTAATGCAATTCGGGAATCTTTGTGCATCCAAGACAGTAATCGGGCCTTCATAATGGTATGACAGTGGCGAATATTGCGGTCTTCCGGCCTTGTGGCTAGCGGTAGGCGCTGGTTTAAAATGTTGGCCCAGAGATCGACTACATTACCGAGATTTATCGTGGTTTCCATCAGACTCTCCAAGCAGATGCCGAAATAATACCAAAAATCAGGTAATATTCGCTTGGTCATGCTTTCCTATTCATTATTTGCTTATTGTTCTATCATTCGACGCCGTATACTGATATGAGCTGTGAAAATGTAGTTCAATAAACCAAGAGTAAACGAAGGGAAATATGGGCGTGAAAACAGTATCTCTTACTGCTACTACTACTACTACTACTGCTACTACTGCTACTACTGCAACTACTACTACTACTACTGCTACTACTATTACTACTGCAACTACTACTACTACTACTACTACTGCAACTACTACTACTACTGCAACTACTACTACTGCTACTACTATTACTACTGCAACTACTACTACTACTACTGCTACTACTATTACTACTGCAACTACTACTACTACTCCTACTACTACTACTACTGCTACTACTATTACTACTGCAACTACTACTACTACTACTACTGCTACTACTATTACTACTACTACTGCTACTACTACTACTGCAACTACTACTACTGCTACTACTATTACTACTGCAACTACTACTACTACTACTACTGCTACTACTGCTACTACTATTACTACTGCAACTACTACTACTACTACTGCTACTACTATTACTACTGCAACTACTACTACTACTACTACTGCTACTACTACTACTACTACTACTACTACTACTGCTACTACTATTACTACTGCAACTACTACTACTACTACTACTTCTACTACTACTACTACTACTGCTACTACT
>Ga0123354_10006852_pt1 | contig 17008 bp, 5 predicted proteins | sample TergutLab28metaG_2_FD_97872 | JGI IMG/M metagenome (GOLD analysis project Ga0123354, IMG submission 97872) | Labiotermes labralis P4 segment gut microbial communities from Petit-Saut dam, French Guiana - Lab288 P4 | ecosystem: Host-associated > Arthropoda: Insects > Digestive system > Gut ...
ACTGTAACTTGCGTACTGTAACTTGCGTACTGTAACTTGCGTACTGTAACTTGCGTACTGTAACTTGCGTACTGTAACTTGCGTACTGTAACTTGCGTACTGTAACTTGCGCGCTGTAACTTGCGCGCTGTAACTTGCGTACTGTAACTTGCGTACTGTAACTTGCGTACTGTAACTTGCGTACTGTAACTTGCGCACTGTAACTTGCGCGCTGTAACTTGCGCGCTCTGGTGCCTGATGTATTTGTGGGCAATCGTTTAAGTTCTCGTAAACTTGACATAAGCCTATTATGCGTTCTTGTTCATTAATTTCGGTGTCTACGTTCTGAGATGACACGCCGGAAGTTTGCGGGTTCGATTTCCGATAGGGTCACTGGAATTTTTTATTGACATAATCCTTCCGGCCCCACTATTTCCTGGGGTAGACTCAACCTCTAACAGAAATGAGTACCAAGAATATTTCCAGGGCAGTAATGGCGGACGGTGCGTGGACCTGGAAGCCTTACCACCTATTATGTACCGATTGTCATAAACTCTCGACAGCCTCAAATTCCTGGAATCATCAGGGCCTGTCCAGGTCTGTTCAGTGATTGTTTTGCCTCTTTACTTTTCAGAATTATGTCCATAGGCGAAGTTTTCCGCATTATTGATGTTTCATTTTTCTGGTGTTTAATTTCTTTTGGAAAAACCAGTTTTCGGTTATTCCTGTTTTATCTTGATAGTGCTGGCCGTATGTCTGGCAACTACGTCCTCGACCAATACATGCAGCATATCTGGCGTAAGTAATAACACTAATGAAAACCCCTGTTCGAAGCAACCTATAACACACAACTGCTGCAAGTATGCCCCTAACTCCGTATCACCAGACCCCCTCCCACATATTCAGCATCAGTTCCCAGTACTCCATTGTGCAGACAATACCAGAGCTCACCAAAGTGGCACGTGGTTTTTCAAGTAACTTTCCACCTTTCTCAGCATTTCCACTTGTTCAGTATCTCAGAATGCATTAACACAGATTTTACATAGATAAATGCTTTATTACAAGATTAAAATCTACCCCCCCTCCCCCCCCCACACACACACACACACAAAACTCGTACGTGACGTCCTCCGTTACTGCCATGATTAAGGTACACGTGTCCGCACACCGCTTGCACCGGACATACCACGATGTAGAGCTAAACTGTCGACCTGTTTGTCAACTTGAAAGTTCGAGATTTTATTTAGCCAAATGTCCCGAGGTGTAACCACCATGGGGAGTCGTGCATGGATTTATCATACGTAGTTAAACAATGTAGTTCGCTCACACTCATTTTCCTTATAAACAAAAACCATACGTTAAAGTACGGACTCAGCCATGAATAGTAATCTATGCACACTCGTATGTTAATTCCCACTGTCCACTGTTTCAATGCAAGTTTGCCAGCGCCCGCTTCAGTTCACATCATCACGCCGTATTCACCGAACTTCAAATTTAATACTCTACCAAGTTCCACATATTTCTGCAAGCAAAGTAGCCCCTTCCCTTCAGAATTCCTGACAAACATTATGTATGCACGTCGCATTTCTCCCACCCGTATTACATGCCACGTGGTTTTCACCCAACTGACACGTCTGCAGATCCTTCATCTCGACAATATTAACAGTGGAATTCGAGAAATTTCGGCTGTTTCAGATATGCCATCCTACAGTAAGCAATGTTATAAATTTTCATAGCTTCCAACAATAAATTCCTCATGCTCACTGTGTTCTGTACACAATTCAATACAGTTTATACCAAGAGCCCTAACATGCAATGGAATTTAATCTGCTTAAACAAAAGGCAAAGTAAATCCATTACGTACAACGTATATGGCTACTGTCGATATTGGAGACAAAATTTTTATTTGAAGAACCAGGGATGATGACGACATCTTGTGTGTGTGTGTGTGTGTGTGTTCGCGCGCGTGCGTGCGCGCGCACTGAAAGGAGGGTTTTCCTTTCTAGATCACCAGACATATGCAAAGCAAATTGGAGCCGAAAGGAAAGAGAGAAATAATAAAACGAAAGCTTGTTTCTTGATAATTTGAGCAGGAAGAGAGTAAAATATAAATGTACAGAGATGGGAGTTGAGATGGGAGATGCTGAGGCTTGGTGAGACTGTCGGGTTGAGTGGAAGGGAAGAATAAATGGAATTCAAATCACATTCGGAACACAACGGAGATACCGTGCAGTTTTGTTTGGGATGGTCGGTACGAAAGAAAGGGTGGACGGAAGGGGAGTGTAAAACTGGAGAAAGTATTTTCATTTAGTCCTAGACGCTCCGAGAGAGGAAAGAAAAACCTGTCTTGGAAAGGGGTGGTTGAAGGAAGATTAAAAGGAGCAATTCTTTTCGTCGTATCCAAATGACAGGGTAGTCTTAGTGGGTAAGATAGGCCGCGCAAAAAAAGCATGATCTTGGTTTGCAGATTCTTGAGTTTGTTGTTCAAGAAAAAATACGGACTGGTGGTTTCCGAGAGCAGGGTGCTGAGGAAGAGATTTGCCTTCAAAAGGGATACAGTAACAGAAGGCTGGAAAAACTGCATAATGAGGAGCTTTATAATTTTTAGTTACACTCAAACCTACATACTCCTACTGGTCTCAGTTTGTTACACAGTGAAGGTTAAGAGCATGTAGGCCTACACAAGAAAAACTAAATCGAGATCCATTTCGGTACATTCTAAGGATTCTGGGAACCGGGATTGCTTAATCGTCATGGTGATTCAGCTACGGGCTTGAAGATCCGGAGTTCGAATCCCGGTAGGGGTAAAAAACATTTTTCGTCTATATCGGTTTTGGGGTTCAACCGCCCTCCTTCTTAATGGGTACCATAGCTTACTGTGTGGTGGTGAAGCGGCCGGGGCGTGCAACTGTCCACTGACCTACATCTAGCGCCGAGGTTAGGAATGTATATCTTAATGGCGTCAGCAGGACTTCGCTTTCACCTTCTGACGATGCTACTGGAGACAATAATTTAAATGTTTTACTGTCTGTAGTTTGTTATTGTGATCCCACATAGACAAATGTCAGTTGTGTTCAAGAAATACATGTCACAATAATCTACTCACCTTTCATTAACTTATGCCTGATGTGGAAGTAGTTCTTTAAAATTCAGTAAAACCTGCACAGCCTCCTGCTGTATCTACTGCCCTAATCATTCATCCGACTGGCCGCCATGATGCTATACAGTAACGGTGAAAATTCGAATAATCCATCTTACACACTGTACGCAATAACGGTACTCAAAATGAGAAAACGTGGTAGAAAAAAGAGCTGATTTCAATATTATCATTCAACAAAAGAGTAAAACTTAATCCCAATTAATGATTCTTAACGTTCAATCAGACATCAGATTTCGATCAAAATGGATGCCTTGTACAAATACAAGAGAGGGAAACTCAAACATTCTACAACCTAAATATCTGGACACTGGTCGGTTCTTATGTGCAAACTGTAGCAGTCCGCCATGACGCAGTAGGTGTGTGTGGAGGAGAGCGATACATGTAATCTTGAAAAGTGACATGCACCCTTGTTCCTACGAGACTAAAAAATTTACCTTATGTAAATGTAGCAATGGTTCCGTTTTGGATATGGCGTGCCTCTTACAAAAGGTATAAATTTAGACAGAGGGACTGTAAATGGATCTTGTATCATTACAGTTACGGACCATTAGAACAGTGAACTGCATCTTAAAATAGCAGAGTCAGCATATGGACTGACTGACTATATGTCGTATTAACTAAGCAACTAACTCCAAGGCGCAGAGCTCTTCTTCAAAACCCAATAATTATATTTCCACTCAACAAATTGCCCGCATTTTATCGAAGGTGTGGGTTTATAAATGCGTTGACAAGAGCCCGCTTATCCCTATCCTGAGCCAAATAATTCCTGTCCACGCCTTCTCAACCTAATTCCTTAAGATTCATTTTAGCATTATCCAGCTATCTCCACCGAACGCAATAGTACAGCTGAAAAAACTGGCATTTTTGTTTTCACTTTTAATTTTATAAGATAAGGCTAGCAATCTATAGATCGCAAAGTGTGTGAAAATATAAATAATTTGTCTTATATTGTTAAATGTGCGCCGGTACAGCGACTCGCTACGGGCTGGGCGGGCCGGGGATCGAATCCCGGTGGTTGGCGAGATTTTTCACACCTGTCCAGACAGGCCCTGGGGTACATCTAGCCTCCTAACAATGGGTACCGGATCTTTCCAGGGGGTAAAGTGGACGGAGCGTGGCGTTAACCACACACCCCATTTAGAGCCAAAGTTAAAGAGTAGAGGTACATATTTATTTCCCCTCTGGGGAGGCCTATTCTAGGGTGAAATTTACCTTTATATTATTACAACAATAAAAACGAATAACTAACAAAATCCACGAAAGCACTGACTGAACAAATCATGATTTTCCACACCATCCAAGGAAAATGCTGGAATAATACAGTCAACATCTTATTCTGTGCTGTTCTTTCGATAGCCCAGCATTAGTACACTAAAGCAATGTGACAACCAGCTGATATATGCTTACCATAATGTATGCAGCACATTAACCGGTGCAATGAGTTAAAGCTATGACACTATTTGGATCTCAGTATATTTACTGAAAATGCAGGAAGAATACTAATAATCAGCATACATGAAACTTATTTTCTGACACAACACAAGCTTCTGCAGGCAACAGTCTGCTGAAAGATTATTACTGAAGACTTTACCAGAGTTCAAGTATTTATGAAAACCATGAGAGACATCTGTCTTTGTGAAAGAGATGTTGGATGTACTGAAAAGCGATGGCTACGTACTTGTCGAACTTTCAGTCCGAACGTTCTTAATTAATCCGGGCTCCTGTTCTTTAGCTATTGAATTTGCAGCTGAATGAACTTGGTAGAATTTAATTAAAGTTGGTTTTTTAAAGCAATATGCATGTGGAGGGAATGAGATATGTGTAGGAGGAAATGGTTCCGGTTTTTGTATTGAATACAGGGATTAAACTAAATACCACAATATTTTCCACCAAAAATGACCGCATCGATATAAATTTAGACCCTAAGGAATTTTTGCTTTCGATTGGGTTATATAACTGGTTGGTTATAATCGATGGCACGTTATAACTGTCAATTTGGCTTATAAATTTATGATCTTAATACTCAGTAAAATTTCCATATGGACAAACATAATTTTCTAAGCGTGGCTATTACAGAAACAGAGAAATAGTTTATTTTATCACTGAATTTCCCTTTTATTCTTCATATATAGGAATCGGATACTGTTTCCGCGTGTGGTGATATACCTTTCAAATTGCACAGAAAGGATACAGTTTCGCAACCCTTAATGGTATTCCTTGAGTGTTGTGAAAAACGGTAACATAAAATAAATGCCAAAGACATTTCCCGCTAAACATAACGTAAAGTAAATTTCCAGGAAGAATCTCTGGTGTTGATACTTACGAAAACGTACCACACAGCCATCAAAAGGAATTAAATTGCAATTAAATGCCGGTAATGCCATATAAGCAGCAAGTTTATTAGTGTGCTGTGAGTGCTTCTGATGCTTTGGTGGTCTGTATAAAACTAGTGTGAATGGATTTCGAGAAACTTCATTGCGCGTTTGATAAAATTCACTTTAACTTCCCTTCGTTTAGGGCTACTCGAACTTGCGTCTTAGGAGAACCGTATAATTGTTCGTCTGACCTCATGAATTGTTAATTTTATTGCGTCGGCATTGCGTTAATGTTCCACATTCTGAAGCCTTCTCTTATAGCTGGGATTTTCCTTTCACGTCCAGGGATATTGTATAGTTTGTATATCAAATATTCAGCGTAGCTATCTTACCGTCACGGATAAGTAGCCTACAGAATTGCCTTCTGCCCATTATTTTACTTAGTTCCGCATTACAAACTGCGGGGCCTTTTCCTTCGCTTCAGTACTGTTCCCAGTGCTTCTCACTTAAAGTTAAATTAAAAACGGTTAGAACGAAACTTCGATCGATGCCACAACAACATAGATCTAGATCACAGAACTTACGTAACATTTGGAGTACCTGCTGTGCGATAGCTGGTTTCAAAGAAAGGAGTGGCACTGACACCAGAAGACGTGACCCCTGCGAAACAATTTTTCGTTGCGTACAGAATGCCAATGGAGATATTCTCAATTTTCAGGTGCCCAGTAGCAATAATTCTAGACGGCTTCGGGATGTGGAGGCTCCCAGAATTTCTAGACAGTCCTCACATTAAGGTGGTAAGCTTGTTATTCCTACGCACGGGCCGCCTTTACTCCCCAGGAGATATTCCTGGTACTCTTATCTGTTAGAGGTTGAGTCGACCCCAGGGCCACAGGGCGGCTGGAAGGATTACGTCAATGAAAAATGTCAATGGTCCCATCGGCAATCGAAGCCGTGAACGTCCGGATTGCAGCGCAGTGCCTCAACTAAATGCGCCACCGCGTGCCTCCTTATGTCATGCCGGAAGGCTGCAGTTTAGCCCAGACGCAGACCCGCAAACATATGAGGAATTTGTAGTCTATTTTTTTATGAACTTAGTAAAGAGTTTAAGTTATGAACACAAGAATATAACTTCTATGTTGAAGTTACTTGACTTTTTAGCGTGGAAGTTTAGATGCCTTCCCGTATTTTACTGTTCACTGTAATGTACTAAATATCTTTACATGTTTATACAGAAGATGCCACGTGTTGATTGACGGACAGATGGAAGACAGTTGTCTTCACATACATTCTTTCTGACTTCGCAGACGGTGCCCCATAAAGATGAAGTCATACGACCGTCCCATCACTGCAGATCTTCAATGAATGTCTCGTCTAATATACCGTGTGTGAGCAGGGTGTCGCCAGCCCCATATCCTGTTATCGCTCACGGATCAATCCTAAGAGCATTAGTTTAGGTGTACAATTTCTCGCAGTCCTTGGCATTTAACACAAACCGAGAAAGCTCAATCAGTATAGTGACTAAGCGAGTGACTGAAAACCGAGGAGTTCGACTTCGACTTCCGGTAGTGTAAAGAGGTTCTTATATTCTCCGAAACGTCTATAACGGCTCTGAGCCACAGCCAGCCTTCTATTCAAGGGATACCGCGGGATCTTATTGTCGGGGCTTAGTCGCCGGGGGCTTGAAGCTGATCATTCACTTTTATCTATCGCCGACGTTAAGAATAAGTGGAATTCTATCTGTACTGCCCCTATGATTTAATGGCACGGTCTTTAACTAAATATACGGATGCATTTACCTCATATCCACATATAACAATTTCCTCTTCCTGGCGTCGATTTATTAGCTCCAATTACCTTCCTTATCACTTCGTCCTCAAACACCATCCGTCTTCCTTCCTCTCTTAACAGCAAGGGACATGCAACAGCAGGTAAGCACATTCAGGAGCGGCGCGCAAGCTCATTCTGGTGTTTTGCCATTAAATCAGATCAGTAACACATGACGTATTGGTCTCGTGTGTGCCTAAGACTTCAGACACTGGGATAGGCAGTATAAACAGCGACAAGTAGCGGTGCGCGTATTTAGGTCCCATGTTATTAGTTTTACGAAAAACCGGATGGGTTTAGTTCTTCGAAAATTGAGGCACTGTATTATGAAGCCTGAGGGGTTGACATGTACATTAACAGGAAAGATAAAATGCTTCTGCCTCGGAGGTTGGCCGTCTGCGGATCTCCGTGAAGGCCAGGGTTCGATCCCGAGTAAATCTACGTGGAATCTGTTGTTGACGAAGCAGCAGCGGAACAAGGTTTCTCCGAGTACTTGCGGTTTTCCCTGTCAGTATCACCCCGCGAATGTTATCTAATGATCCATAAATTGCAACAGCTCTTATCAGAGAGGAAGTGGGCTAGCCTCGGAACCAAAACAATGCTTCACATGGTTATCGGTGTACAGTGAGAGAATAAAAGTAGTTTATTATTGCTTTTTAATTTTATTTTTCGTCAGTCAGCCGCATGCGAGTGAAGGGAAGTCGCAGGGCACGTATTTACATCAAAAGGGTCAAAACGCCAACACCACAGTTTTGTGCTGCTTTTTCATTAAAGTGAAAATGACGCACTTCCGCGTAAATCATCGGATTTATCTTCTCGTCCGTTCAGCACATACAGGACATAAAGTGAACGCAAAATGCAGATTACTGTTCCGTCTGTCTTCAAGTGTAATTATTCATACAGTGAAAGTATTATGACAAAATTTGGTAATGGGGTATTATTTTTTATATTTAATACCATTCCATCTAAATAATGCGTCATTTTGCTTAATCAAGAATGTCACTAAGACGTACTCAGTGGACATATGGTTCCATGCAATATTGATCTCGGTATCTTATGTTTAGCATATTAAATCCGTGCTCTTCATACACAGCAAGAGACCGAGTTTCGTACCCATATAAAGGAAATTCGGAAACGGCTCAATAACCCAGTTTCCTCATTGCGAGATATGACCTCCTCAATTAGATTCTGACGAAGAGTACAGATTAATGGTATGATATATGTTGCCGTACATATTGGTGAAAAGCTGTCCTTAGACTATCTTACAGGTGAGGTGAGCAAAATCGACCGAACCGTTCGTACCTGTATACCAGTCTACACGGCGCCATACCACAGAAATCACTGTTATTTAGACTACCCGGCAACACTTATCACTATAATTGCTACCTTTAAAGTGGACAAAAAAGGTTTTCTCGTTGCATTGTATAGTTATTAGGACGTTTGAATAGCAAAGCACAAGTACAGTCAAAGTGCAGTGTAAGGCACTCCATTCCGTATATTCAGCTGCACCCAGAATTACTTCCTTAGATATCTAAAACCCTAAACCACACGCCAGCAGGAATTTAGACAGATATCGTACCTTCATAAGGAACGCAACTTATCACAGTAAAAATCCGCGGCGTTCTATATTGATCATGCCACAACACTTTACGAGCTGCAACACGGACAGCGTCCTTTGATATCCCTTGCTTTATGTGAGGTCCAGCAGCTGACTCGCGCGACACAGCCCTTGCCTGAGAAGCAAGTAGTCTTTCAGCTCCTGAAGAAATCCCCTGCCTTTTGTGTGACCGGAAATTCGTTACCGCATATAAACGATACGTGACTTAACCCGGACGACACAGTCCACAGTATTGTTCCGTCTGCGTCTAGATTTTCCAACTAGTCTCTTTCCATAACGTTTTCTGACTGAACTTCTACTTACACATTTCTTATTTTCCACGCGTGCCAGAGTGCGGTAGTGATTTAAGCGGTATTATTTTGCGCAATTTTGAAATAAGTTGACATGTTCCTTAACAGACTTAGCAATTTCAGGAGACAGAAATGTGATGGAAAAAAGCCGAAAAGATTTTAAAATATAATGACCTTACAATATACATACAGCGCATGTGAAATATAATGACCTTACAATATACATACAGCGCATGTGAAATATAAAAAGAAAGTGATACCAGTAATAAAATGGACAAACGGAAACATTTCAAAATCATTCAGAATATATCTGAGCAACATATCTGCCGAAGAATAACAGAAAAGGGCCATATTGGGCAATGCGCACATACTTCTGAAAGTACTAAAGTAAGAGTACACAACAATCAACAGAGGAAGTAACAGTACATGTAACGTATACTCTAACTACAGCATAGCTGCAACTGTGTGTGTGTGTGTGTGGTGTGGGGGGGGGGTTATGTATGGGTTTTGTAATGTGTGTTTTGACAATTATGTGGGTGTTTTGGCAATATGTGTACTTGTATTTACTGTGTTTTGTATTGCTTGTACTGTGTTTTTATATTGTTTCGTTTAGGTATATTTATTCTTATTTGTTACTAGTGTAAGGACTACTGCCACCAAGTGAAAACTCAATTGCAGTAAATAATAATAATAATAATAATAATAATAACGTACCCTGAAAAACATGGTTTGCTCCAGGTACGTCTTTGTAAAAACCCCGGAAAATGTAATAATAATAATAATAGTAAAGTTAAAGTGATCCCGTTACGGGTCCCGTGTGGCCCGTAACGGTGTGAGTGGTCAGCAGCATGCCCCGGCCGAATAATAATAATAATAATAATAATAAATGATTATTCTTATACGAGTAAATATTAAAGCAACGCACTCTTACTTTCGCACAGGGTCAGAGACTCTTACAACACTGACCATTAACTCAAGAAATCAAAGATTTAATTTCCGCCAATCATTGCTTAGGTGCGCATTCGAGGAACGCAACCCACACAAACAGCGCGACAGCACTGTATATGAAATATCCACCGCATACACATTTACTTGATTCCCATAATGTTATTTCTTGAAGTGAAAGTGTCTTCGGATGAAATACATATCCCGAGGGAAATAAGGACTACGATGAACCCGAACGACGCATACAGACTAAGCCCGTACCGCGCAGTAAACACACTCCGTATAGGTTATAAAAACCAGTAACGCTGTACTTGGAAATAATCACTATTTATTTTGAGATCCATACAAAACACTTAAATACACTGTGTGGGCAGAACGTGGAATTTTTTAACGTTCAGCCTGGTGGTAAACAAAGTGACGACAGAGCCTCAGAGGGTCGAGTTACAGCACACGAAACTTATGTCCACTCTTTAGTTGTAGTTTCGAGGGTTATTTCGCTCTCATGTCATTAAAATGTTTTATTTCCTCTCTTTCGTTTCACGAAGGCTGGCCCTGATACAGGGGGCATGGAATAGGCCTCGTGCAGCTGCTTCTGCAAGATGACGGAAATAGAAACCTAAGCTGGGTATTCCCCCCGAGACCCATAGCTGTCACGGTATCTTACGTGTAACGGTTATACGTAGGCAGCATCCGACGACGTCGTGACCTTTTTGAGTGTCCCTGCAAGTCTCTCAAAGAAATGGAAGAAAAAATTTTCTGAATATTGAATAGTTTGACGACACGCTGCGACGCCCTTCACTACATGAACGGCAAGACTGCAGTACATTCCTGAACTTGTTCTGAAATACAAACGTACCAAACTTTGGCGGGGGGGGGGGGTCCGGCTTTCGTAGTCGAATTTCATACAAATCCGTCCAGTGGGAGCAGAATTTTTCAATACGGAGGGACAGAAACGAAGAAAATAGTCGCTTTTCACAATTTCGCGAATGCACCCAAGGGTAGCGCAAACATACGCAATGATTTTGTTTGTTTTTGTTACGGAGAATTGCAACATGTCGCAGTTTATTAACCTTAGAAACTGAGGCACGGTTCCAAATGTGAAAAGAAAACCAGCTGAATAGAAGTAACACATGATTTGATAGGAGCCATCCCGTTGTGTTGTAGTATAACCAAAATGAATGTTCCGTCAAAACACAACAATATATTCAATAATATGAATTTTGCTACATGTTTCGGTTACAAGTAACCATCATCAGGCAGACATTTCATTACATGGACATGACATGTTCAGTGTTACAGTATGGTTTCCTATATTGTAAGCACTGAACATGTCAAAGTCTATGTACTGAAATGTGTGCCTGATGATGGTTACTTGTAACAGAAACATGTAGCGAACTTCATATTATTGAATATATTGTTGTGTTTTGACTGAACGATAATTTTGGTTGTAGTAACACATGAGATATTATGAAAGCAAAACATTCATATCGCATTCTGGGAAAGACACACTGTCAACTGCGCCTGTTATTTGCTGAAGGACTACTAATAAGGTTTAGACGGGGGCATTTGGTCAATCCACAAAAGGCTTGACTCCATACTGAGTGTCAACTTTTACCAGCATGCTATCTTAAACTTACGTACATTTCATATGAATTCCATAAAATATATTTCGCAATGAGCAACAATTGACAATGAAGTTCCACATTCATGTGATGTAAACCACTACATTTAAACACTAGGTCTGCTACACAACGAAACAAATCCCTCACCAATACGAGTGCTTTCAGTGTTATTTAGCGTCAGTGCCATGTGTTGGGCTTGTACAGGGTATTCGGCACATGGTGTGCAAATGTTTGGGTGTTTATATACGAGTCATTTTGAGCAAGAAATGTCATCAACGCTTACGACACAAAAGCAGTTATTAAGGAACGTTGGCAGCCCAAACCTTCCCAAGCTTTCGATTGATTCTGCACGTACTTCACTCCGAATTAAATAAAAACAATTTGTGATCTCATTTCAAACGTCATCATTTACTTTACGAAAGCCAGCTTTCGCGATCTAATCGGATTGTCTGGCACGCTCTTGCACTACGATCGTCGCGATTTCTCAGAGATGACGTAGATTTACCCTGAGAACCTAAGAGTTTTTTACGGTTGTGTATTACAAGACCAGAAGAAAAGACAGACTTCCGGAATGACCTCTCGGAAAATCCGCAAGACCGTCTCTACTGCTCACAAGAGCCACTAACGTCAAGTTGCAAGGCCAGACGTGATCCTTCTGCTACTCTCGCACCGTTTCCCTTTTTGTGCCCTGCCTCGTAAGGTAACGATTCGAAACGAATGGTTTACAGTCACAGCCTGAGGACAAGAGGGTCAAAAAATTACATCGTATGGACAGAAATGCTTATTCAATGGTAATATTAATTGCACACAAAAGCACCCGTGCATTTAAAATATACCGTTCCTATACCCTTTACTTAAGGCACTCTACATGTATACTCCGCACAAATAAGTGCGTATTTTTACCTCACTCCATGGAACTGCTAGTTTCTCAGCTAGTCAAGAAATGACTTGCACTTTACGGAATCCGAAAATTCATTACCGTATTCACAACAGCCCCTCACATGTCCCTATTCCTCAGCCACATAAGTAGAGTCCACGCCTTCCAATCCTATTTCCTGAACACATATTTGAATATTATATTCGCATCTATGACTTGGTACTTTAAGTGTTCTATTTTTAACAGACTTTACCACCCTAAAGCTGTGTGCATCGAAAGTGTGTCCTTTTATATCAGTTCATTATATACAAAAACATTTAACAATTTAAATAATATCAGCATTAAATATCCTGTGGGCAACAAATAGAGGAACTGTACACTGAAGGAAGTCTTAAACCAGGTTAGTGGCATTGAAACTAAGTTTAGTTGAGAAATGGGTTTAGCTTCATGAGGGTCAGACAGAACTACACGCAACATGCCAAAATAACGTTTCCCTTAAGTTCTATCGATAAACATCCAGCCAAATGAGAAGACAATACCTCAAACGAGGAAAGATTAGGTCACCTTGGATTAAACTAATCAGATGAGGGGAGAGTATTCAAATAAGGAGAAAGTCGAATGACAGCAGAGTATGTAAAATTAGGCAACAATATTCAAATGATAAGAAAATGTCAAATTACAGTAACATATCAGAGGAGCGAACAACATTCAAACCTTTAACTACGTTCAAATCGCTTCTCTTCACATCCTATATAATTTAATATCCAATGCCAAATCAACGAATGATCTGTTCGCTTCCAGGGCACTCCGTAAAAAGACTTGCGGTGGACACAGTGGCAGGGGACAGGTTTTCTTCGAGTACATCTGTTTCCCCTGTAAGTGTTATCCCACTAATTGATCTATAATTCATGATACCTAATGAAGACATGCATTTCTCCATTTCCGCTACCGTTAACCCTTACGAAGTCTGACTAATTCTACCGAAACCATCCCTAAATTCACATGAACTCGGTAATCCGTTAGGAATACCCCGCGATTTTACAAACAACGAATGCAGTTAAAGTCGGAAAACTGCAGTGAATAAATAAAAAATTTACTACAAGACCAGTGATTTTTCTAATAATAAAGCTAAGATTTAAAAAAAACTCCAAAGTAAACAAACGGAACCTTCTACAAAGTAGAATCCAGCCAGCTTGCGGACCCCCTGGTGAAAAACACTGTTCTAAGTGCTGAGAACTTCCCTGCATATACCACGAACACTTTCGACAGTTCGCGGGCAAAGAATAATTTTCCGGGACTCCCGTCTGTCAGATATGAGACGATGTTTTATTGTCTTTCAAAATAATCTCCCCTGACTGCAATCAGCATTTTACCTCTTCCTGAAAGTCATCTAATGTGTTCAAACAGCTGCTCTTACTTGGACGGTAACATTGTTTGGGTGTCCTTGACGTTTTGAGTTCTTCCAGCTTTGAAGGCGTTCTTCAGTCTAGGGAACAGAGAAATGTCTCTTGGCGCGAGGTCAGTTGCATAAGGTGCCTGGCTCTCGAACATGCTCCGATTTACGAAGCGCTTCATTTTCATGGCAGAAAGAATTCACCTGCGACACAGCGTGGAACAAACTGTGCAAAGATCTTTATCTTTCCCAAATCTTTAAGAAGAACCTGACGAACCATCTTCCAATTCATGCTCAGAGTCATGTGACAGTCTTCAGTCACATTTCACGACACTTGAAACCGCCTCCCAGTTTCCTTGACGGCTGCCCACAACTTGAAAGTACGTACATTCAAGGTCCTAATATCCCTCTGCGCATCTTTTACGCACTCCAAGCCACGCACGCGAGACCTACATCCAATTCCATAAACAGTATGCAACATTTCGCTTTTCAGGCGCGTTCGCAAAATTACGAAAGGCGACTATTAGCTTCGTCATGTCAGTCCGCATGGAACAACTCGGTCCCCGCTGGACGGATCTTCATAAAATTTTGTCAGCGCTTTTTAGTAAATCTGTTGAGAAAATTCAAGTTTCATTAAAATCTGACATGAATAACGATTACTTTACATGAAGACTAATACACGTTTTTTTATCATATCTCGCTAAATTCTTTTTATAATGACAAATGTTTAGACAACACTTTTAGAAAATCAAAACACGCATTTTATGTTAAATAAATTTTTTCCCCCGAAAATCGTACCGTTCATGAGACAATGTGGAAGAATTTTGTACAGCTGGACAGTTCACGCGTTGCGTGATGGATAACTAAGGTTAACAACACTCACAGTATGTAATACTTATTGTTTTCCCTGCAACAATGGTTGCACGAATTTTTCTCAATGTTACGTTATACTACACTGCCTGTCTTGTTTTTAGCTCTTCTCTTTCCGAGAACGAATCCCACTTCATGTCCTCTCATTGTTACGTGATAAGGAAGAAAACACATACGTGTGGGGTTGTTATGGGTGAACTGATAGAGTGAGGATCTTCCTTTGTACTAATATCTAAAAATACAATTTGTTCGTAGCATGAAGTATCAGAAAACGGAACAACTGGTATATACACCAGACTGTGTTTGCTTGACCGTATAAAAGCCAGAACCGTTTCGCCAGTTTTTCCGGCAGCGCGTTAAAAATTCTGAAATAAAATATACCGCTAAGGAATGCAGCTCATCATATCATAGTGTAAGAATCACCTTCTTTAGGAATCCGCTCTTCAAAAGGAACTTCTCAGCATTAGCATAGCCAAATATAAAAGCTTCATTTCCGACTTTCCGACATCTTCACGTGTTTCACGTCACAACTTTATAATGAATTATCTAAGGGACAGAAAGTACAGTGAAGTAGAGCAGAAACCAAGACATGGCAGGGTGTTTTAAGACGATTTATTTTTATCCTGAACAATATTTATTGCGGTTCTTTTGCCATTCTGTGCTATACATTTTCAGAGAATAAAATACTGTCTTTTCAGAAAATGGAGAGGACACAGTCAAATGAAAATTCTTAAAAAGAAATATTTCGCCGACATTAATATCTCCATGAAAATAATGTATAACGATATTTTTAAAATTTATATTAAAGGGAAACATATAACTGATTTAACAGTGTGAGATTTGAGGTTCTTTCAGCGTGCTGCAAAGGATTCAGGTCGATTTTGATGTCTTTGGGCGAGCAGTTTCTGGTGTTTCGAAGGATCGTAGTGTCTTCGTCGTCAGGGCAAAGGAATGTAAGAAGAATTCTTCGAGAACTTCATCCTAAACACGAAGGCAATACAATCATTCGAAACGTCGGGAACTACTCGTTCATCGCCACAGCTTCACTTCCAAGGAGACCAGAAATTTCAAGGGTAACAACCTATCAGTATGACATCATAACACGTCATGACAAAGTGCTTTAAGAACAAGAAAATAGCATTTCGAAAAAGCTGACAAATGGTTACAGTTATAGCCAAAGTTTAAAATATTTTATTTACAATACACAATTTTTGCGGCAATTGGCCTACAAGAATTTGATACTCTTCTTAAATTCCTCAAGTATCCTGTTACTGTTCTGTCTTAAGCCCCCCCCCCCCAAATATTCCTAGGATAATCCTAAAGAATCTCTGCAAGTCCGTGACCCCTTCTAATATTGCGTAACATTTTGGTATAATAAGGTGAACAGTTGTAAGCATCTTAATTCGCAAACCGGAGGATAACCTCTTATCGGCTGTCTCTCGTTGCTAATCAATGTACTTGCAGCTACCCTCCACCACTGCAGGCCGTCTAATCCATGCGCAACCTGAGGAGGCGCCAGCGCGTGATGACAGAAACACAGACAACGGCGCAACACATGAAAACAAGGACAGTGGGGAGTAACTTGTGTAAAATTCCCGCGTATGACGGGAATGAACAGCAGTGAATACAACGTGCATCCGAACTTCTTCGAGGTTTATGGAGGGGAAAAGAGTGTAAAAAATAAATTCATCTTCAGATAATAAAATCAAATAATTTTCATAATCAAATTTTCAGTAATATTTATAAATTGCAGACACATTTTTCCGCACAGTATCAGATCTAAAAAATGTCACAATAATGACGTATGTAAGTGATTTTGCCTACAGGTTGTGCTGACAAAGAAAAATGTGACAAAAAAAACGCAGAAATGACTCCATTAATCTTCAAAACGAAGCATTCAAAAAAGCGTTTTGTCTACGTCCGATTAAGACTGCTTTATTTTAGTAGAGCTACCGTATCTAAAAGAATTCCAGGGTCTTTATGCCCTCGTCCTGTATCCACCACAAACCACGGTCTACATTTCCCTACTGTATCTACCAAAGTCCACTTTATCAATTCCCCCGCAATGTATCTGTCTATCTATGCTCTCCGCTTTCAAAAATCGCTGTTACG
>Ga0123354_10006854_pt1 | contig 17006 bp, 18 predicted proteins | sample TergutLab28metaG_2_FD_97872 | JGI IMG/M metagenome (GOLD analysis project Ga0123354, IMG submission 97872) | Labiotermes labralis P4 segment gut microbial communities from Petit-Saut dam, French Guiana - Lab288 P4 | ecosystem: Host-associated > Arthropoda: Insects > Digestive system > Gut ...
AAGAAGAAGAAGAAGAAGAATAAGAAGAAGAAGAAGAAGAGAGGCACTGCAGTTTCGGGAGATAGAAGTGTGATAAAGAAAGAAGATGAGAAGATTTTAAAATATCAAGACCTTACAATAAAAATACAGTGTATCTGAAGTATAAATACAAAACTGATACCAGTAATAAATAGGGGCAACTGGAAAGATCACAAAATCGCTCATAAAATACCTGAGCAACATAATGGGAAAGCATGAAATCAAGGCACCACAGAAAGCTATAGGGGGCAATGCACACATACAGAGGAAAGTACTAATTACAAACTTTCCATCACGGTAAATAACATTACCTGTAGCATAAACGGTAACTATAGCATAGCTGCAACAATATACCATAGAAGCATGGTTTGTTTCAGGTATACAATTGTAAATACCCTGCATGAAAGTAATTAATAATAATAATAATAATAATAATAATGAAGATAAAGTTGACTTTTTTTCTAATCAAGTACAACGCCAGAAAGGCACAATGCGGAGTTGTGGTGCAGACTAGATAGCTTCTTTCATTCAATCGTAAACTGGACACTGTATGAATGAGTGGTCATCAACAGGTTCCAGCTCGTAAACCTCGCGGAAAGAGCCGCGTCACCAATTTAGTATTGGGCTGGGTGGGTCCCAGAGCCTACCTTCACAAATTGGAGAAGAAAGTATCTCTTAACCCCTGCTGGGAACCGAACTCTGATTCTTTGACCGCCCAGCACGGACTGATCTAACTCGGCTCAACAACAAAAAACAACAAACAATAAACAATAACAACTGCACGGGCCTGAGACATGGAACATGGACGTGATGGCAACAGAAATTTGCAAAATTACGTCTCTTAGCTCGGCCATGTCTCTCCCTCTGTCAACACATACCCTAACAACTTGAAAACTACAGCGAGCCCTCGTAAAATTTTGTACCACTGAATTATGCTAAATTTTGGTAACAAAATATTTTTGGTTAAAATAGACCATATCTGAATTGCACCCAGTCTCACTAAATATGATGATGATGATGATAATAATAATAAGAATATTAATTTGAGTTCAGTTCTTACAATGCTTGTGGCTACCTCCCGATGGTAGCCCACCACCATTTGATACTTATGACAGATATTAAAAATTCTTTTGTTTTTTTAAACCAATTATTTATACGTGACTGTGTCTACATTTCTCATGTTCTCTTTGTTAGTCCAACCTAACATTTTCCTGTAGCACATCTGATTATTCATAATCAACCATTTAGAAATATCATTCTCCAGTTTATAGCTTCTACACAGTCCAGTCATATCGGTATAACGTACTGTTCACATACACAAAACGAGCGCTTTTCTTGGCCTGTGTTATTCGTATTCCTTGCAGCATCCAAGAACCTGCTAGCAACCACCCTATTTCACTTCTTTCTCTAGATACTATCCTTCATCCCAGCTGAATATCACTTCTCGATATAATGTTCATGATGTAGCCGAACATTTTTGATATATTTGTTTCTTAGGGTTGCTGGTGTCAGTTACGGACGGTTCATGGCCGTACGTTTTGGGTTTAATCTGTCAACGTATGTCAGAGCCGTTTGTTGTGGGTAGAAGTGGAGAGATTTAAACGGCGAATTATGTACATAAAGCCTGTAATCCAACAATCCTAAACTTATCTATAAATAAAATAAAAGTTTAGGATTGTTGGATTACAGACCCAAATTATTTACATCCGTTATTTGGGTTTGTGACTTGTATGTATATTTTTTTTGTTACTAGTACAGGCGCTAACAGCGAAGTGTGAAAGCAGTCGCGCAAGCGTGTGGTGTTACGTGAAGTATAGAAAAGTGACTGTGTCAATTTGCTAGAAAGAATCTGGTTGTTTTACTGGATATAGCGCTCCATTTATGATATCAAGAATAAAACGAATAAATAAAACATAACTAAAAAAGAAAATAACTAAAGCTGAATGTGATTCGGTGAACTACACCCGTATCCCGGTAAGAGGTTCTCCAATCAGACTGAGCACGTCGGGATAACAAAGTTATACAGGGTGATCGTGTAGAATGAGCTCTTCTCTGATATATTTACCACAATACTTCGTCTTCAAGTATTATTACACGTGTCTTTCACTATCCTTGTCACTTCTCTCAGCCCACACTCTTGTTGCTTCAACCGCGCATCAGCTTTCAAATACTTAGTCCAGCTTATTCCACTCTTTAGCCATTCATAACATTGTTTTATCGAACATTCTATACCTGAACACAATCCGCTACCAGTTCTTGACTCTTTACCTATGCAACTGCCTCCTCTCCACTATGCTAAGTCCCATCTCGGCAAAAACACTGGCAGTACAATTCGGTATCCCCAACAATTTCTTGCAAAATCTTCCGTGAACCTTACCTGTTCGTTCCATACGTCACTCAACCCCCACATCTAAATTCTATGCATGATCTTTTGATTCATATATTGTACCATTAAGTATTACAATTAACCAGCTCGGTTACATTCACATATACTTTTGCAGTACATCGTTTATCAGTTATCTTTGTGTCCAGTGCAACGAAATGCTTTCTTTCAGCAGATATCCCAATTCTGACAATGGCTCGAAAGAACCGTGCCTCTGCTACTGTTCGACTGCCACACAAACGCAGCTGAACGCTGTGTCACGACCATGGTCATTGTTCCATGTCTGGAAAGAAGCTGTAACACCGCACATTGCCCTCGTAAGTAAATCAAGCATATGATTGTTACAAACAGAAATACCGCTTCTTCTCCCCGTACATGGTTAACTTTCATTGCAATAATATAACTTATATACGGTAGCAAAAAGTCTGAAGAAAGAATCTCTCAAATGAATGCATTAAAATATACTGGGGCTCACTTAACTTCATATTGCGCTCTTCCTTCCCGGGCGTGATGCGGCCAGGACTTGGAGGTGGACACTCGCTTCCATCCAGTGTCGCGGGTAAGAATGAGTGGAGCTACGCCTTTACTCCCCCTATATGCCTTCATGGCTTGGATATGGCCAGGTTTGCCTTTTACCATATAATCAGAAATATTATTGGGAACGAGTAATCGGATCACCTCCAGAAAGAGTACAGTTCTTTACATCGTTTGTACAGAAGTGTTACAGCATACTCTAGCTAGAGTACGGGGTCAGTTACATATATTTGTGTGTTTTCTATTATTGATATTGATATATTTGTTAACTGCAACTGGGTGGACACCCGATGGCAGCAGTACAGTGCACATTTACACACAAACAATAGTAGGCGACAAACAACACAGGAAGCTGGCAGATTTCCTCCAATTTCGAGCAAATACTAAGATGACTCCGCAGTTCCTACTTCTCAATACCTGCTACACATGCATATCACTCTGTATACACGCAGCACACCCCTAATTGTGGAAGTCACCAAATTGTCTTTCCGAACCATACAATTCGCAATTATGTCAAAATTCCAAGGCCCTTCATTCTAGTCAGTAATTAATTTGACTGATGCAATCTTCCGTACAGCCGTGCACAAAACTTGGGGCCAAATACGAAGTAACAGGCACTTATCACAAACAACTCTGTGTTGGACTGGCGTTTTGCAGACTGCTCATGCATGCTTGCTATATGTCTTTGATTTTATAACCCGAATATCATTTCGTAAAAGTAAAGTTTACTCATTTTCTCACTGTGTTCCATTCTTCTACTTCCTGTTACTTCTTTCGCCATAGGTCTCAATAACTTCCTCAGCACCATATTCTCAGGCACCCTCAATTTATTCTTTTCGTTTCAAGCGAGAGACCACGAGTTGCGAGAGAAAAGAGAGGAGGATACGAATGGTTCTAAGAAACTTCTTGTTGAATTTTTAACGGGCTATTATAGTTTGGAAGCTAAACACGACGACCGATGGATAAATATGTCCCATTCACGTACACGCTTCGTGCACGTTGTGAAAGGAATCGCTAAAGAGAAGAGAAGAGAAGAGAAGAGAAGAGAAGAGAAGAGAAGAGGAGAGAGAGAGAGACAGAAAGCTTCCGTGCGCGTGTGTGTGTGTGCGCTCGCGCGCGCGTATGCGTGCGTGCTCTTTTCGGCTCTTGATGAGACTAAGCAAGGAGGGGGGGGGGGATATGTGAAGATCCGCTAGTACTCACGGTGAAGTTGAAGGTTAGTTTCTTTTGTTTAAGGCTTATAATTGTTCTTGGCGAACTGATGGCAATCCTGTTTTGCTCGGGTACCTGAGAGTCATTATTTTATGTGACCGCGTGCTGGTGATCTTATGAAAGAGAATTAGGAACAATACTTTGAACAATCCGTTATTTGCACTTATCATAGTTTAGATAGAAACAAATTATAATAATAATATTATTATTATCATCACCATCATCATTATCATCAACTTCATCCAAGGTCCACTTTATACTTTCTGGTAAATCCACGTAGCCCTCTTAACCGCTTTTGTCTTTGGAGATCTTCGCCTTTTCGACATGCTTTCTAAATACCCTACTAATCTCTGTCTTCTATGGTTCAGTCATGCTAACAGTAATGAGAACACGGACAAAGTGGGACGATAATATTAAAATGCATCTTCAGGAAAGAGGATGGAAGGTTATGGAATGGGTGTAAGAGGTTTGGGAGAAAGGCCAGTGGCGGATTCTTGAGAACACAGTAACAAAACTTCGGGTTCCAGAAAGAGTGGGAAATTTCTTGACGATATTCCAAAAAAGACTGCTCCATGGAGTTAGTAAATCTTGGCGTTCTGCGAAAAGTAACCCCAAACTACAGTTCGGGGCCCCGCAACATTCATCGTCATGCAAAACCGAAATATCACAAAGGATATTTTTGTCCACCTGATCAACTAGTAAATTTTCATGAAAGAAATACCACAAAGGATCTGTTATACAACGTAATGTTAATTCTAGGCAAAATATCATTGTGACATTAATAAAATGTACATAAGTTTTCAGTCTAACACAGCCTTTATTATATAAAATATAATCAAAATATAATTAAAAGATTATATTAACTACATGTTTCGGCATCTTTATAATGCCATCTTCAGGCTGCATCTCAATAGGCGTTTTTGACATGAAATTGGCAGGTCTTCAAAATATGAGCTCTCGTTGTTGCAGTCTGAAGATGGCATTATAAAGAAGCCAAAACATGTCGCTAATATGATCTTTTAATTATATTTTGATTACATTCTATATAATAACGGCTGTATTAGACTTAAAACGTAAATACATTTCATTAATTACTGAAAACACATAGGGGGTGCCTCACCTGAAAAGTTTGCGTGCAAAATTTTCCATTCACTGCGTAAAAAGAACACAATTGACCTGCACAGCGTGGGTTGAGTCTCTTAACACTCGCGACGACGGTCGGCGGAAAACATACAGATCCTGTCAAAAACATAATTTTCTGTCACTGCATGACCTTCTTTCCACTGGTCGCCATTCGTTAGGTGTTTCGTACATAACAAGCCTAAAGTCAAATTTGTGCACAGCTGTAACCACATAGAACACCACAGAAAATAACTGTTTGTCGCGCACACACAAAACACGACTGCACTTCAGTCCAGTATATTTTAACTGGAATACATCGGTTACTGTTCACAAAAAAAAGGGGGAGGGGGTTGGTTTCCCCCGCGCAAACGACTGCCAAGGTCAACTGCAGACTCCTCAGTATCAGTACTTTCCTCTTCTCATGTTACTGTGAGCCATAATGAAATCATCGACATAAAGAAATGTTAAACATAAATGCTCATGCAAAATATGAAATCATCAAGACCGAAATTATTAGGACCTTCCTGACTGGTTACTTTGTGAGTCACCGTCATGCACATCTATACGTTTATTATGTAAAAATAAACTACATGTACATGATTCAGTTCTGACGGATCATCAGTAGGATATATATGTATACACACACACACACACTTACTTACTTACCTACTCACTCATTTACTTACTCACTTACTTAAACTTACTCCATGCAGCAGAGTCCTTCTTGAGAAGCTAACCGGTTCTCAGCCAGTCAAGAAATTTCCCGTTTTTTATGGAACCCGAAGGTTCATTACCACATTCACAAGTGACCGCCACCTGTCCCTATCCTCAGACAGCTCGATCCAGTCCATACCCCCACATCCCACTTCCTGAAAATCCATCTTAATATTATCCTCCCAAACCCTGTACACGACTCTCCCCTCACCCACACGCGCTAGGATATATATATATAAAACATTACAAAAAGGATTTTAAACACCACATGTATACAGTTCATAAATACACACCAATACCTTCGGTTTTACAACCGTACTTGTATTTTTGTAATTTTATACATAGCCATATAATGGTCCGTCTGGACTAAAACATGCACAAGTTGTCTAATGTTACATAATAAACACACAATTGTGTTTGACTGTAACTCATTTAGCAATCAATTAACGCACAAACACAATGAGATGTGTCTGTACAATATGAACCAACATGATGCACTATTTACTTTCAATTTATTTCAATAATTAACCTCTACATGTTTCGAGCAGGCTTACTGCTCATCATCAGGAGGTACTACTCTGTACATACAGCAGTTGGTATATGTCGTGCGTTTATGTTGACTGGCTGTTGGCAGGATTGGAATGGAACTGTTGCCAATTGCTGTATATACAGGGTAGTACCTCCTGATGATGAGCAGTAGGCCTGCTCGAAACATGTAGAGGTTAAGTGTTGAAATATATTTAAAATAAATAATGCAATATGTTGTTTCATATTGTACGGATATATCACGATGCAAGTCAACAAAACATTAAATTTGACAATGAGAAGTCTTACATTAAGTCGAAGTCTTCTAAGTTTGTGCAATCGTGTAGCTTGGAGGAAGTCCCTGCCTCACTCTGTTCCTCTGAAATGGTGGAACCTTACTACTAAAGTGCACGGTGTCATACCCCAGTATACCGCGACGTTGTTACAAATACCTACTATGAGCCCCGCCGTACTGGGACCTTGAACAACATATAATTTCCAAGTTCACTCGCCTACCTTCATTAAAGTCTCCAAACAGTCTCGTAAATAACCTTACAAGCAGGCAGTGCAGGAATTAGCATGAACAAGCAGCGACCTATTTCACAACGATCCAAAGGTTGTGGCAAATGAGTTGTGAAATTCTACGTCACTCACCACCAACACCAATAAATGTTTTGGAACCATTTTCTTAAAGGCCTTTTCCTCGTTCTGTGGTACCAATAGACCATTACCGTTCCCTGTCCTCAGATAAAAAATAAGTTTTCCAAAAAGCGATGATAAACAAACTCCATAAATTAAATGGTTCCACTATCCTACAGAATTTCGTCAATCATAGACAAATTCCTAATTACAGGCATTTCATATCTCTCCGAATGCTTCATGTCACGACACTATATATCCGTATAAGAACTTTTACACGCAATTCACACACGCACGCACGCACGCACGTATTGTTCTGTCAAGAATCACCGAATCTACCACTTGGATAGGTCGGTCGTATCGTCAAGAAACGTTGTTTAGAGTAGGGTTGGCCAACCTAAACTCACAGGAGGTTCACAAAATCCGTTAAGAACTTGCCTGAGACCCGCACATGTGTATACACATAACGACATTGGGAGAGACTGAATAAACCAGAAGAATGTTATTTAAAAAACGATAATTTAAGCTAAAAGTATTTCATTCTTCCTAATATGCATATAAGGTACGTTATATACTGTACATAAAAGATTTGTAAGTTCGCAGATTTCCGACAAATATTTCAACTGTATTTATTTATTTATTCATTTATTTTTATATTCTTGGGATCGGCCTTATGATGGCTACAAAATAGCAGCCGAAACTTTTGTTAAATAGTAAATTTCTATTTTGACTAAAAAACATGCATTTTTAGTTCGCTAAAAGTACGGTTGAATGACAAAGAAGTGGAGCGTACTAAAATCGGTAAAAAAAAAAAAAAGATTGGTTTATTGTGTGTTGCCTTAAACGTGACGAGTTACAGCTCCTAAAAATTTTCTCTGCTAATCAAGTTGCCATATTATGTTCTGTAGACCTAATATATTTCTTTCGTTTGTTAAATTGTATTACTGGAACTGTTGAGGTGACCGAGGGCCGCATTTTGGGCAGCTCTGGTTTAGAGGACGGCGATGTGTTCTGTTTTCGGCTGATATTTTTAACAATGCTAGTACGAAGAGCCGTAACTTGGTTCGCTAGTTCTTAAACGTGAATGAATAACGTTACTTGCCCAGTAACACAGATCCCGCAGTCTCAGGGACTAAAAAGACGAATTATTTATGCTACTGTAACGAACTCAGAGGTCCTCACGGCTTTAAGTGTTAAGCTTAGGGCATTCTGGGATATGACGCCGGGTACTTTGGTAGTTATATTAATCATTTTTAAGCGGAACCTCCTGCTTCCATTTTCTTCTTCCCTGAAAATGAAGACTGTAGGTCCTCCGAAATGTTGGCAATCACTGACTTGTGTGACGTCACATCCCACAAGACTGCATACACACCGTCAGTATAACACGTCATAGAGGGGGGGATTGAGGAAACCAAAACTTTTATAGGAGGGTACAGACCAGAACCCAACTCATTTTGTGGACACGGTCATGAACGTACATGTTGCATAAATGGACGCAATTTCTTGAAAGTTGAACTACTATCAAATTTCAGATCTGATTTGAGGATGAAGGCAGTATTTTCCTGACAAAATGTGGTAACTAACTAGGATATTACATTTGTCATAACCTAGAGGACCCAATATTTTTAGTAACACTCAGTAGTACCAACATTTATTAGAAGCGTTGCGGTTGGTACATCCTGAAGCAGTTAAACTAAAGTCTGGACGAAGCAAAAAGGGAAACTTGGGAAAGTGAACAACCTAACGTTGTTAATGCTCTTATACCACACTTAAATGTCATACTTTCAATTTTCTCACGTGTGATCGGAGTTTGAAAGTAGTTGACAGTTGCCTAACACTTCATTGGAAACGCTAAAAATTAAGAGGCAACCACGTATGACAAGCAACTTTGACAGCCCTAGGGATATCGGTATTCAGGTTTGAGAAACGCTGCACTAGACCACGTAATTTAGGCTCCCAAAGTGTGGCCGGCGAACCAAGAATGATCAGTGAGCTTCATTCCACTGGTCCGGGGAAGAAGTGCAACAGTCAAATTTAAACATTCGCATTGATTTCAACTTCCTTTTTGTCGATTATAGTTACTTTTGTGTTAAACTGTACTAATATTAAGTATTTCACCTACTGTACTGTAGCATGTGCAGCCCAATAAGTATTAAACTAACAAAAAAAAATCAAGAAGTTATACACCAAAGCCGTCAGATATATTCAGCCGTCCGCACCATACAAACTACTGATCTGTCCGCTCTGAAGCATTACATTTCGCAGTTCAAGTTTCGCAATAGTCATTTAGTCACCTGGAATGTTAACGCGATGTCGACTGATAACATTTGTTACCGCCATGTCGGAGAAGAGCATTGTCTGCAAACAGTCCGAGATTTCTTGAAATGCTTTACCCTCAAGACGCACTACTCTGGTACGAAACGTCGGCAGCTCTTTACCATTCGACACAATGTAACATCCAAGACGCCTTGAATCTTCAGTCCTGTCTTCAGAACGACTCGGTTAATCCTGTTTAGAGATACATTCACTGATATTCTGAGAATCATACGAAACAGTGGTGTACGTACCGCATGAGCCAAATGCAGAAGTTTTAATGTTATTACACATGGTAATACTTCGTAGTTACACTGAGCTTTGAAGAGTTAAAAATCACTAAGCAGGGTCGAACAGCACACAATTGATATTTCTACCTACACAGCACATAGTCGTGAATACAAACACCCTTTTCACTACGCCTGTTACCAACTACTACGCACAACGACACTCGACGACTGAAGACTGAGCGAGCTTGCCGGTGTGTTGCAGGTGTCGGGAGGGAAAGGAAGGGGTAATGCAATACTGTGCAGTTGCCATGTTTCTTTCCATACTCCGGTTAATCCCCGCCCACCGTACTGCAAAACCTCGGTAACTTGTGATTCAAGAACATAACGAATACCAAACGCCAGATAGTGTGATCCCCAGTGACCTTGTGGCTAGCACTGTGGCCACTGACCTCTTGGATATTGGCTGTTCGTATCAGCTGGTGGATCTACGTATTTCCTAAAGGAAAACAACATCGAGGCTGCAAGCATAAATTACGGTCGTTTGTGACGTTATGTTGTGTATGTGGAAGCTATTTAAATTTCGGCAAGGCCCGATGTCTCTGTCTTCATACGCTGGTCCTTATGGTCGTGAGAAGCCTACGTCACACATCAGATTAAGGTTTTTCTCGGCGGTAAGAATGATGATTGTAATCTTCTGAATTATGACACCGTGCAGTACCGTAGATGATTGCCACTTTTTAGAGACAACTTGCTAACTCCATCTTCAGCACAGAAGCAGCAGGTTTGTCGGAACTGGAGAGTCAGCTGTGCTTTCCTTCAGTTTTTGTATCAAAATAAATAGATGGGATAATAAAATCAGCTTATTGCAAGGAGAAAGTAATTATAAGAAGCTTACAGTCGCTCAGCTTGTCTAGGAAATCAGCACCTTCTGTGGTGTTCCAAGGTTTATAATTTTTTCACTGAACCAACCATATTCAGAGCTAGTACATTCCAGTCCATCATCATATTTTACATCAATTTTAATACACTCATCCCTCGCTTTGCGCGAGGGTTAGGTTCCAAGACCCCCGCGGAAATCCGTGAATAATTGACCGCCCCCCGCCCCCCAAAAAAACAATGTTCTAGTTTTCTTACTGTTTTTCTTTCCTTAACACAAACATTGCGAGCGGAGTTGCTTCTTTTGTCTTCCAGCTCCTTAAACATTAAACCGGCATAACTCGAAGATTGCTGGAGCTGTAGAACAGTTACGATGCTGTTATCCATTGAAGGGTCCAAGTGATACATTTTGTCTTGGGACGACCCTGCGAATTTGCGAAACCCCGAAGTACTAACCCGCGAAATGCGAGGGTTGAGTGTAGAGCTTTACATTGTAAGATTAGGTCTTCTTACAAAGCGCTACAACCTATATATTGGTTCTGACTTGCTCAACCACTTTCTTCCACCTATCTCTACTCTGTGCTACTTTCTTCCATTTGCGTATGTTTATGCTCCTTATATCTTCCAAAACGTCATCTTCCCAATGTGTTTTAGGGGTCTTTTAGACATGGGTTTCCATCTCTTAATCTTCTGCACAATATTATCCTCAGCCATGCGTTCAACATGGCCTAACCAGTTTAATATTTGTTTTTTAATAAGCCCAATTATATTTTGTCCTTTTAATATATAATTTATTTCTTGATTAGTTTTAATTCTTCAGTAGCCAGTAGTAGGACCAAACATTTTCCTCATGATCTTTCTTTCAAAAATCATCAGTTGATTTGTCATATTTTCCTTAAGCACCCATGTTTCGGAGGCGTAAGTTAGTGTTGGGCGAATTAACGTGTTATAAATTTGTAGTTTGACGTTTCGGGTTAAGCTTAGGTCGCCCATTTGTTTTCTTTTCTTCAACTTTCTGATTAAAATGTTATATATCTATACAGTCATATACCTATACGTTTGTATGTGTAGTCCCCGATTTGCCCATGCGAATGTATAATTACAACTAATAAAAGAAGGACGCTCGATTAGATTTTGATTCCATTAATATTTATGCACGAACCAAACACGCGTACTCATGGGCTAAATTACGTGACATTATTGAGCCATAACGCCGTGATACCTAATTAGAACTATAACAACGAAATCGTGTACGGCAAGATAAGAGGCTATATAGGTTCTTTGTAATATTTACGATTTTCACGACGATGTGCAGTCTGCTTATATTTTATTTTTGGATTTGACGCGTTATATTATTATATGTGAATATCAACGTTTTTGAGGAACTTCCTGCGCCAATTTTCAGACTTGCAGGGAATAGTGAGCAAATGTGGTCGGACAGGGTTTTATAACCACGCCAAAACTTGGATCTTCTTTTTACCACATTCAGACCCTAATCACTTTGACCATGAAGAAGTAAGCAGAATTTTCTTTCCACCGACATGTCTACTCAGCGTCACAAACCAAAAGACTAAAACCTGAAACATATTTGAGGTCTTCGTTCTTCTGGGATGTTACCCAGCGTTGATTGGTGGTTACCGACATTTCGGGACAGCCTATCCGTACCATCGTCAAAGGGTCAAGTAGTCCAAGAAGAGTGCCGGGAACAGCTAGAGGCCGTAAACACCATCCCTCATATAAAAGCACTCAATTGTTCACGGCTGTCCAAAAACGTCATTAACCAACTACCAATGAAAGCTACGTAACATCCCAGGAGAGCGAAGACCTTGTTTACACCGCGGTGGAAGCGTGAAATAATGTATTAAACATATTAGTTTGTTTTTTAACTAGAAATTTGTACCATTGTACTTACTATTATGCCCCCGATTTCCTTAGGGAGTGCAAATGACAGAAGAAACAGAGTCTGTAGATGGTCACATCTCGTCCGTTCAATGTTTCTTTCTTGGTGCCAAGAAAATAGTCAATTCTTTCGGGCAGGCCCACATGTTGCAGGATGTACTTGGAGAAAGCAACATTACAGAGGGAAATTACCCAGGCTTTCAACGAAGACTCCCGTTTGGCGAAATAGCACCCCTCGTTACAGTTCATCACAATGTAACAATAATCTTCGTGACGTCACAATGATTATTTACTCACTTACTTACTGACTTACTTACTCACTCCATGGAGCAGAGTCCTTCTTGAGAAGCCAACTCGTTTGGAGCTAGAAAAGAATTTCCCCAGTTTTATGGAACCCGCAGGTTCATTACCGCATCCACAAGTACCCGACACCTGTCCCTATCCTGATCCAGCTCGATCCAGTCCATACTCCCACATTCCACTTCCTGAAGATCCATCTTAATATTATCCTCCCACCTACGCCTGGGTCTCCCAAGTGGCCTCTTTCCCTCACGTTTCCCCACCATAAACCTGTATACGCCTCTCTTCTTCCCCAAACGCGCTACATGCCCCGCCCATCTCTTTTTTTTCTCGATTATACCACCCGAACAATATTGGGTGAGGAGTACAGATCATTAAGCTCTTCATTATGTAGTTTTCTCCACTCCCCTGTTATCTCGTCCCTCTTAGACCCAAATATTCTCCTCAGCATCCTATTCTCAAACACCCTCAGCCTACGTTCCTCCCTCAATGTGAGCGACCAGGTTTCAAACTCGTACAAAACAACAGGCATAATTATAATTCTGAATATCTTAGTCTTTAAACTTTTGGATAGCAAACTGGAAGTCAAAGGAGTCTGCACCGAATGACAGCAAGCATTCCGTGACTTTAATCTGCTCTTAATTTCTTCCTGAATGGTTTTTAAATTTGAGGAGAATCATCCCCGTTGTGTTAATCAAATACAAAGTATTAGATATGTATAATATACAGTCGGCGCAGACTACGACACCACCCAGCCACCTCCCCATTCAATAGAGTGTAAACAAACATGATATCAGCGACAGACTAGAATATAATACATAATATGTAAATAGCAAATATTGGTACCATCCTATTAATTTAGTTCATGTACGTGACCATTATAAACGAGATCTTGTCTCCCATTAGATACACGGGTTATGTAATACAGTCCTCTGAGAGCTAAGAACAACCCTGATGATGACCAAGTTAAGTGGCCGAAACATGTAGTTGAAAAGTTGTATAATACTTGATAATACAACATAGTTGTGTTCCGACTCTATATTATACATGTTTGATACTTTGTGTTCCTGAGTAGTATTTAATTTGTTAATGTTTATCCAAAATATTTGAACTCTTCCACCCTTTCCAAGGAACTATTATCAGTCTTTATATTGTGACTTCGTTCTGCATTCTGATCTCGAGACATGAACATGTACTTAGTTTTATCAGCATTTACCTCCGGTCCAGTCTCCTAACTAACAACTACTAAAGCTTCTGCGTTTTTCTTTATGGTATTCGCTTTCTCCCAGTATATTAACATCATTAGATTAAACCAGAAGCTGATGTGTACCATTTAATTTCAGTCCACCCTGAAATACCTGAACCCTCCTAATGGCGTACTCTAAAACAAAGTTGAGAAGCAATGGCGATAGAGCATCTCCTTGTTTCCAAACCCTTCCTAACAGGAAACATGTCAGACAAATTCTTGCCTACCCGGACTCTGCTGTATGTTTCAGTCAGACACATTTTTATAAGCCGTATCAGTTTCATGGGGATACAAACTCAATCAGAATGTTATAATAGACCTCTCTCCAAATTGAATCATAAGCTTTCTTGAAGTCTATAAAGAACTGATGCATTGCTTCCTTGTATTCCCATTTTAAATCAAGTATTTCAGGAATGCAGAATATATGATCTGTAGTTGACTTGTTGAGTCGAAATCCACACTGATGATCCCCAATAATTTCCTCTGCATATGGAGTTAACTTTGACAGCAGGATGTTGGACAAAATTTTGTACGTAGTTGGCAAAAGTGACATGCCTCTGTAATTACTAAATCTGTTTTATCGCCCTTCTTATAGATAGGTACGATGATCGATCCGTTCCACTCCTCAGGCAATTCCAAATAAAAATAAAAAGTTTATGAATCTCAGAGCGAATTGTTTTACTCCCTGCCTTAATCAGTTCTGCTGGGATTTGATCAATATCTGATGATTTGTGACTTTTTAGATTTTCAATAACCATCTCAACCTCAAAGTCACTCGGCTCAGACACTAGTGGTTCTGGTGTGTGTGTATTTCTGTCTGCTTAACATCATTAACCCCATGTACGTACATTCAAAAGCTGAGAGAAATGTGTTCTTCAGCTAGCCAAAACACCGTGGAAGTCTGTAACCAAATCACCCTTCTCATGCTTTACTACATTATTTTTAGGCTGGTAACCCTTCTTAAATTCACTGATGCCCCTAAAAAAGTCCGTAATATTCTTGATCTTCATATTAATTTCAATTTCCTCAATTTTAGCTTTCAGATATTCCTTCCTTTTTGATCCTGCAATGTCTGCTAGCTTCACATTTACATTGTTTAGATTTTCTGCATTGCTTTGGGTTGGATCCTGTATCCACTGCATTTTAGCCTGCTTTCTTTGATCTAAGAAACCTAAATATTCGTCACCAAACCATGGTTTACTTGCAGAACTAGGATCTCTCGAGCTGAGGTTGTGCTATTCTCTTTAATGTTCTCTCAAGCCCTATTTATGTTCTCGCCATCACTTAAGTTCTCCAAAGCTGGAAACCTGTTTGTAATCCCAGTATTTTACTGTTTCCTAACCTCCAGCTCATTCAGCTTCCTGAGATTAAATCTTTCCCCATCAAACGTCTGTGCCGCTTGTTTACTTACTGCCAATCTTTCCCTAACTTTTGCAACCACCAGATAGTGATCAGTATCACAGTCAGTTCCCTGAAACTTCGTACATCTAGTAATAGTCGAATGCCATCTCCTATCTATCAATATGTGATCAATCTGGTTGTGTGTCTTCCCATCAGGAGAGGTCCAGGTGTAATTATGAATATTTACGTACGGGACCATCGTGTTCTTGACAACTAGATTTTTTATGTGGCAAAGTTTACTATTCTAACACCATTATCATTACTATCCTGATGTAGATTCTCATTCCCAACTGTCGGTTTGAAAATATTCTCTCTCCCCACTTTTTCATTAATTTCTCCTAATAGAATTTGTATATGATACTTAAGGCAATAATAAAAAACCTGCTCAAATTCCTCATAGAACCGTCTTTTGAATCACACTTTTCTCCTCACTTGGTGCATGCATTTTCAGAACAATGATATTACACCAGCGACCTTTCAGAACTATACATGACACCCAATCCCTAATAAACTCTACTCTCTTAACTGTTGATACTATTCTGTAGTGTAAAATAATCGCGTTACCCATTGATGATTTTCGTTTCCTTTTCCATAGAAAAAATTATAATCTCCTGCTCATACTGTGCCCCCTTTGTCCCACCTAACCTTCTGCACACCCATTAATATAACTTATATCTTGATAATTCCCTGCTCGGGCTGTAAGTGAACCTGGTCTATACAGGCTCCTAACATTCCAAGTACCAGATCTCATGTCCCTTTTTCGTTGCTGAGGTCTTACCAACGAATCAGTCCTGGTCCGAGGCTTTCTGTGTGAATATTTCGTAACAAGATACTTTTTTACGGTGAGGAGTTGTAAGCGCCTTGCCCAACACGCAAGCTGTAGGACCATCCCTTGTCGGCTGTCCGCGACTGCTTATTAAATATATTCGCAGCTACCCCCCTCCCCCCATATTGGAGACCGTTCCTCCATCCGCAACCTGAGGAGAGCAATGAATTACTTTTGAAAATGCTGTTAGACACTACCTTAAAAGGAAGAAACACAACGAGACGTCTGTTGTAAATTGTCATGGATGATAGAACTAAGTACCTCAAATGTAATGCACTTGATTTATTTCTCCTGTTATTTGCTTTAACGAGCCTTACTAAGCACAAATTTGTAGCGCCAAAAAGTGTCGTTTAACACAACACAGAAACGGTGCACGCGGTGGCGCAGTTGGTAGAGGCGGGACGTAACGGTTTGGATTCCCGATGGTGTCACTACTATTTTCTTTGATGTAATCCTTCCGGCCGCACTGTGGCCCTGGTGTCGACTCAGCCCCTAACAGAGATGAGTACCAGGAATATTACCTGGAGGTAAAGGCGGCCGGTGTGTAGGGCTGACCTTAACGCAGTCATATGCCAATTGTCTTGAAATATGGAAGCATCAACCTCCTGGAACCCCCAGCATCTGTCCAGGCCTGTCTAGGGGTTTCTCTACCTGTACGGTCTTGTGTATTTTTTGTTGAGGCTTTCGTAAATTTTCTTTTTATAAGACTATAAAGGTTTCGTCCTGTCTCCAAATTGCTCTCGACGTCTTAGCACCAATGTGTTCATG
>Ga0123354_10006855_pt1 | contig 17006 bp, 9 predicted proteins | sample TergutLab28metaG_2_FD_97872 | JGI IMG/M metagenome (GOLD analysis project Ga0123354, IMG submission 97872) | Labiotermes labralis P4 segment gut microbial communities from Petit-Saut dam, French Guiana - Lab288 P4 | ecosystem: Host-associated > Arthropoda: Insects > Digestive system > Gut ...
AAAATTGAAAACATTCCCTTATTATTTCCTTGAATTTCAGTTATTAAAGTTTTTATTTTAATTTTTTTTTTTTAATGTTTGGGGGGGGGGTGTGGAACTGGAGAGGAATTAGCTAATACTCGTTACCTTCGTATGTAAACCATCTACAATTCGATTCAATGGACGCTCGGTTTCGCTATGCACTGTACTTTATACTATTCCGTCTGGTAACTGTAGGCCTGCAGCTCCATAGCTCCCATCTGTAATAGTCAAGTGATTCATCACTGGCACACTAATATGTTTACTGTAGGTATTTATGCTATTGTACCCAAGGATAAATTGGTATTATTTCGTATTCTTATTTTTTTTATTAACAAAATCTTAAATTTAGCTCTAATACCGGATTATGTTTGACTAGTAGCCAGAAAACGTTTTTAAATGGCTGATTTTTTTCATCCCCTATAAGAGTATTCTGTATTTTGTTACATGTGTCTAAGTAACCTACATAAATAATACGTAACATAATTATATTTTTCCAAATATGAACATAATGTCTAAGAGAAGCAGGTCTATTGGAATGTGATATGAAGTTCTTACGAAGATACTAAGCACGACTCAAAACCTTCTGTAAAACTATGCCGTGTCGACTGATAGATAATTATCACTTCCTGAGAAACGGTCAAACAGTCCAACAAGAGTATAGTACAAAAACACTTCTTGATCTGCTTGACCCTGAACACGAAGGCACTTCGCTCTGCCGAAACGTCGGTAACATCCAACGAAACGTAAATCTTCAGGACTACTGATACTTTGACAAATTCTGGAAGCAAGCAGCCTCACCATGAGCAGTTCTACAGTACTCCTAGTTGAAGACCTTTCGCATTGGTATGTGAGTTTAAATGATATTTCCTTACTGATCGGTTACAATCAACTGGTAGTAAAATTCAAACGTCGTACGTATGTACGATTCGTATAGGCATGTGGCACCTAATCAGAGTGGCGCATGATAATACACATTTATCAGAAACCAATAGCTTAATCTAAGTTAAGCATTTCTCGGTTTGTTTAACCACGAAATGTGGGTGCTTCACATTCATTACGAAAATTTCACTTTATGCTTTATTATATATAAATAAAGGTCTATACATGTGCTGCACACTAATTCTGAATGTGATTTTGTGGTGCGTTTAATGGTAGAATGATGAATCTGGTCGCAACGACACACGATCTCATTCACTTCGAACAGGCTTCTGCATACTTACGTAAACCAAGAAGTAAAACGCGAAAAGAAAGAAAGGCAGCGTTAAGAATGTGGGTGTTAGCCTTTGCTTTCGTTAATTACCAATTCTCACGACAGACGGTGCACGCCTTGAGACTCGGCAACCTGCCGTGTCTCTAGGTTACTAACAGTTCACATTAATACTTCACGTAACATTGAGAAGTACAAGAAACTAAGACGGTTACGTTTTTGTTACTTAACTTCCAGGTTCCTACAGGCTTTCAAAAATTACTTTCGCAATAAAAACAGTAAGTTTGCAGCACAATGCAGTTTCCTTAGTAGGTAAAGGACGGCAATAACTGTGTCCTTGTTTGAAGCAATATTTGTTACTTGTCTAGAAGCAGTGAATAAATCTACGAATTACTTGCTTCAAGGTAGCAGGTTGCTGTACTGAGGTTTTAACTTAGGGCCCCTGAATCCTAAATAAGCAGCAAAAATTCCAGCACCTTCGACGAAAAATTTCCTTAAAAGTGATAATTCATGTTTTGTACATTACGGTTTAAATCTCGTACATTTCAACATGGATTACTTTTAAAGATTTTAATTCGTGTTTGCGCCACAGAAATGAAATTTATGTTGCTGGAATTCATTTAACTACATCACCAAATTCTAATCCGATTTAAAAAATAAAAGAATCGTTTAGCATAACCAATATGGGTAAAATTAGTGTCCCTTACAAATTTACACTGCTACACACACGCTGAATCTAGACTCTACGTTATGTCAGTACGCATTTCCATACGATGTGTGTTAGGATCTACACCAAGCCCTAAAAATAAATTCTAGACCATAGCCAACGAAATTTTTTACGTTTCTTCAGAATAGATATTTTATAAACCAGATGAGCCATTTCGAAGTTATAAGACGGGGCGTGAACAAAAACCAGACAGAGAATACAAACACAAGTTTATTATTAATGCCTGAACGTTACATCTGAATTAAACAATGCATATATAAAAGCCATAATCCAATACAAAAAGATTTCACAGAATTATAAATAAAAATATGGCACATTATTCGCAGACACCAATGCTCATTTTACGTTTACGTTACGTTAATTATGGCCTTGGACAATCACGAAATGTAATTCTCAGCACATAGTAAAAGTACAGGTGTTGATATTCAAACAGAGTATCCAATTGCGGAGATAAGTAAAGAGCTCTTAGCATTTTTAGCATACGGACAGAGAAGCAAAAAGGAAATACTAAGTCTTGAAGTGGGTTTTAACAGCAATAATGCTAATACCACCTCAAACTAGGGGAAGTAGCTTGCCAAAAAAGAATTAAAACGCAGTTGCAGACGGCCTGCAAAGTAGTCTACAGTGTCCCAGCCAATAGATTAGCGATTCCAATCACGTTGCAGGACTAAGCATCTTGAGGTTTACTCCTGCCTGGACCGACGAGTCGGATGAGACGAGATTATAACAGGTGTTATAAAGCGGAAAGGAGTAAAATAGGCCAGCCCAATACCACAAGCGTCCAAGTTCCTCACAACAGAGGAATAATATAAAAATACACAAGTTGAAAAACACATGTACGGATATAAGATACAAAACATTAAAAATGGGCATGAAGCCAACATACACACATAAATATTCATCGAATTTTTAACTTTCCAAAAGAATATCTGGAAACAAAAGCGAATATGTTGTGGAATAACTTCCTTCAAGTCTCTAACCTATCTTGTGATTAATCAGCATTTTATGGCTGCGAAATTCAGTCTCTTACATTTAGGAACACGACGGCAATGTACATACAACATAGTACAGAAGCACGTCCGTGCAACCATTGTTCCGAAAAGCAATAAGTGTTACATATTCTGAGAGTGTGTCTGTAGCATTATATGCATGCGCCATAGTGTTATCTGTGGTCTGCTCGGCTCTGCAGTATTTTTTCACATTATCTCAGTAACGGCGCGATTTTACAAAAGAAAACCGTTATTGAACACAAAGTGTGTGTCTTAATTTTCTCTAAAACTGTATTCCAAGAAGACGTTAGGGATATGAACATAAATGTAAGTTCATCTTTATGTAAACTACCCGTTTTTCTTGTCAGATTTTAATAAAATTTGTATTTTCGGCAGATTTTCGAAAAATCCCCAAATATCAAATTTCATGAAAATCAACTTCAAGAAGCGTCATCCCCGTTGTGTTTGTTAGAACCTAAGGTAATAATTCTATAAGGATATAGCAGTCATAACACAACTATATATCAGCATCAACTACATGTTTCCGCCAGTGCTGCTGTGGTCATCATCAGGTGTGACACTCAGCTGCCACCACAGGCAAGAAAATACTGCACCACAGGACCAAACACCGGCCCAGGCCTACCGCAACCCACGGGGCATGAACCGACTCGACACGTACATTACATTTTCATAGACAAGCAGGATAACACATGTTATATGCTCGGTTCTTTACCATCTGCACACACGCCCACCGACTTTGTGTAAAACGAGATCTCGTTCCCCCTTACCTACACTAATATTAATAATTGTTCTGTGTTATATCATATCTATATAGCTTCTCTGATAAAGTGTATCCAACCTGATGATGGCCACAGCAGCATTGGCCGAAACATGTAGTTGATGTTGATAAGTTATGTACACCTGACAATATAGATGTGTTATGGCTGCTATATCCTCATAAAATTATGACCTTAGTTTCATGGAAATCCGTCCAGTGGGAGCCGAGTTGTTCCATGCTGACAGACGCACAGATGGACAGACGTGACGAAGCTAATAGTCGCTTTTCGCAATTTTGCGGAAGCGCCTAAAAAAGTAAATAGCCGTTTCTGTGAATCGAACATTGCGTCGAAAATAATCTAGATAAGGCGTTACCACAGCAATGTAGACAAAGAATGAAGTCTTCTAGGGTGCTACGCCTTGTCGATTGGTTAAAAGTTCGAATCGTCGTACCTTCATCTTCATCACTCCACTTGGATTGCCTAACCTTGATGATAAAGGCGCAATGACTTTTCGAGATATAGGTAACACTCTCGTGAAAACACTTGTACACTTGTAATTATGGAATATGAAGGGTACGCCAAATTTGTCGTATGTAACTCTGTTTCTCCATGACCGCAGTGAAATCATGACCACTAATACTCAAGCGTAGTGCACAAATTTATTAACACATCCGTGCCAAATGCCGTGCCTTTTTTCACTTTTCGTTTGGCGTGAGAGAGATTCACATCAAAGGAAAGATGTTCGAAATTCAACAACCGGCACAATATGGGAAGAAACACTAAGAAAACGCTTCTTCTGAACAGTTCATTTTCCAGAGATAATGTACTATTACGCGGTTTATTTCTACGATATTCTGGAAACAGGAAGTGCAAATACTGATTCTATTTCTAGGCATTCTAGGGACAGGTTTTATGAATACAAGGTTCATGCGGAGGTGTTACATCTGTTAAAGAGTGCGGAAAAAGAGAAGAAACTACTGAAAATCAGTTGAGATATAACTGATGATAAAGAAATGGTCAGTACGCTGAAAATAAAAACTCTCAGGTACGGCAATCTTCCAAGCATAAACTTTATACTCATATGCCAAAGTCACTACCTCTCCTTCGTGATGAGGCAGTAAAACGAACTATTTGTCTGTTAGTGTTACTGGCGCGTATAAATCAGAGGTCGTTGGTAGACATCGCCGATTTGGGTCAGAGACCACGTCCAGTTGATTGGTTTTCAGAGGAGCAGCAAAGTAATTATTCAAGCTGAAAATAACCATCCTTTCAAAATCAACAATCAAAATATTTCTAGCACAACGCCTACTTTACTTAATTTATATAGTCTATTTATTAATTACATTCTCAAAAAATAAACACATTTGAAATATTTAGTCTACTTCCTTCAATTTTATACTTCCCATTCATCGGAGTGAGAAAAGCATGTTAACATGATTATGAAATTTGTAAACACCCCAGATTCAAATTTCTAAACAAATCGTGTTCTCGAAACAAATCGAGATTGAAAGCTGCTAGTGTACTGCAGGTGTACTGTTTCACCACATAAATTGATATATGGACACATTCGAATGTGAAATGAGACATCTGGTATAAGGTCCTGTTTCTTTATTTTTTAGTGAGTCTGTTAGAAAAATCCGCCACAAATTAAGGCAAGAATTCGTCGTCAGTTCTTCACTTTTCCTTAGTCTAACAATGAGCCAGTAAGTATATCCATCAGACGCAACTAATATTTTGTTCTTTAGTAAATCATAAGTGACGTTTCACATAAACAATTATTTGTTTATTACATGGTATTATTATTTCATGTAAGGGGTGGCTACAGCTCCAGGAATTCTAAAAATACCTCGTTTCAACGTTTAATAACAAGTAATTTTCTATACGAGCATTTAGCAGACACTAATAATTAAGATTTAGTTTAAACTTAAAGTTTTAAAATGGTACTGCTTCATAGGTGTACAAAATTTTACTTCATAGTAAGCACAAACACAGTGTGCTCCCAACAGAATCACCAAAGGGTGAATGCTGTTTGGGAAAATAATGGTTTTTCAGTGTGAGAAACACAGACAGTATATAAATACATAAAAGTACACAAAAGAAACGAGAATTTTACATTGTTAAATTAGACTTTATAAGGTTAAATCATATAGGAATCTGTTCTTTCAGTTTCTTGCAAATAAAGCTTAAAATTAAATAAAATTCGGAAGTTTTGCCTCTCAGATTTTCAATCCAAATTATATTCTTACATTCTGGAAAGCAATCTGGGCTCAATTTTACACTGGTGCATGAAGGAAAACACTTTTCGAGGAATTTAGGTACCGACTACCAGTTACTGCAATATGAAACCCAGCTTATGGATTATTCTTAAAAGGAACTCCGATAGAGCTTGTGAAATGTATAATACACAACACAAATCTAAATGATTATAAATTGAAGCTAAATTTAAAAAAAAAATCATTGTGCATGTGATATCTGCGTCGCTGTGATTAGCTCTGAGAAAAAGAAGTTTTCCTATGTGGAATACGTGAACATTCTACAAATGACGTGTGCAAGAAACTAAAAGTAGGAATTTGAAAGTACGCCAAATGTACTGCACCTTGAAATTGTCTGTTAATATCTGTAGAAATTGTCTTACATTTAGAGAGATATCGTGTTCTTGCAATGACTGATCAGAATAGCTTATCATGGTCTACAAATAAGCACTACTTCTTGAAACACCTTAGGCTACCAGGTGCATTTCATCAATACGTTCTGACGCTAACCTTTTATATTATCACTTCAGCGACACACAGGTTGAAAGGTAAAGCAATCCCGTACAGGCCTGGAAAAGCTCTGAGGGTTCCAGGAGACTGAGGCTCCCAGATATCATGACAGTCGGCTCATGAAGGTAATAAGGCTGTCAGCCCTACGCACTGGCCGCCTTTACCCATCAAGAAATATTCCTCGTACCCATTTCTTTTAGGGACTGAGTCGACCTCAAGAGCCAGAGTGCGGCCGGAAGCATTGTGTAAATTAAAATTTCAAATAACATAATCGTGAATCGTACCCTCGAACTCCCGGCTTCTAGCGCAGTGCGCAGCGCAGCGAACGCAGAATACCACAACAATTTCACTGCCATACCAACAACATTTGTCCACCCTATCTACCTCTACAAATGGTGTAAAGTACACTTTCTTTTTAACCACGAAGTATGTACCTCATCTCGAATTTAATGTTACAGTGCACACAAATTTTAAAGATAATTATATTGGAAACCTTCGATACTTCCACTTGTTAACGAACTCCATGGTGACTCAGGTGAACCACTCACCTTGAAGATACAACAAAGAATTTGAGTAGTCCCAGACTTGGTGTACAGAGTTTATTTCAATTTAAAGACTGTTATGCAGGTCGAAATAAAATATTACGAGACACTTCCATATCACTTCATATGAATTTGAAAATAAATATCTTAAAATCTTTAAAAGACTTCTATTCCGGTATACAATATCCATTTTTAAATAAGTGCCCGTTAAATATTCCTGTACACGAGAAAGAAACATCAACAAATAAAGCCAAATTGATATAGGTGTCGTAGAACGGAGGACAATAATAAAATTGATCTTCAAAACTTCCACAAGCTTAGACTGGATCAATTGGCCCTGCATGCAACCAAATGGCAGGTCCGTTTGGAATCGTATTATGCATGCATTGTCATTCGAACTTTATATGAGACTTAAATGACGTTATTCGTTTCTCACCCTCCAGTGGATTTTATTACTGCACGAAGGTTTTCTTCAACCTACATTTTAAGGTCCATATAACTTCCAGCTGGAAAACAAAGTGTCGCATTGGGCAAGAAATATATCTCATAAATGTTACTGAGATCTGTTGTATAGCAATTCCGGGAAAGTTGCCGAGGCGTCAGTGACGTCGCATTCTTTAGTTTGGTGGGCTAAAGCAGTCCTCTAGAGATGCAAGCACGTGTGCTTCTTCAGTGAGTCTAGAGAAGTTCTGAGAGAACGTAGCGAATGTTGACGCTCTTTTGCAAGAATTATGACTTATATTATGATATAAGTTTGTTAGTTTTATGCTCGAACTTTCGCCTAGTACTCACGAAATATTTCGTAATTACTTCCAGTCGAAACAACCACGCAATCACGATACATTACAGGTTTACAGCGTTGTTTACCTTGCCTTTACACCGCGTAGCAGCCATATTCTTCATTTTGTTAGGAAGGTGTGTGTGGGGGGGAGGCGGGACGCAGTATCACTTCCTGATGATTTGGATTTGGAGAGACGCCGCAAAAATTAGGGGAGAGATGCCGTGCTTAAATAATTTCAAATCAGTTTGAGAAATTAAACATATACATTTCAGAGTATAAAAAATGACCTGCTCCAGTGATGTCTTCCAAATACACTGAATCTTGGTGTATAAAATTATGATGAAATTATAAAAAATCGTCGCACATATTCAGACTCTCTGGGCAGCAGTTTTTCCCCACACACAGTGTTCTTGCCACTGCATACAGGCTTGCTAGAGAAATATGAATTTTAAATAATTTCAGTAATGAAACAGAAACTTCAGAAAATGTCTGCAGAAAATTTGTCTTTATTCGGAGTTCAAAGAAAGAAAGGGAACATGGCTGGAATATTTTTTAACTTGCTGAGGAAAGTAGTGTCCAAAAATAGTCTTTCTGGCAAACCTGGAAATACTTTCAACATTGAAGAAAGTGGCACACAAATAAATAACGAACCTGAATTTGTAATAACAGAAAAGGGGTATCACTTTTTTCATGTTGTAACATCGAGGGAAAAGAGTAAAGATATTACAGTGATGGCACTCCGTAATGCTGCAGGTAAACTTCTGCCCCTGTTCTACTATTACGGACGTCAGCAAGAAAACAGGATTTCGGTGATGGCTTACCCACAGGGACAGAGGTGTACATAAACCTGAAATCATCGTATATTAATTAGCACCGACGTGTCCTTCAAGTGTTTACAGCATTTTCTCAAATATTGTTTCAGGGAAGGTCATTCTCCCTTCATCTGGCTACGGAGATCATTGCAGCTCCCATTTTCTGCTACAGATTGGTGTTGAAAATAATGTTACTATCATTTTTTACGGGTCACCTACTCACCCTTACAGCCTTTGTGCAAGTGCACTTTGGGCCTTTAAAGAGTTACTTAAAAAACGAAGCCTCAGCTTGTAAAATCACTCGAAATCGCACGGCGCGACTCATTGGGCTTGGTTGGAGTAAAGTTGCTTCCGTTGATGTTGGTGTAAGTGGTGTTGAGTCAACGGGTATTTATCCTTTCAACCGCATCCGAGTTCCTGAAATATTTGTTCTCAGTTTCTGATACCAGCGAAACTATCCTTCTTCGGAAGAAGCTCCTCCAAATATGGCTACGGCTTGTGTAAGCTCTACTCCAGTAACCAATCCTCAAAGTGTGTTACCTGTCTCAGCAGAAACTTCATTAAGTACTCTGAGTACTACACTTCCTTCTACCACTTCCCTTTACGAAATTACTTCCTCCAGATGTTTGAAGAATATTAGTCCAGTACCAAAAATACCGAGAAAATATGCAATTAAAAAATAGCAACTTTATTCTTTATCACTGAAGAAGCTAATAATTTCGAGGAAAAGAGAAAGAAGTAAAGATGAAATACAAAGAGCAGAGAAATCGGAAGTGAAAACAGCCTCAATACTTCAGGTCTACGTGGTCAGAAGATGCAAAAATAAATTTAAAAAACCAATAAAAACACATATTCATAAACAAGAGCCAGCAGAATATTCTGAAAACAAATGCCGTGAGTTCTGGGAAAACTACGTGTGATCAATAAAAGAAGATGACTGGATGAACAGTGTGAGCTGCAGACACTGGCTGCACAAGTTGTGTTCTGCAAGATGACTGGATGGATTGTGTGAGCTGCAGCACTAGCTGCACGAGTTGTGTTCTGCAAGATGACTGGATGGACTGTGTGAGCTGTAGCACTAGCTGCACGAGTTGTGTTCTGCAAGATGACTGGATGGACTGTGTGAGCTGCAGACACTGGCTGCACGAGTTGTGTTCTTGATAGAAAGACAAATGTGTGAACTGCGGTAGAAAGTTACTGAGAGAGAAAAACAGTTAATGCAGAAGAGGATTTAGAAAATTTTGTTCATTGCAACTTTTACTTTTAAGTTTACTTCATATTGTTCATTTATAATATATTTTTATACTAATATTGATATTGCTTCATTATTTTGAATAAAGTACAGTAGTTTTCATTTTCTTAGTTTGCTTCTAATTCACAGAACATTTTCAAAGAGAGGTAACTATTCCTACATAGCGGCATATATCCCCGATAAAAAGCGGCGTGTTTACCGTCATTGACGGGAGAGACGCCCGCCACAAAGACAACTTGTTTTCGTCGCCCTGTACCTCAGACAATTCATTTCTTCAGATATTATGCATAAGGCTTATTAAAGTAGAAATCTTACATATAGAATCTCTGAATTTTCCTTCTGTTTCATTTTAATATTGGGTTATAGTGAAATTTGCAAAAAGTCGTGACGTCTTTTCCGGAATTACCACACGCATTGTTTACGTCGCACACTTAATTTCAACAACACTCTCTGAATATGAAGTGTCTTTAATATAGCGGAAACGCCCATAAGGGTGCAGCATCAAGGGCTTTGTCCAACTTTATTGGGCAGTTTGGCCGAAGCGATAAATTCCTGGTATTTCTGCAGGTGCCCATCTTGAATTTCTGCCACCGTACAGGAAATTAAAATTTTCTCGGCCCCTAAAAGTAAATACTGGGATACTACCTCAATATAGGCCACGACTGCTCTTCCAAAATCACGGGTCACTAAACAGCATTTCATTGAACATTATGTATTGTCTGTGTCATATTGAGACGATAATTAATTGAAACTCATAAATCGGTTGTCCAAGTTCATGTTATGCCCTGCCATGTACTTCGACACCGGCGACTTCTGTAACAGAAAGGCGCTGTTTTAATACCACGCTCAAAGTGAATATTCTCGTTCTAAGTAAAGCATGTTCGAAGCGACTAAACACTGAATACTTTGTGTTAAAGCTGCACTCTAAATAAACACGCAAGTCCTGATTTCCGAATTATATGTACCTTGTTCGAGACTGACCTTCCACAGTGGCAACAGGAGTTCAAAATTCTCACTGAAGCAAAAGCAAAACACTTTCCTCTACAGATGTAACTGCGTTGATGGACACCATTTCTGCAACTGAAGTTTCCCAAATTCATAAAATTTTTCACTTCCTCCAGAATGTTGGTTTCAAACTGAACTAAGGCTACCATTAAAGCGCCTAAATCGCAGTGTTAAACATATGTAATGTTGTAAAAATTCTCTTTCTACACACATTCTGTTTTTGTGTTTCGTATGACGCTCACAGTAAGAAATGACACTTTCCCTAAACAACACTAGCCAATTTGTGTTCCTAATGGACCGTGCTTTCTGGGAAGCACGAACTAAATCTTCATGCATACATAGACGAATGTCACTCTTCACAACACTAATGCATTTGTAAATCTCCTAGAAAAACTATCCTAATTAAAACAGCACTTAATATTCTGGGTTAGCCATATACCGAACTGCATTACCAATTACTCTGGAAGAAATTTCGTGGTTAGTCCCCCAGTCAAAATGTTGGAATATTAAGCTGCGATATTTCAACGTCATCTTCTTCCACATTCAAACACGCGAATAATACGCGATCTTCGTACTGAATTCGACAATTGTATGTAAAACCCCAAACACATAACCTGATAAAAAATAACCCGTCTGGAGACGCCAGACGCTCAGCTTATCTCCTTGTCTGAGCTAGATAAATCAATTACGCAGCACACTCCATTTCACTGGGATATATTTTAACGCTATCCTTCCATCTTCTACACATACAGAGATTTATCACAGAACTACGATATGCACAGCATATGATACAGTTCCTGTATTCGTTGAGGCCGTCCAACGTGCAGTGCCTATTTCGGCGACAAAAGAAACGTCCAGTAGAAAAGTCATTTTGCTTTAGGCCAAAAGTACAGTGTATGCAGTTGTGTATAACCAACTTATTATTATTTGTTGTAGTAGTAGTAGTAGTAGTAGTAGTAGTAGTAGTAGTAGTAGTAGTAGTAGTAGTGGTAGTAGTAGTGGTGGTGGTTGTGGTAGTGGTGGTAGTAGTGGTGGTAGTGTTAGTAGTGGTGGTGGTAGTAGTGGTGGTGGTGGTGGTAGTGGTGATGGTGGTGGTGGTGGTAGTAGTAGTAGTATAATCATCTTTTCAGTTAAAGAAAATTTTATATATAAATGAGATTCATCGAACAACTGTGTATTAAATTATGTTCTGCGAGCATCACGTAAGGCGAATTCTGTGCATTTTTGCTGGGGTGGTCTGGCTGAACATTCTATATTTCATAAAAGCGCTCACGGAAATATGTAAAGCAAAATTACTGTTTCAACGAACATCTCGTGGGTAGTAAGTGTGCATTAGCAGGACGGGAAAGAACCAGGCTTTACATATGACAGAGCGTTACTGAAGCTAGTAGAAATGGTATGATATTAAGTTAAAATGTAGCTGTCTTATGTATTTTTAAACAACCATTCTTCTGAAGAAAATGTTATATTGTATTCAGGTTAATGTCTTGGAAAAAGTTTCGCGGTTGCCTGTCACTTCATATATTAGTGTCTTCTCTGGCAAACTTCCTCGGGTTTCTAATAATGAAAAGCTGTTTCCAGATACACATGATCATTATAAATCCAAACTGAGCAATTTTATCAGGACGGAAAAGGCAAATTTTACGTTAAGGGTAACTCAATAGTGAATTATTATTGTTCATTCAATTCTACCCATAAATATGAATGAACAGAAACAGAAAAGAAATTTTCTTGTAAAAGAGGCCACATTCAGCGACACTACCTCTAGAAACACACACAATTGCTGCTTTCCGTTTCTTATTCATCTAGTGTAAATATTATGCGTTCGTCCAGTCAGTCTCTCGAATAAAAGTACTATCACAAAGCCGGCAAAAGAAACTTTTTCTGCCTTTAAAGGACCCCCAAAATTCGTCTATACTAATCGAGGTAGGGGAAACACACACCGCAGGGGCATCGTATTTTTCAATTATTAAAATACAAGTACGAAAACTTGTTTCACCTAACGACAAAACACCCATTTACACAGGAGAGCAAAAAACTCAAAAACTCTGAAGTAGGCCCTAAATGAATTCATGAAACAAATCCCTGCTCAAAAAGATTAAAGACCATCAGCTGATCAAAATATTCCCTATATCTCATGGACTGAAGTTCATTACCGCTTTGCAAAACTAAATATTTTTGCCTTACCCCACCCTGACCTACACAAATCCAGCCCACACTCTCATATGCAAATTCTATAAAATCCCTTTAAATATTATCCCCCTCTGCCCCATTTTCCTCTCACACCATTAGTTCTCTTGAACGTGGTACGTTGTTTTTCCTGATCTTAAAATCCCGTACAAAACCTCATTAACAAAACACCGACTAGGGCGACAGTCACTCTGCTCTGTTCCGACCAAGACATCACATACACTGTGCACACAAAAAAATTACTTTTATACCTTTAATGCAAATAAAAATGTACAGAAAAGAAACGTACGGGAATAGGCCGTCTACGAGAAGAATTCAGACTTTGACAGCAGAAAATATGAAATTTCCAAGTTTAAGCTATTGCCAATGACGATTTCTTAATTAAAATCATGCTCCCTGAAAAATATGTTCCACGAGTAGGGAATAATAAACAACCAAAATGTAAGGTTTTGGTATACTACACATATGAATTCAAGCTTGAAAACATTCATTACATACTTTTCACCTACATTTCAAATAATATTGTTAGAGTGACATGAAAACAGTTGAAGAATAAAAGACCAACTTGATGTCACTTGATATTTTATTTCACTTCTTATGTGCTCAACATGTTTCGGACATTAATCATCAGGAGCTTGCGACTATTCTAATGAAGTACCACATTGGTCGTATTGTTCTTGGTTCGAAGTGTGTTGGAGATTCGGTGTGGTTGGGTTGGAGTGGTATCCGTGTTGCAGGCTTCAGCCTGCAACACCACACCAACCCAACCACACCGAATCTCCAACACACATCGAAACAAGAACAATACCACCAATGTGGTACTTCAATAGAATAGTCGCAAGCTCCTAATGATTGATATATTAATGTCCGAAACATGTTGAGTACATAAGAAGTGAAATAAAATATCAAGTGACATCAAGTTGGCCTTTTATTCTTCAACTATCACAATTATGCACGGTCCAATAAACATAAGATTGACATGAAAACGTTAATTTTCTTATATTGTACCACAACCATTTACATCTGTTATATGGGTTTGCTGGAAGTTTCATCTACCGATAGTCAGGGGAGATGAAACCGAAAATTCCAGTAGTCAAGTATAATTTAAACACTTACTGTTGCAAGGGAAGCTGTTGATAATGGGATATCGTGATACATACGGACAGACATTCAGTTTCGTCTAAATATTTTACGTCCAAAAAAAATGTTGTTCATATTGAGTGTGATCAAGTACCATGTAAATTATTTCTTTATTCCTACAGGTTACGTTGAGGGCACAATGCATTATTTATGTTCATATTATCTGACAACCTCTTAATTTGAAGAAGATGTAATCCCTCCTTCCGTTCTAGATTTAAAACTAGGCAAGTTAGAGCGGGCTAGTGATAAACTGCTTGAGTATGGGAGACCTTGCATGCCTTAAGAAACGCACCCTCCTCTACACATACACATCAATTCCAAGGCGGCAGTGGAAATTGATTCCGAGATGAATTATTTCTTCAATGGAAACCTGCTTCACCGCGATCCTCTCGACGACATTTTGTTACTGTAATTTATCGTGTATTCAGAAAAGCGAAAGGTGGAGCATCGCAACCGTTCGTTACGGAATGTCGCCACATGGATACCACGTCAGTTCGCATGCCAACCTACAGTTTGTCGTTGGGCTACTAACCTTCTTGCTTAACTCACCGTAATCCGTAGTCAACAAACCCGGCTCTTTTCGGAGCACATGGCTTTGACAGTGGTAACTATATTAACCATGAGCCGGGACAGCGTATTCGGTGCAGTGACCATGTTACTGGCTCGGCTTCCGAGAAACAGTAGTTCCAATGCCAGCAGGAATAACAGATTTTTCTCTTCGCTAAAACGTCCAGCCGGCTTTTCCTCTTATTCAGTAATTTCCTGGCACGCTTTCCCCGGGATAAAGTGCCCTATTTGGTGTCGAGGTTAAGAATAAGTGAAGAAATACCCTCACTTCTGAACATGAAGTCATGGTGCGCACAAGAACAACTTTGTCTTTCAGTATATTTACCACGTACCCTAACGCGCAGTAACTTGACATCCGGACCAGAGAACACCTTACTGTTACTTTGTCAAATATCAACGGAAAATCCTAACCTGAACTGCAAGATCGCACGCAAAACCAAGTGCTGTTACTTACAAGAACTCTAAATACGCTGATCCCTGTCATGAAATTTTACTTTCTCTTTCCAGAGGGAAGGACACCGACCACGGGTGCTGGCGAGATAATTTGGACACAGAAGGCAAATAGTAGCAAGTAGGTAAATACACAAAGTGTCCTCTACATAACGTGATATTAGGGTCAGGGGTCGGATATCACGGGCGCAAGCATGGGACAGACACGAAATAAAAAAAAAACTGTATTCATAAAACCTGAAGGAAGACAGAAGTTGTGAGAATTGAATGAAGATATGAAGATAATATTAAAACGGGCCATAATGCTTAGACAGCAATGGCGGGACTAAATTAAATTGGTTCAGAATTAGGGTCTAGTGAAGAATAGCTGTGAACCCATAATAGACCTTCAGATTCCACGTAAGAATTTAAAGGTTTTAAGCAGGCGAATAATAATCGACTTACCAAAATGTTCCTTGCTATATGCAGTTTGAGATATATTCTTCTAGTAGGTGTGATCGAAATTTGCACTTTTTTCCGCAATTTTACCACGCCCAATAACCAATCTTTACGTTGATTCAACCACCGTCTTGCCATCAAAATCCTTTTAAATTTACAGTACCGAGTTTCTTTCCATTTTCCAGTGTAAGTCCATATGATATTTTTCCTTCTGCAGCCATTCGTCAAACGTGAACTTTTAAACCAAACAAAATAAAGCGGCACCTGCTGTCACCCTATCTCAAGTTAGGCACAATTATGCTAGTGACTCGCTTAATGTGCTGACCCCTTACAACACTGAATGCCCCACCACAGACGATGTAGATGAGGCAAGAAAGAACAAAATCTCATGTCCACATCTGTCTTGATCCGAGTTACAAAAACTAAGCAACAGCCCCTTTAAGGCACAGTGATTACTTTGTGCCAACTGACCTGACACTAAATTTACTCCACTTTTCTCACGGAATACTTCACATGAATTCTGTAATAAACTAAGCAGCGAGTGTTTCCCCTGACAGTACAAACATATTGGTTTTTGTAATACAGAAGCCGTCGTATTCTGTAAGGTGGGAGCCAATGTTTCCAAAAGTCGCCTATTTAGAGAATGTTTTGTTTTAGAGTAATAAAGGCTAAAAATATAAACTAAAAGATGCGTTTCAATACAAAGCCCTTTAATGAAAGTAAAGCTTCAACTATGCAAATTTTACAATACATATTTCTTAATGCGTATGTAAATTACGCCCATTTCCGTTAATAGGAAAAAGTTTTCAGCCGTAACCTAAATGTTTAACCAATTAATTTTATGAGCAACCAAACCAGGCTAATTATAGCACTATTGTACTAGTAACGACTAAAACACGTGCAAAAACTGTCTGAGATTTCCTGGCGATAATCAAAGGTACATATCATATCCAACTTCTTTTACTCCCATTCTCTGTGGGTTCATATTTGTGACATGCATTGTCGATGATGTGCGGAAGTTTAGCTTATTTAAAAGGGGAAATATTTCTTTCCTTCCCACACTACCTTCCACACACCGTCATTGCCCTCTACATGCCTGGTTGTAATAAGAGAAAGTCACATAAGGAGATCATTTAAAGCACACGACGACGTTCCTAGGCACAAAAGTGACAACATGAAATATGTCAATTTGTACTACGTCAGACATCTGCGAAACAAATCTGAATCTTATGCGTATTGGACCGTGCATCATCTTGATTGTGAATAAAGGTTGACCAACTAGATGACACTTGCTTTATTATATATTGCTCAACATGTTTCAGACGTTAATACGTCCATCTTCAG